>Ga0209033_1001530_pt1 | contig 13375 bp, 15 predicted proteins | sample LauGreFa1BDMLBDN_2_FD_188218 | JGI IMG/M metagenome (GOLD analysis project Ga0209033, IMG submission 188218) | Freshwater lake microbial communities from Lake Michigan, USA - Fa13.BD.MLB.DN (SPAdes) (version 2) | ecosystem: Environmental > Aquatic > Freshwater > Lake | place: Lake Michigan, USA...
AAACCAAGCCCACTCAACACTCAGTCAAAGAATTACGGGCGATTGGTATCCAGCCGGATATTCTTATTTGTCGTTCAGAGCGACCTATCCCGATAACTGAACGTCGTAAAATTGCCCTGTTTACAAATGTTGAAGAAAAAGCCGTTATTTCTGCTATTGATGCTGACTCTATCTATAGAATCCCGCTATTGTTGCATGAGCAGGGGTTGGATGAGATTGTTGTTAGTAAGCTAAGATTATCTGCCCCGCCAGCTGATTTATCGGAATGGAGCAAGGTAGTTGATGCGTTAATGCATCCGGTTAGTGAGGTGACTATTGCTATTGTCGGCAAGTATGTCGATCATTCTGATGCTTATAAGTCTTTGAATGAAGCATTAATTCATGCAGGCATTCATACCCGTACCAAGGTTATTATTCACTATATTGATTCTGAATTGGTTGAGGATGAAGGTGTTGCCATACTCAACGGTGTCGATGCGATTTTAGTGCCAGGCGGTTTTGGCGAACGTGGTGTAGAAGGCAAGATTGCAACTGTACGTTATGCTCGTGAAAATAAAATCCCCTATCTGGGAATTTGTTTGGGAATGCAAGCTGCCGTTATTGAATTTGCTCGTAATGTGGCCGGACTTGAAGGTGCCCATAGTTCCGAATTTTTGCCAACGTCGCCTCACCCCGTGATTGGCTTGATCACCGAATGGATGGCTGAAGGCGGTCAACTGGAAACGCGTGATGAAAACTCTGATTTGGGTGGATCTATGCGGTTGGGTGGGCAACAATGCCAACTTCAGTCAGGTTCACTAGCTTTTGCGCTTTATCAAAAGGATGTGATTATGGAAAGACATCGCCATCGTTATGAGTTTAACAATCAGTATATTGAAAGACTGGAAAAAGCCGGTATGCAGTTTTCTGGGAAGTCGATAGATGGTCGTTTGGTAGAAGTAGTCGAAATACCAGAACATCCTTGGTTTTTGGCTTGTCAATTTCATCCTGAATTTACATCAACACCCCGACAAGGTCATCCTTTGTTTTCTGGCTTTGTAAAAGCTGCGGCGCAATATAAAAAGGTAATAAGCTCATGAAATTATGTGGTTTTGAAGTTGGTCTAGAACAGCCATTTTTTTTAATCGCAGGTCCTTGTGTGATTGAAAGTGAACAATTAGCGCTGGATACGGCTGGTTATCTTAAAGAATTAACGACTGCTTTAAATATTCCGTTTATTTACAAGTCATCATTTGATAAGGCGAACCGATCTTCACACGAAAGTTTTAGAGGTTTGGGTGTAGACAAGGGTTTAGAAATATTGCAAAAAGTTAAGCAACAAATCGGTGTGCCTGTCTTAACTGATGTTCATGAAGATACCCCCTTGGCGGAAGTTGCGAGTGTGGTTGACGTTATGCAGACACCCGCTTTTTTATGCAGACAAACCAATTTTATTCAGCAAGTGGCATCTCAGGGCATACCGGTTAATATCAAGAAAGGTCAGTTTCTTGCGCCATGGGATATGGTGAATGTGGCCAATAAAGCTAAAGCGACAGGAAATCAGCAGATTATGGTCTGTGAGCGTGGTGTTTCTTTTGGCTATAACAATTTGGTTTCTGATATGCGCTCTTTAGCGGTTATGAGAGATACTGATTGTCCTGTCGTGTTTGATGCAACCCACTCTGTACAGTTACCGGGTGGGCAAGGAACGTGTTCGGGTGGACAGCGAGAATTTGTTCCGGTTTTGGCTAGGGCAGCTGTTTCGGTAGGTATAGCCGGTCTCTTTATGGAAACCCATCCTAAGCCTGCGGAAGCTAAAAGTGACGGTCCAAATGCGTGGCCGTTATACAGAATGCAAGAATTATTAGAAATTTTATTAACAATCGACAGGGCTGTGAAATCACAAACCCTTATAGAAACAACTTTATAGGATAAGAGATGGTTGCAATAGTAGATATTCGTGCAAGAGAAGTTTTAGATTCACGCGGTAATCCAACGTTAGAAGCAGATGTGGTATTGGCATCTGGTGTGGTTGGGAGTGCAATGGTGCCTTCTGGTGCGTCAACAGGAGAACGTGAAGCTATTGAATTACGCGATGGAGATAAGACTCGTTATTTAGGTAAAGGCGTATTAAACGCAATTAATAATGTAAAAACTGAAATTCGTGATGCCATTATCGGTATGGACGTTGAAGATCAGTCTGGCATTGATAACAAAATGATTGCATTGGATGGTACTGATACCAAAGCCCGTTTGGGTGCTAACGCATTATTGGCTGTTTCTATGGCCGCTGCTCATGCAGCTGCAAAAGAAGCCGGTCAACCGTTATATCGTCACTTGAATAAATCAGGTGAATTTATCATGCCAGTACCGATGATGAATATTATCAATGGCGGTTCACATGCTGATAATAGCGTAGATTTACAAGAATTTATGATTTTGCCAGTTGGTGCGCCGACTTTTCGTGAAGCTATTCGTTATGGCGCGGAAGTATTTCATAGTCTGAGTAAAGTATTAAAAGCCAAAGGCTTGGCAACAACTGTAGGTGATGAAGGTGGTTTTGCGCCTAATCTATCTTCAAATGAAGAAGCTATCAGCGTAATTTTACAAGCTATTGAGCAAGCAGGTTATATGCCCGGTAGAGATATTTACTTGGGCTTGGATGCTGCAGCTTCAGAATATTATGCTAATGGTATCTATGATTTGGCTTCTGAAGGCAAAACATACAGCTCAGAACAAATGGCTGATTTTTTTGTAGATTGGGTGAATCGTTATCCTATTATCAGTATCGAAGATGGCTTTGACGAAAATGACTGGGATGGTTGGAAATTAATTACTGAGAAGTTGGGGAGTCGTATTCAGCTAGTCGGTGATGATTTGTTTGTCACCAATCCAAAAATCTTGCAAAAAGGTATTGAAAGAAATATCGCTAACTCTATTTTGATTAAAGTTAATCAAATTGGTACGTTGACTGAAACGTTCGCTGCCGTAGATATGGCTCATAAAGCATCTTATACAGCGGTTATGTCGCATCGTTCTGGTGAAACTGAAGATGTTACAATTGCCGATTTAGCAGTTGCAACGGGTACAGGTCAAATCAAAACTGGATCATTAAGTCGTTCTGATCGTGTTGCCAAATACAATCGCTTGATGAAAATTGAAGAAGAATTAGGTGGATTGGCGAGATATGCAGGCCGTAGCGCATTTAAGATGCTGTAATTTTTTAAAGGAACAAGGCATAAAGGTGTAAGCGTGGAAAAGTATAGCGCCTTGATGTTTGAGTATGTTACTTTGACATTATGAAAATGTTTCTTTTAGCTATTACTTTGTTGATTGCGCTTTTGCAATACCGGTTATGGTATGGCAATGGTGGCATTAAAGAAATTAAGACCTATGAAAAAGAACTTGCTGAGCTGAATGAGCAGGTCATAGAGAAAAAAGAACGTAATGATGCACTTTATGCTGAAGTAGAAGATTTAAGAAAAGGAAAGGAAGCTATAGAAGAGAGAGCTAGAAATGAGCTAGGGATGATGAAAGAAGGAGAAACTTTTTTTCAGGTTCTTGAATGAAGGTTTAGCATACGAAAGGCGCATGGTTAAGGGTGTTTTCACTTTTAACCATGCGCCTTTTCTTTTGTGATGGGCAAGATCGCCTTTAGGTTAGCATGGGTTTTTTTTATTCAGCGTGTCAAGCCATTGAGCTGATTGAGCTTATCTTTCTTTAAAAATTCTATAACCATTGTAATTAAAATAACGAGGCGTTTATGAACATTAAAATGATACTTGCTGAAGCACTGGATTTGTTAAAAAAACTGTTGAATGATTTGAAAGAAAAGCAAAGTTTGTTTAGTTTGTTGATATTGGCTTTTACGGTGGCGGGTGTTTCAGGATTATGTCTTTATTTACTGGATCCTAATGTTCATTCTATTTTTGATGGCATTTGGTCTGCCTGGGTAACAATGACGCATGTGGGCTTTGGTGATGTAGTGCCGATTTCATTTTTTGGCCGCTTGTTGTCGGCCACGCTAATTTTATTTGGGTTGGTTCTATTTTCCTTTTTTACAGCAATACTATCAGTAACGCTGATCGGAAAAAATATGGATGGGTGGGGCTATAGTATGCGTCAACTTGAAAAAGATGCCGGTGTTCTAAAGGCAGAAGAAAATCAGATTTTGCTTGAGTTGGTGCAGTTACGCAAACGGATGGATGCGTTGGAGAAACAACTTTCATTGGGTACTCGTTAGTCGTTTTGGGATATACCTAGTATTTTTTAAATTGTTTTCTAATTGTCTTAAGCTTTTCTTATTTATGAATCATTCAATAAATTTCTGGGCTGTTGTGCCTGCTGCCGGTGTTGGTAAGCGGATGAATGCGGATAGACCCAAACAATATCTGGATCTTGCAGGAAAAACAGTTATTGAACACACCTTGTTGCGGTTGTTAAGTGCAGAAGTTTTTACTGCTGTCGCTGTTGCTATTTCTGAAGAAGACCCTTATTGGCCGGAACTTGAGGTATCTAGCCATGAAAAAATAATCACGGCAGAGGGTGGTAAGGAGCGAGCTGACTCTGTTCTTTCGGCTTTAAAATCAATACGCACTGTTGCTTCTGATGATGACTGGGTGCTGGTGCATGATGCTGCAAGACCCTGTATTACTGCAATTGACATTCATCATCTCATCAACACATTAAAGGCTGATAAAGTTGGTGGAATACTTGCATTGTCTTCGCATGACACGTTGAAGAGTGTTGACGGAGATAATATTGTTGATACCTTAGATAGAAAACATATTTGGCGAGCATTAACGCCTCAGATGTTTCGTTATGGGTTGTTAAAAAGTGCACTTGAAGCAGCTGAAGGCAATCCTGCTATCACTGACGAAGCCAGTGCTCTGGAATTAGAAGGCATGCAACCGAAAATTGTAGAAGGTCGTCCTGATAATATAAAAATTACGCGACCAGAAGACTTGGCGTTAGCACAATTTTATATGGAGCATCAAAATGATTAGAGTAGGCATGGGTTATGATGTACATCGCTTTAAAGAGGGTGGCGATGTCATTTTAGGCGGGGTAAAAATAGATTATGAGCAAGGTTTGGAAGCTCATTCTGATGGTGATGTGGTATTACATGCTTTATGCGATGCGTTATTAGGTGCGGCTGCTCTAGGCGATATTGGTAAACATTTTCCGGATACCGATCCTGAGTTTAAAGGCGCTGATAGCCGGGTTTTATTGCGACATGTTTACGGCATCGTTCAAGATAAAGGCTATATCTTGGTTAATGCTGATATTACAATTATTGCGCAAGCGCCTAAAATGGCACCCTATATTAATGCGATGTGCGTCAACATCGCTACTGATTTAAATATCGATATCGATTGTATTAATGTTAAAGCGACGACTACTGAAAAGCTTGGCTTTGAGGGACGTAAAGAAGGCATTGCTGTACAAGCGGTTGTCTTGATAGAAAAATAATATAGATAAAAAAGTCTGTCGGTAAGGATAGTTATTAATATGCCAGTAAACATTCAAGCTATTGAGCTGCCGATCTGGCCTTATGTTTATGGTGAGCCCACAGGTTCAGGCAAAATTCGTAGCTTTCCTGAAGATTTTATTGTTAAAGAGAAGTTGGCATTTGAGCCGACAGGTGTTGGTGAGCATGTTTTTTTGCAAATAGAAAAGACTGGCGAAAATACCGAGTATGTCGCGCGGCAATTGGCCAGATTCGCTAATGTTCGGCAGCGTGATGTAAGTTACGCAGGATTAAAAGATCGATATGCCGTCACTACCCAATGGTTTAGTGTTTGGCTGCCTGGTAAAACCGATCCGGATTGGATGAGGTTTGAAACAGACAGCATGAAAGTCTTATATGCCGTACGTCATGCCCGAAAATTGAAACGAGGCGTTTTATCGGGTAATGCGTTCAAGTTGATTATTCGGGACTGGCAAGGTGATAAAGCAGAAACAATTTCTCAATTGGAAAGTATAAAAGTAAACGGCATGGCTAATTATTTTGGTTCGCAACGGTTTGGTAATGGTGGTCAAAATGTTAATAAAGCTTTAGGTATGTTTGCTGGCGATAAAGTAGGGCGAGAACAGCGAAGTTTATACTTATCAGCAGCGCGCTCATATTTGTTTAACCAGATTTTGGCTTGTCGTGTTACTCAGAAAATATGGGATCAGGCGATTGCCGGCGATACTTATCAATTTGATCTGTCCAATGGTTTTTTTAAATCAGAAGTACCGGACGCTGAAATTATCAGGCGAGTAAGAGAAAAAGACATTCATCCGACAGGTTCTTTATGGGGTAAAGGTGAGCTTGACGTTTCTGCTGATACGCTTAGTCTTGAACAAGCTGTTATTGAAAAAAACAGGGAACTGGCAGAGGGATTAATAGCCTATGCGGTTGAGAAAGATCGGCGTGCATTACGCGTGAATGTACAGGATCTTCAATGGAATTTTGTTAACGAAAATATACTGGAATTAACGTTTTTCCTTCCGGCGGGAAGTTATGCTACGTCACTATTGCGTGAGATTATTAAGGAGTAATCGATTTATAGCACAAGTGGTTTTATCCACTTTTAAAACAAATGACTCAGTATTATTCTATTTTTTCATGAGGGCTATATTTGTCGGATAAGCGTAATAATACAAATACGGCACCTGTCCCTCCATCTTTTATGGACGCTGAGCAAAATGCTTGAACGTCTTTATGCTGTCTAAGCCATAGGTTGAGATTGTTTTTTAGAACGGGGTGATTATCACTAGAACGATAGCCTTTACCATGGACAATATGCACGCAACGAAATCCTGATGTGACTCCAGCATTCAGAAAAAGCAGTAACTGGGCTTTAGCGGCACTACTGGTTAGGCCGTGCAGATCAATTTCCGCATCAAGACCAAAAAAGCCGCGCCGTAATTTCTTTAATACATTATGTTGTATGCCTGGCGCAATAAAGCTGATGGTATCTTCAAGTCCCACTTTAGTAATATCGGTTATAGCGGTGTGATCCAAATGACTATAAACATCAATAGCCAGAGACTTAGGGTAAGGTTTAGGTTTGTTTTCTTTGGTTAATAGTATCTTGTCGCTATTGACAGCACGAACCTTGCCGATTGTTTGGCGAAATAAATCCTGATCTTCTGTAGTGAGTGTTTTTTTTGCCACGAAAGCTGATTTTATTGGTTATTATTGCTAAGATGCTTGATTTTATAGTTTATTTAGCTATATGGCGAATTGATAATGCATATATTGTTAAGCAATGACGATGGATATTTAGCTGAGGGACTTATTGCCTTGGCTGATGCTTTGCGTGATCATGCTGAACTATCAGTAGTTGCACCTGATCGCAATCGCAGTGCAGCAAGCAATTCTTTGACTTTGGAAATGCCATTACGTGCCAATATAACCGATAACGGATTTATTAAGGTTGATGGCACGCCAACTGATTGTGTGCATTTGGCGATAACAGGTTTATTAGAAAATGAGCCAGACATGGTTTTTGCCGGCATTAATCATGGTTCTAATTTAGGCGATGACGTACTTTATTCTGGTACTGTTGCAGCGGCAACAGAAGGTCGGTTTTTAGGTTTACCTGCTATTGCTATTTCTTTAGTTGGTAATAATCCTCATTATTTTGATACCGCTGCTCAAGTCGCAGTGACGCTATTAAAACAACTGATTAACAAACCTTTGGCTAAAGATACTATTCTCAATGTTAATGTACCTGATGTTGCTTTAAAAGATTTAAAAGGCTTTCAGGCAACTCGCTTAGGGCAGCGCCATAAGTCGGAACCGGTTATCAAAAGTAATGATCCACGTGGGCGAATTATCTATTGGGTTGGTCCGCCAGGTGGGGAGCAGGATGCAGGTCCGGGAACTGATTTTTATGCGATTAGCGAAGGCTATGTATCGGTGACACCGTTACAAATTGATTTAACCAGATATGAGTGTATTGATGCATTAACGTCATGGTTACCAACGGAAACTAATTTATGACGTTAAGTTTGCAAGGCATGGGTATGACTTCCCTTAGAACACGCGAAAGGATGATTAAGCGATTGTCTGAACAGGGTGTTCAGAATAAGAGAGTTCTGGAAATTATGCGTGATACACCTCGACATATTTTTATGGATGAAGCACTATCAAGTCGAGCATACGAAGATACAGCATTGCCAATTGGCTATAATCAGACTATTTCTCAGCCTTATATAGTTGCGAAAATGACGGAACTTCTCTTGGAGGCATCTGGCCGCTTGGGTAATGTTCTTGAAATAGGAACAGGTTGCGGTTATCAGACAGCTATTCTGGCACAGTTGGTTGATCATGTTTATTCGGTTGAAAGAATATTGCCACTACAGAGAAAAGCAAAAAGCCATTTATGGGATTTAAAGCTTAAAAATATAAGTTTTTATTATGGTGATGGTAATTTGGGTTGGCCTGATTATGCGCCGTTTGATGGTATTCTTGCTTCTGCAGCTCCTGCAGAAGTTCCGTTACAATTACTGGAACAATTAGCGATTGGTGGGGTAATGGTAATACCAATAGGTTTGAGCGGAGATCAGATTTTACAGCGGGTAACTCGTACCATCGATGGCTATGATATTGAAAAATTAGAAACAGTAACTTTTGTGCCTTTTTTATCCGGTAAAGAATAATCCACTTCTTTAAATAAGGGTTGATTTTTTCAGGGTATATGTGAATAAAATTCACCCAATCAATATCAATGGCTCTATATGATCAAAAAACCTTTTGACCATATAGAGTTTAAATTCCAGTCATAATTTTTGTATAAATCTACGCATTAATAGGTATTTATACGTATTGTTTGGATTATCTTTTAATTCTAAAATTCAAGCTGCTCTCCTCCATTCGTTTTAAAGCCTTAGTTGAAGAGGGCTTCCATATTTTCTAGAGAAATTTAGGGTATTTCAGGTCGCTTAAGACTCAAAAGCTTTGAAGAGCGAGGCGATATTTTCGAGTTACCAACGTAAATTAACGATAAGGACAAACAATGAAAACTAAATTAAAAAACTCACGTAATCAAGTTAAATTCACCAAAGGTTCCTCGTTGCTGGTATTGAGTTTGTTAGCCTTAAGTGCTTGTACATCTACTGAGAAAGTAGTTATGAAACGGTCTGATGTTAACTGTGCTTTTTTGGCTGAAGACTGCTCTCTACTCGAAGTAGGTGGCAAGGAACAGTCAGGCTTACGCTACATTAATCCAGCTGTAAATTGGAGTCAGTATAATAAAATATTGATCGACCCTGTTACTTTTTGGGCAGGAGATAAGACAAAGATTTCTGCATCTGATCAGCAAATGCTGGTTAATTATTTTTTTCAACAAATGAAAGAACAGCTCGGAAAGAAATTTGAATTAGCTAACCAGCCAGGGCAGGGTATCATGAAGCTTGACGTTGCTATGACTGATGTGGAAACAGCGACGCCAGTATTACGTAGCATTTCCATGATAGTTCCTCAGGCGCATATGGTAGCTAATTTAAAATATCTTGCTACAGGAACCATGCCTTTTGTCGGCTCTGCCCAAGCTGAGGCTAAGTTAACGGATTCAGTTTCTGGGACGGTATTGGCCTTAGCTGTCGATAAGCGAATCGGTGGTGGTTCATTTACAACGGGTTTTCAGTGGCAGTGGGGCGATGCAGAAAATGCGATTGACCATTGGGCTGAATTATTAGCAACTAAATTATATGGCTGGACTTCGGGTAAGGAAGTGGCGCAGTAAGTAAGCTATTTGTCAGGGTTCGCTTAAGCGTTCCTTCACAAATACAGCTATGAGAGATGACATTTTTTAGTTTTACTTTATTATATTGGTTTTTGTATTTTACGAAGCTCACTATAAAATCAATTGGTCGTATGTTTGTTATTAATGATATGAATAGTGCAAACTACGGTGCCTGCCCTGAGTGTGATTTATTAATCAATCTTGCACAGCCAATAATCGGTGATAAAGTTCACTGTCCGCGATGTGGATTTCTATTGGCTCACCCCAGAAAAAAAAGCATTGAACATACCTTTTCCTTGTCTATCGCGGGTCTTATTTTATTTTTCCCCGCAAATTTATTACCCATGATGGGTATAGAAGTGATGGGTGAGAGTACCAATGGGGTTTTATTTTCTGGGGTAATGGCTTTATTTAATAAGAATATGTGGCCTGTAGCAATTATCGTATTTTTGGCTAGTATTCTTTTCCCTTTGGTGCATATTTTATTGTCTTTATTGATTAGTGGACACTTATACTTCAATCGCTCAAATCGTTATTTGACTTGCTGGATGCGCTGGATGCAACATCTAGATGAATGGGTGATGCTGGAAGTTTATATGCTGGGAATAATTGTTGCCTGCGTTAAACTAATGGCGCTTGCTCAAGTTGAATTTGGCTGGGGTCTTTATGCTTTTATTGCTCTTTTGATTATAACGGGAATGTTAACGAGTAAGTTGGATAATGAATTGTTCTGGCGCCGCATTGGGCAATTAAATAAGGAACATAACAATTAAAAATAACAAAAGCGCCTTGAAGCAGGGTTTTATACGTTGCCATGATTGTGGCAACCTTGTAAAGATTGTTGACAAGTTTTCGCAATGTCCACGCTGTGACAGTCACCTGCATTCCCGCTCACCTTATAGTTTGCAACGTACTGCTGCATTTTTAATAAGTGGAATATTATTGTATATTCCAGCTAACGTTTTCCCCATTATGACCGTTGATCAATTTGGCGTTGGTGAGCCACATACGATTATGGGTGGAATTATTGAATTAATTGATAGTAATATGTTGCCCATTGCTCTTTTGGTTCTTGTGGCGAGCATATTAGTTCCCTTGTTTAAGTTAATAGGCTTGAGTTTATTGTTGCTTAGTGTTTATTTTCGCTGGCAAATCAACGCTCGTTTTTGGACTGTTATGTATCGGATTATTGCTTTCGTAGGGCGATGGTCCATGTTGGATATATTTATTATTTCCATTTTGGTCGATTTAGTTAATTTAGGTGGCGTTGCACAGATTATTGCAGGTCCAGCAGCAATTGCATTTGCCGCTGTTGTAATTTTAACCATGTTTGCTGCTAAAAACTTTGATCCACGTTTGCTTTGGGATAACCAACAAAATTTATGAATGATTTTTCTGACCCTCCATACGAAGTTGCGGATGCTGTTATTAACAAAAAACGAGAGTTTCAGTTAATCTGGTTATTACCTTTATGTGCGTTATTAGTAAGTGCCTGGTTGGTGTATAAAACAGCATCACAAAAAGGACCTGTTATTACCATTACCTTTCCGAGCGCAGATGGTTTGGAAATAGATAAGACCAAAATAAAATATTTGGATGTGGAAATTGGCAAAGTTACCAATATAACCATTCATAAAGATTTAAAATCAATTGAAGTTACTGCGGAGATGAACAAAGAAAGCGGTGACTATTTGACTAATAACACTCAACTTTGGGTGGTCCGGCCACAAATCGGTTTGGGTGGTGTTTCGGGCTTAGGTACGCTTATGTCAGGAGCTTATATAGCTATTAAACCTGAAAAAGGTAAGTCGGAACGACATTTTAAAGGCTTATCGGTTCCGCCAGTTTTAGAAGCTAATGTACAAGGAAAAAAATTTATACTTGAAACAACTAATATTGGATCAATGGGGGCAGGCACGCCAATTAGTTTTCATGGTATTGCTGTAGGTGAGATTCTTGATTATGAGCTGTCTAAAAACGCTGATAATATCAAATTGACTGTTTTTGTTAATGCGCCTTATGACAAATTTATAAGGACAAATACTCGTTTCTGGATCGATAGTGGTATTGATTTATCTACCAGTGCCGATGGTGTCAAATTAAGAACTGGGCCTTTAACTGCATTATTAACCGGAGGTATTGCTTTTCGTACCTCTTCTGAGGATAAGGTGACTGATTCCGTACCTGAATACACGGCATTTCAATTATTTGAAGATTTTGATCAGTCTGCGCAAGTTATTTATCATAGAACGATTAAAGTTGTTATGTATTTTGAGGAATCAGTCCGTGGGTTAAACGTCGGGGCTCCAGTGTTGTTGCGAGGCATTCCAGTTGGAAAAATAACTGACATTAATTTGGAAATAGACGTAAAAAGCGCAGAGATTCACATACCTGTAGTGGTTGAAGTTGAGCCTGATCGTATTATATTGGTCAATAAACAAGCTAATCTAACAACCCAAGATAATATAGAGCGTCTGATGGCCAATGGTTTGCGGGCGCAGTTACAAACGGGTAGTTTACTGACAGGGCAATTGTATATTGGATTAGATTTGTTTCCGCAAAGCAAAATAATTACTCACAAAAATAAGACAGGTTACCCTGAATTTCCGACAGTGCCTGGCTCATTCAATAAAATTATTCAATCTACTCAAGCTTTCATGGATAAGATATCCAAACTCCCCTTGGAAGCCATAAGTACGGAAATCAATAACACGTTGGTATCTTTGCAGAGTAGTTCTAAGGCCGCAACCAAGACCCTAGATGCGACTACAGGTACTATGGGGCATGTTGATAAAACGATGGATTCAGCACAAAAAGTATTAAGTACTTTAGAGCCGGGATCAACTACACAATATGAACTTAATCAGTTATTGAAAGAGCTTACTCAGGCTACAATTTCGGTTAGACAGCTTAGCGATTATTTGGAAGAGCATCCAGATTCTTTAATTCGTGGTAAAAAAGAGAAGTAGTCAATATGTTAAATAAGAATTTAAATGAATTGATTTTGGTATGTGTTTTCGGTTTTTTAACCGCTTGTGCATCGACGCCACCTACTCATTTTTATACACTCGAGCCACTGAGTCAGAATCAAGCAAAAGTGAGTGCCACTGTTGCAAAGAAACTTTTGATTGGTATTGGGCCTTTATCGCTACCTACTTTACTTGATCGTAGGCACATTGTTACCCGTACAGAAAATAACAGTATAGAAATAGCTGATTTTGATCAATGGGCCGCCCCATTAAAAGATAATATTATTGCCGTTTTAAGTAAAAATGTGGCAACCCTACAGCCTAATATGATGGTGAGAGGTTATCCGTGGAGCGTTTATGGTGACATGGATTATCGTGTCATTATTGATATTACTCGCTTCGAGACCCAGCGCCCTAAATCAGTAAGTCTTGAAGCAAATTGGGCGATAATGGAAGAAAAAAATCATAAAATTATCAATAATGGCCAAACAAAAATTGAGCAGTCACTTAGTAATGAAAGTTATGACAGCATGGCACAGGGGCTTAGTAAATTACTTAGTGATTTTAGTCAGCAAATAGCGCTAGCACTTGTTCAGATAACACCTTAGGGTTGAGCACAATAAATTAATTTTTATTGGGGCTTAGGTCGCTATAATGCTAACCTAGCTGAACACATTGATATAATAA
>Ga0209033_1001533_pt1 | contig 13354 bp, 10 predicted proteins | sample LauGreFa1BDMLBDN_2_FD_188218 | JGI IMG/M metagenome (GOLD analysis project Ga0209033, IMG submission 188218) | Freshwater lake microbial communities from Lake Michigan, USA - Fa13.BD.MLB.DN (SPAdes) (version 2) | ecosystem: Environmental > Aquatic > Freshwater > Lake | place: Lake Michigan, USA...
GATACCATTGTTTCGGTATTCAATGGTAGTGCAGATAAAAATGCATTGGAAGATCAATTGTATGTTTCTGAACAACCCACCCATCAACCAAACTACACAGCGAAGGACTTACAATATCAATCCTTATTTAAACAAATAAGAACTTATAGAGAGCAGGGCAAGTCGGATGAGAGTTTGAATGAAATTTGGCAAGGTATTCAAAATGAATTTGAAACAGATTGGCTTGGTGCAATGGAATTATTAGAACTAGCAGACACTATGCCAACCCAACAAGCATTGGCAAACGAATTGAGAGCTTATTTAAATGCACAGTCCGAAAAATATCCGGCTTATTCAAAATTAATCAGGGATGGCTTGAAGATTATTGATGCTAAACTAAAGTTTGAATAATTGCCCAAGCGCGCTCGGTATCATTATTGGAAAGAGCAGCTTTGATTTGTTGAATATTATCTGAAGATAATTTTAAATCCTTAATGGTATTTGATGAAGGGGCAATATTTGTATTGGCTAATTGCGCTTTTTCATTCGCTGTGAATACAATACTTTCTTTTATTGCAATTGGCAGTTGATCAAATCCAATTCCTAATTTAGTATTTGGTTTTTCTACTTTAAATAAGTTCTCTTCTGTAATCCTTGCATACCAGTCTCCACCAAGACGTGCTACTAAATCTAATTTTGCTTGATCAATATGATTGCTTGCATCAAGAATCGATTCATGTAAATGTATTTTTTTAATTTCTGCCAATACTAAATTACCCGCACCTGCTTGCGCTCCAAGTGCAATCACTTCCTGCACAATGCATTCAAGCTGGATGGGCGATTCTGCAACCCTAGGTGGTCTTACCAATTGAGAAGCCAATTCAGTAAAACCTGCTTTAACAAATTCACTTGTCCCTTTTGGGTAATCACAACTAGACAAAGAAACTTGTTGTACCATATTGTAGTTCACAATATTGATCACACATTCAGGTACTTCCTTAATATTTTCAAGTGTATGCTTAGTGGTATTATCTCTTACTCTTCGGGATGGAGAGAAAATACAAATAGGCGGGTTCATGCTAAACAAATTGAAAAAACTAAAAGGACTTAAGTTCACATTTCCCTCTAAGTCAATAGTGGATGCAAAGCAGATAGGCCTAGGCGCAATTGCATATTGCAAATACTGTTGTATTTCTTGTGTGCTTAGTTGATCTGTGTTTAGTGTTAACATGAAAATATTTTATTCAATTATTTTTTTTGCGCTAAGATAGACCAATCTGTTGCTTCGGCCTTGATGGTATTGACTAATGTACCCAAACCATCGATGGTCATTTTAACAGTATCATTTGCTTGTAACCATTGTGGTTGATAATTTGGATCATGCAATTTGCCTGTTCCATTTAATTCCAAAAAGCATCCAGTACCAACGGTTCCAGACCCAATAACATCACCAGGAAAAATAGTAACACCGTAAGAGCATCTTTCAATGATCTCTGCAAATGTCCAGTCCATATCTTTTACATTCCCTTCTGATACTAAAACATCATTCACCCAGCACTTCATAGATAAATTATAATTGTTACCAACATGCCCTTGTTTTGCAGGCACTAAGAAAGGACTTAATTCATCGGGTGTCACTAACCATGGTCCAATCACCGTAGAGAAATCTTTTCCTTTTGCTGGTCCTAGGTTTAAAAGCATTTCTTCCATTTGTAATTTTCGCGCACTTAAATCATTCATAATTGTAAAGCCAGCGATATACGCATCTGCATCTTTCGCTTTGATGTTTCTACCTTCTTTCCCAATCACAATCGCCACTTCTAATTCAAAGTCTAGTTGTTGAAAATGATCAGGCATACAATAGATATCACCAGGACCTTGCACTGCATTGTGGTTGGTAAAATAAAATATAGGGTACTGATCAAACTCTTTAATCATTTCTACACCTCTGTTCCTTCTTGCCGATTCTACGTGTTGACGAAACGCATAACCATCTCTGCAAGATGTTGGACGAGGCACTGGTGCTAATAAAGTGAAGTCACTCACAGGGTCCACACTTAAAGTATTGTCTGCAATTTTTGAAAGTTGCTTTTCTGTTTGTTGAATGAGTTCATTGCTAGCATGAAAAAAATCAATGATGTTTTTTGGCAAGTTTTCATTCACAGATTGGAGGTTGTAAACTGCCTCATTCACAATCGCTCCTAGTTGGATTTCACCCGATTTTAAATAACTAACTAATTTCATTGATTATCAATTGTTTATAATGTAATTTGCTCAAAAATATCGACTTTGATTGAGTGCTTTTTTCAAGTTCATCAAAGTTAAAAATAAATATTTTATAACTTGCTAATAATTGTTAGTATTGTATTCCTTCAAAAACTAAATTATGCCAATTTACCACAGTTTGGGAGAGATTCCCCATAAAAGACATACCGCATTCAGACAACCTAACGGAAAACTATATGCAGAAGAACTTGTATCTACAGAAGGTTTCTCTGGTATGTATTCTTTAGTGTATCATACGCATCCGCCCACTTTTGTAAAAGCATTAGGTGAGCCTTATTCGGTAGAGCCAAAAATTGCAAGAGAAAAACATTTGCGTCACACAAGTTTATTAGGTTTTAATGTTAAACCAGAAGATGATTACTTAAAAAGTAGAAAGCCGGTTTTAGTGAATGCTGATTTACAAATTTCTTTAGCAGCACCAAGACATTCTATGACCGATTATTTTTATAAAAATAGTCAAGCAGACGAAGTTATTTTTATTCATAAAGGCTCGGGTACTTTACAAACAGGATTTGGTAAAATTAAATTCTCATATGGCGATTATCTAGTAGTACCAAGAGGGACAATTTATCAAATTAAATTTGATGATGAAAACAATCGCTTATTCATTACTGAAAGCTATAGCCCTATTCGTTTTCCAAAGAGATACCAAAATCAGTTTGGGCAGTTAATGGAACATGCACCATACTGTGAAAGAGATATTAGAAGACCAAGTGATTTAGAAACTTTTGATCAAGAAGGTGATTTTAAAGTTTTGATCAAAAAACAAGGATTAATTTATCCATATACTTATGGCACACATCCTTTCGATTTTATTGGATGGGATGGCTACCATTATCCATGGGCATTTTCGATTCATGATTTTGAACCAATTACAGGAAGGGTGCATCAGCCACCACCAGTGCATCAAACTTTTGAAGCGAAAAATTTTGTGATTTGTTCCTTTGTACCTCGTAAATATGATTATCATCCACAAGCCATCCCTGCACCGTATAACCACAGCAATGTAGACAGCGATGAAGTGTTGTATTATGTAGATGGCGATTTTATGAGCAGAAAGTCGGTTGTGCAAGGTCAGATTACATTGCATCCAGGCGGTATTCCACACGGACCACATCCGGGTAGTGTAGAAAAATCAATAGGCAAAGAAAAAACAGATGAGTTGGCTGTGATGATAGATCCATTTAGACCACTAATGATCACGGAAGAGGCATTATTGATTGAAGACGAAAACTATCATAAGAGCTGGCAGCATAATATTGAGTAGAATAAGGAAAATAAACAAAGTGGAAAGAAAATAAAGAAGGTAGAATAAGGAAAAGTAGAAAGTAAAAAAACAAAAAGTAAATAAAACAAAAAAGTAAAAATTAAATAATAAAGATGGAAAGCAACCCGAATGGTCAAGATTTTTTACCCTTACTAGGCACAGATTATGTAGAGTTCTATGTGGGTAATGCTAAGCAAGCAGCGCATTATTATAAAACAGCATTTGGATACCAAGACTTTGCATACAGCGGACCAGAGACAGGCGATAAGGAAAAAGTTTCTTATGTTTTAATGCAGGATAAAGTAAGGTTAGTTTTAACTACGCCATTACATCCAAGTTCAACTATCGCGGAGCATGTGCACAAACATGGAGATGGTGTGAAAGCCATTGCCTTAACGGTGAGCGACGCTTATGATGCTTTTGAACAAACCGTGAAAAGAGGTGCTAAGCCTTATATGCAACCTACAACAATGCAGGATGAACATGGTGAAATCAAAATGAGCGGCATACATATTTATGGAGACACAGTGCATTTATTCATTGAACGAAAAAATTATAAAGGTGTTTTTATGCCAGGTTTTAGAAAGCATGAAAGCAATTATAAACCAACTGCAGTTGGTCTTAAATACATAGACCATTGTGTGGGCAATGTGGGATGGAATCAAATGAATACTTGGGTAAGTTTTTATGAAGAGGTGATGGGCTTTAAAAATATTTTGACATTTGATGATAAGCAAATTTCAACAGAATACTCTGCGCTCATGAGTAAAGTAATGAGCAATGGTAATGGATTTGTGAAGTTCCCTATCAATGAACCAGCTGAAGGAAAAAAGAAATCACAGGTAGAGGAGTATTTAGATTTTTATAAGGATGCAGGCGTGCAACATATTGCCATTGCTACCGATAATATTGTGGATACCGTGACACAATTAAGTAATCGTGGGGTAGAGTTTTTAAATATACCATCTACTTACTATGATGATTTATTAGATCGTATAGGACCTATCGACGAAGATGTAGCGCCACTAAAGCAATTAGGCATTTTAGTAGACAGAGATGATGAGGGTTATTTGTTGCAAATTTTTACTAAGCCAGTAGAAGACAGGCCAACCCTATTCTTTGAAATCATACAAAGAAAAGGTGCTAAATCTTTTGGTGCAGGAAATTTCAAAGCATTATTTGAAGCACTAGAAAGAGAACAAGACCTAAGAGGAAATTTATAGTAAGTTCTATTTAATCAAAAGCCATTTCTGGGATCTCACCTTCAATGATGAGTTTTCCTAGAGTGGCTTTTTTAATGGTATCAACAGAAACGCCTGGCGCTCTTTCTAATAATTTAAATCCGCCTTCAGGTAAAACAGCAAGCACTGCTAATTCTGTTACAATTTTTTTAACACAACGAATGCCTGTCAGGGGCAAGGTGCAATTAGGTAATAATTTACTTTCACCATTTTTATTGACATGCTGCATTGCAACAATAATATTTTTTGCAGATGCTACAAGGTCCATTGCGCCACCCATACCTTTTACCATCTTGCCAGGAATTTTCCAGTTGGCGATATCGCCATTTTCTGATACCTCCATCGCACCTAAAATTGTTAAATCAATTTTTTGCGCATGTATCATACCAAAGCTCATTGCAGAATCAAATAAAGCAGCTCCTGGTAACATGGTGATGGTTTGTTTACCTGCATTAATTAAGTCAGCATCTACATCTGCTTCTTTTGGGAAGGGTCCCATGCCTAAGAGTCCATTCTCTGATTGAAAACAAACAGCAATATTTTTTGGAATATAATTTGCTACAAGCGTAGGAATACCAATGCCTAAATTCACATATGAATTATGTTGTATCTCTTTTGCAATTCTTTTTGCAATGGCTTCTTTATCTAACATGGAATATAAATTTGAATCATCAATTATTTAGAAATTGTTTTCTGTTCAATGCGCTTTTCGTAATTGCTACCTTGAAAAATTCTGTGAATATAAACGCCTGGCACATGAATTTGATTAGGATCTAGTTGGCCTGGTTCTACTAATTCCTCTACTTCGGCAATGGTTATTTTTCCAGCCATCGCCATCACTGTATTAAAATTTCTAGAAGTGGCTTTAAAGATTAAGTTACCAGCTGTATCTCCCTTCCATGCTTTTACAATTGCAAAATCTGCATTGAATGCGGTTTCTAATAAATAATCTTTACCGTTAAAATTTCTTATTTCTTTTCCATTGGCCACTTCTGTACCAATACCTGCCGGTGTAAATATAGCAGGCATGCCATAACCAGCAGCCATACATCTAAAGGCGAGCGTACCTTGAGGAATTAATTCTACATCCAGTTCTCCTGATAATAATTGTCTTTCGAATTCTGCATTTTCTCCCACATAGGAAGCAATCATTTTTTTAACTTGTCTTTGATGCAGCATTAATCCAATACCAAAATCATCTACCCCTGCATTATTAGAAATACATGTAAGATTGGTCACGCCTTTTTTAACAAGCGCAGCAATACAATTTTCTGGAATACCACACAATCCAAACCCACCTAGCATAATGGTTTGACCATCTTTTAAATCGGCGATCGCCTCTTCTGCATTTTTGACTTGCTTATTAATTGTCATAATCGTAATAAATAATGCGATAAAGATAACATTTGTTAGGTTGATACTTTCAATATCAATTGCCTCATTTAGGAAATCAAATGCAACTATTTTATTCTAATTTTTTATAAAGTGATTTTATAGTGCTTATAAATATGCTTTATACATGTATGAATTTTTTTTAATATTTGTTTTATAATTATTAAATTTAGTTACACAGATACAATCCTGAGTTGTATTATTTTTTTAATGAATTAAAACTAAACTGCATGAAGAAATTTTATTTCGTCAAATTTTTACTTGTACTCCTGTTGTTTATAGGGGTGACTCAAGCCAAAGCACAGGTGTTTACAGCTTCGGGAACGGTAAAAGAAAACTCGAATGGCAACCCGCTAGCTGGCGTGTCCATTACAGTTAAAGGAACTAAACAAACCACTACATCAAATAGTACGGGTAATTTTACTATTAATGTGAATAGCAAATCGGCTGTATTAGTTTTAAAGTATGTTGGATACAAAGCAACCGAAGTTGCTGTGACTGCAGATAAAGCTAATTTGAATGTAATGATGGAGGAAGAGGTGAACTCTTTGAAAGAAATTGTAATCACTGGACTTGCATCTTCTATCAAGCGTTCAAACTTAGCAAACGCCATCACAACCGTTTCTGCTAAAGATTTAGTGGGAACAACTCAAATTCAAACTGCAGACGGAGCATTGTATGGTAAAGTAGCCGGTGCGAATATTCGTATGAATTCTGGTGCACCAGGTGGTGGTATCAATATACAATTACGTGGTTTATCAAGTCTTACACAAGCTTCTGCACCATTGATTGTATTAGATGGAGTATATATTAATAACAATACACAAAGAACTGGTAGAGCTTCTGTAACAGGCGCTGGTGCTGCAAACCAGGACGATGGAGCGAATCGTTTAGCAGATATCAACCCTGCAGATATTGAAAACATTGAAGTATTAAAAGGACCTTCTGCTGCTGCTATTTATGGTACGCGTGCGAATGCGGGTGTTCTTGTAATTACAACAAAGAAAGGTGCTGCAGGTAAGACAGTAATTAGTTTTGGTCAAGATATTGGAATTGGAAGTCCATTAAAAATGATGGGCGTAGATAATTGGAGCGAAGCAAAAATTAATAGTTTTTTCCCAGCTGCAAGAAGAGCAGTAGAATTAGGAAGATTACAAGCTGCAACAGCTGCGAATAACTTTGTGAATTACGAAGATTATTTTTATGGCAATACTGCTACACTTTTAAATTCTCGTTTGAGTATTCGTGGTGGTGATGAGAAAACAAAATTCTTTGTTTCTGGATCATTGACCGACGAAGGTGGTATTGTTAGAAGAACTGGATTCGAAAGACAATCTGTGAGAGCAAATATCGAACATAAGCTTTCAAAGTCAGTTGTACTTTCTGTGAATTCAAATTATATTAGAACCAACACCGATCGTGGATTTACGGGAAATCAAAATAACTCTGGTGCTAGTATTGGTTACAATATTTCTTATGTGCCAAATTATTTTGATTTAAGACCAGTAAATGGCGTGTATCCAGCAAACCCTTACTTTGCTGAAAACCCAGTACATGTTACCGATAAAGGTGTAAATAATGCATTGGTAAATCGTTTTATACAATCCTTTAATTTAGATGTGAATTTATTTAAAAACGAAAATTCACAATTAAAGTTTAGAGTGAATGGAGGTCTTGATTATATCCAAAATAGTACAAAAGTATATTTACCGGATGATCTTCAATTTCAACGTGGACAAGCAAATCCGGGGGATGTGTTAGTTGGTAAACAAGAAAGTATGAATACCAACTTCCAAGCAGCTTTTGTATATGATTGGAAAATTAAGCGTGTGAATTTTAACACTCAAGTTGGATTGGTAAGACTTGATTTTAGAAACGATGGACTATTTAACCGTGGTAGAGGTTTAGCGCCAGGTCAAATAAATATTAAGCAAGCAACTGTACAAGAAGTTGAATCACAATTTGAAAGTACACAAAGCGATGTGGGTATTTTTGTTCAAAAGCAAATGAACTTTGAAGATAAAATTATTGGTACATTAGGTATGCGTATGGATAAGTCTAATACGAATGGTGATGCCAATAAGTTTTATGGTTTCCCTAAAGCGTCTTTAGCAATTAACTTAGCAAATTTTGATTTCTGGAAAATCGATGCCATTTCACAATTAAAACCAAGAGTTGCTTATGGTCAAACTGCTGGTCCAGTTCCGTTTGGTGCCACATTTACATCTTTAGGTGGTGTGAATATTGGAGGATTATTAGGGGCTACAGTTCCAACAACTATAGGTAATACAAATATTGTTCCAGAGCGTGCATCTGAAATTGAATTTGGATTTGATGCGGGCTTTTTAAATAATAAAATTTTATTTGAAGCAACTTATTATGTAAAAACTACTTTGGATAACTTACAACCATTAACGCTTTCACCAGCAACAGGTGTTGTGAATACACAAAGTAACGAAGCTGAAATGCGTAACAAGGGTTTTGAACTTGGATTGTCTGGTACAGTAGTTGATAAGGCAAACTTCAAATGGTTCTCTCGTTTATTATGGTGGAAGAACGACATCTTAATTACTAAGTTGGGTATCCCTTCTTATACAACAGGTGCTTTTGGTACTGCATTAGGAACATTCTTAGTGCAACAAGGTATTTCGCCAACTACGATTGTGGGTACACCAGCTATTTCTCCGGGCGTATTTACAGTATGGGGTAATGCACAACCAGACTGGACATCTTCTTGGTCCAATAATATCACCTTGTTTAAGAATTTTGATTTGAGTGTTTTAACTGAGTACAGAAGTGGTGGAGACAATATCAATTTAACTTCTTTCTTAACAGATGGAGGAGGAACAACAAAAGGCTGGTTTGATGATTCAAATAATGATGGTATTCCAAATGGACGCCAACGTGATCCAGCACCGTATAACAATGCGGGTCGTTGGGTACAGGATGCTACATTCTTAAAGATTCGTGAAGTTGGATTGTACTACACATTGCCAAAGGAAACTTTAAGTAAATCATTTGGAAATTTAATTCAAAGAGCTAAAATTGGAGTTTCTGGTAATAATGTATTCTTAGCTACAAAGTATGTAGGATATGATCCTGAAACATCCACATTTGGTGCACAAGCATTGGCGAACAACGTTGATGTGGCTCCATATCCAACTGCTAGAAGATTATTTTTTCACATACAAATCGACTTTTAAATTAAATACTCATGAAAAAATTTCAAATACTATTCATATCTAGTTTTACAGCATTCATTTTTGCTTGTAATCCACTAGAAGTAAAAGAACTGACAGATCCAAATAATCCTAGTCAGGCAAGTGTTTCAAGTAACGCATCAAGAAGACAAATCCAGTTTTTAGTAACAGGTTTGGAGCAAAGACATAAAGGTTATGTTACCAATGTAAGTCAAGCATGGAATACATTTGGAAGAGAGATCTGGTACTTAAATGCATCCGATCCACGTTTCCAAACGGATTGGCTTGGACAAGCTGGTCGTTTGCCAGATGCAGCTTACTTTGGCTTTGGCGCAACAGGTGGTGGTTCCTATGCAACACCTTATCAAGCAATCAAACAAGGATTGGTATTGATAGATGCGGCAAATAACACGCCTTTATTAACTGCACAAGAGAAAAAAGCGGTTGAAGGTTTTTCAAAAACCATCATGGCTTATCAATATTTAATTCCTGCAAATTTTCTTTATGAGAATGGAATTAGAACAGATATCAAAGATCCGCTAAAGCCTGGGCCAGTTAGATCTTACACGGCTGCTTTAGGATTTATAGATTCTTTATTAACTGCAGGTTACGAAGACCTTAACAATGCAGGAACTACATTTCCATTTACATTAACCACTGGCTTTAATGGGTTTAATGATATCAATGGACTTAAAAGAATGAATAAAGCAATTGCTGCAAGAGTGGCTATTTATCGTAAGGATTGGCAAGGTGCTTTAACTGCATTGAATTTATCATTTATGAATTTGACTGGATCTTTGACTGCTGGTCCTGCGCATACTTTTGGCGCACCTCCAGACGGATTCAATCCATTGTTTTATGTGTTAGATGCAAACATTAACACCATCGTGGTTGTGCATCCTTCAGTTTTAGCAGATACCACAAGAGGGGATGCTAGAGTAGCTGCAAAATTCCATAGACGTTCAGCAGCTGTTACCGTAACTACGGATGCAACACCATTGGTAGGTACACACCAAGATAAAAGATGGTCAGTTAATACCGCACCAATGCCTTTCATTAAGAATGAAGAACTTATTCTTATTAAGGCAGAGGCACACGCACAGTTAAATCAAAGTACTGATGCAGTGAATGCAATTAATATCATTAGAAACGCTGCAACAATTGGAAGCTATACTGGTGCAACTACAAAAGATGCGTTGATCAATGAAATCTTATACCAACGTAGGTATTCTCTTTGGGCAGAACCATGGGGACATAGATGGATTGATGCGCGCAGATATGATATTTTAAATACCATTCCAACATCTTTTGATAAAGGAACTATATTTAAACAATTCCCTCGTCCACAAGCAGAAATCAACTGGGATCTATATGATGCAGGAAACTAGGTAATTGATAAAGATTGATAACAAAAGAGGTCGCAATTGCGACCTCTTTTTATTGTAACAACTATTAGTATCGAATTGGTACTGGGTTGGTATTAAAAATTATCTTAAATTTAAAATAAAAAATTATGAAGCATTTTTTAATCACGACAGTTTTACTGATTTGCATGAGTAGTTTAACTTTTGCACAAACACCAACTACATCTGTGAATGACAAATACACTAAAGATGTAAGTACTGAAACTGCTATCATAAATGCCTTGTACGAAGTCATTTCTGGCGAACCTGGTGAGGCTCGTGATTGGGAAAGATTCAAATATCTTTTTGCAAAAGATGCTTTTTTAATTCCAACAAATAAAAGTACTGCAGGCCTATTTGGTTATAGAAAGATGACGCCCGATGAATACATTAATTTTTTTAGCACCCGCATAAAAACAGGATTCTTTGAAAAAGAATTAAAGCATGAACTGGTATCCTTTGGAACCATTGCACATGTATTTAGTACATACGAGACCAAGGAAACCAAAAACGGGCCTGTCACCAATAGAGGTATCAATAGCATACAGCTATTCAAAGACCAAAATAGGTACTATATTATGAATGTACTTTGGTGTGCAGAGAGCTTGGGCTTTACCTTGCCCCCTGCAAGTTTAAAATAATCTATTGCTTAATAAAAGGCAGTTTAATCACAGAAGGATATAGTTTAGAATGGTGAATTTTATTCTCCACTACTATACCTTTAGTTTCATCGTAATTATTGCCACCAGTGTTTAGGTTACGATCGAATCTAGGGAAATTGCTACTAGAAACTTCGATACGTATTTTATGACCTGCTGCAAAATAATTACTTGTTACCATTGGGGTTAAATCTACTTTGTATACTTTACCCTTTTCCATGAACACTTCTTTATCATAACCTTCTCTGTAACGAAGACGTTGAATTGTTTCATCTAAGTTATATGCCTTGCCGTCTGGGTATACATCAATTAATTTAATTGTGACATCGGTATCTAAACCAGTAGAAGAAACAAAGAGGGTAGACTCAATGAAGCCTGAGATTTCAACGCCCTCCGCTAATGGCTCTGAACTGTATACTAAAATATCGTTTCTTAATTCCATTTGTGCTTGGTCAAAGCTACCACCTTGAACCGCGTTACCTGTGCAGCAAACATTACCTCCTAATGAATTTACCGGATTCATTGGATCATATGTGAATGCATCAGGCATATCTTTTGCAGGAGTTGTTAAAGCTAATTTACCATCTCCATTGCGTGTATTCGCTTTGCCCGCACTAGCTAAATAGAAATTCTTTATTTCTGTATTAGGTAAAGGGAAAGAAGTGGCTTGTTGCCATTTATTAGATCCCATTGTATAGTAACGAACGCGAGGCTGTGTTGATTTAAAATCGTTTTGCTCACCTTTCAATAACATATCAAACCATCCCCAAGTTAATTCGTCATAATTTAATCTAGCATCGCCAACACTTCTTTCACCAACGATCGTATTTTCAACTGCACGCTTATAAGAGCAATGCAAAACCGGAGCAATCACTAGGTATTGATTGTCTGCGATACTTTTTGATTTAGCTGAATTTCTTACATGATTGTATAAAGCAATATTTGGTGCAGAGGATACATCGTACCAGCTCACGAACCAATATGCAGGCACTTCCATAGGCATATTATCGTGGTACAATCCACCTTTGAACCATGCTGGATCATTTGGTTTTCTTACTGCCATCTTTTCATACACACCATCCGCACCTTGTGCATTTTTGATGATGTCTTGCACAGGTAAATGTTTTAAACCTTGAGCCCAATCCACTCTTGGCATCTCAGGTCCCATATCATAAAACTTTTGAATTCTTTGTAAGTCTTTTTGTTCAATACCTATAGGCAAACGAGGGCCCATTTTATCGTGTTGTGTACCGTATAACCAAGGCGTGAATAACATCTGTTGTGCACCACCTCTGTACCAGTTACCTTGCTCCATGAATTTACCCACTCTACCAACACCAGCTCCAAAACCTTGCGCAACCATAGCAGCTAATGCAGGATGGTTTTGAGAAGCTACAGCCATCTGCCATTCAGCGGTAGAAGAGCAACCAATCAAACCAACTTTACCATTACTCCAGCTTTGTTTGCTCATCCACTCAAGTGCATCGTAGCCATCTGTAATTGGCGTACCTAAAATATCCCACTCACCTTCCGAGAAAAATCGTCCACGCTCATTTTGTACTACATAAGCGTAACCGCGACTTACTGCCTGGTAGGCTTCCTCTAAAGTACGGGTAGTCATTTTACCATCTACCCAAGTATTAAAATTATAGGGCGTACGAGAAAATACGATTGGATACTTGCCATCACCCTTTGGACGATATATATCTGACGCTAGGCGAATGCCATCACGCATAGGCATCATTACTTTTTGATCGATCACTGCAATCGAGTCAAGCTTGCGATAAATTAAGGCAGTGTCTTGCGCAATAACAGCACTTGTAATTGCAAATAAGCCAAAGGCGAGAATGAGTTTTTTCATAAAGGATGCTTTAAGTGTAGTTGAATTTACAATTTTTTCTACTATATCTTAAACAAACCCCTTAAT
>Ga0209033_1001547_pt1 | contig 13303 bp, 11 predicted proteins | sample LauGreFa1BDMLBDN_2_FD_188218 | JGI IMG/M metagenome (GOLD analysis project Ga0209033, IMG submission 188218) | Freshwater lake microbial communities from Lake Michigan, USA - Fa13.BD.MLB.DN (SPAdes) (version 2) | ecosystem: Environmental > Aquatic > Freshwater > Lake | place: Lake Michigan, USA...
CGGGGCGTTGTCGCACACGCAAGGGGGTTTGGTCACCGATGGCGATGGCCGTGTGCTCAACGCGCAAAACCATTGGGTGCGCGGCGTGTGGGCCGCAGGCGGCTGCGCAGCGGGTTTGTCTGGGCGCGGTGCCGAAGGTTATTTGCCGGGCAACGGCTTGGCCCAGTCGTTTGGCTTGGCCTGGCGCATGGCACAGGCCCTGGGCCCAGTGGGCCCTTGACTCACTCCATGGTGGCGCCAGAAATCTCCACCGCACGCTTGAACTTGTCTAATTCTTTGCGGTGAAACACCGCGCTCTCGGCGGGGGTGCTTCCCACGGGTGTCACGCCTTGGGCATCGAGTTGCTGGCGCACTTGGGGGTCAGCCAAGGCTTTGGCCACTTCGGCCGAAATGCGCTGCACCACAGCCGCTGGGGTGCCCACTGGGGCCATCAGCAGCACCCAAGCGGTGGCGTCAAAGCCTGGAATGAACTCGGCCATGGACGGCAAGTCTGGGAATTGGGGTGAGCGCTTGTTGGAGGTCACCGCCAAGGGCCGCACGTTGCCCCCGCGTATCAGGGGAGACATCGAGGGCAATCCACCCACGGTGACTTGCACGTCCCCGGCCATCATGGCTTGGGTGGCCAAAGAATCACCCCGGTAGCTGACGTGGGTGATTTTGAGGCCTGCATCGGCGCGGATCAATTCCATCACCAGGTGCGAGGTCGAGCCTTGGCCGGAGGATGAGTACGCCATTTTGTCGGGTTGGGCTTTGACCGCGGTGACAAACTCGTTGAAATTTTTAAACGGCTGCTTGGGGCTGGTGGTGACCACTTGGGGGAACGAGACCAATACCGAAATCGGTACAAAGTCTTTCAGTGCGTCGTAGGGTAATTTTTTGAACAACCAGGGGTTGATCGCCATGGTGCCCGGCGAGCCCAGCAGCAAGGTGTAGCCATCGGGCTTGGCGCGCGCGGCAAAGTCAGTGCCAATGTTGCCGCTGGCCCCGGTTTTGTTGTCCACGGTGATGCCTTGTCCGGTGTTGGCCGCGATTTTTTGGGCGATCAAGCGGCCCACCACGTCCACCGAAGAACCCGCCGAAAACGGGTTGATCAACACCACGGGGCGGGTCGGCCAGTCGGTGCTTTGGGCTTGGGCCGCCAGCGCCATGCTGGCGCATGCCAGAGTGGCGACGGCTTGGGCGAAGCGGGTCAGGGCTGGGGTCAGCCCCCATGGGGTTTGGGTGGTGTGCATGGAGTCTCCTTTCAAGCTGTCAGAGCGGGCAGTGGATCAATGGCCAGCCAGCGCGGCCACCACCTCGGCGGTGCTGCGCGTGAGACCAATGCGGGGGAAGGTGAACTTCAAGGTGTTGGCGTGGGCCTCGGCCGAGGGGCTGGCCATGGCGTCAGACACAAACACCTGGTGGTAGCCGCGCTCATAGGCGTCGCGTGCGGTGGATTCCACGCCCACGTTGGTGCTGATGCCTGCCAGCACGATGGTGCGAATGCCGCGGCGGCGCAATTGCAGGTCCAATTCGGTGCCGTAAAACGCACCCCATTGCCGTTTGGTGATGTGCAAATCGCTGGCTTGCGCGCCGGCGGCATCCACCACCGTGGACCAATTGGCCGGCTTGGCCCCGGCTGGCGGGGGCATGGCGTCGGCCAGGGGGGCCAGGGCATCTTGCGCGCCCAAAGTGCCCACGGTCACCCACACCACTGGGGCCTGCGCGGCGCGAAAAGCTTCGGCCATTTTCTTGGCTTGTGCGACCACCGTGCTACTGGGCTGGGGATGCACATCCATGGCCACGATGCCGTGCTGCAAGTCGATCAGCACCAAGGCGGTGGTTTTCGGGTCTAGGGACAAAGTGGGGTTGCTCATTTAAAAATCCTTTATCAAAAAGTCACACATGCATGCCCGCTTCGTGCCCCTCGGCGGTGGCCGACAAAGTGTCTCGGGCGATCTTACAGTCGCCCACCAAGCGCACGCTAAGGCCTGCGGCCAGCAGACCTTGGTGCAGTTCATCATGGGGGCGGCGAGGTGAGGCGTAGGCAAAAAAAGCCACATCGTGAATGTCGTGCAAAGGGCCGCCAAAGACGCTGCGGTATTGCAGGCAGGCTTCGTTTTCAAAGCGCTCTGTCCACACCGGATCGACCCAGGTTTTGACTTCAATGCCACGCTCAGCAAATCGGCGGTGGATGCGTTGGCGCATCACCAACACCACCTCTTCGGCAATGGTCTCGCGCGGTGACAGCACGACCACGCGATCAAAGCGGTCGCGCAAATACTCGGCCGCAGCGTAAGTGCCTTCGGTTTGATCCAGGTCGTAAATCACGGCGGTGCCCTGCAACGGTCCTCGGTGGGTCAAGAGCTCCGCCATGGCTTCCCGCAGATCGGGCACCACGCCCATCGTTTGCAGGGACAAGGGCAAGTCTTGTGGCCAGGTCATGCGCGCGCCCGTGGCCAGCACCACCGTGTCGGGTTGCCAGGCCAGCACATCGCCAGCAGTGGCCATGCGGCCCAGTTGAAAACCCACGCCCAAGCGCTGAGCGGTGATCCATTGGTGGTCATAAATGCTCGACATCGACTCGCTCAGAGGCAGTTGGGCCATCAAGCGTGTTTTGCCGCCCACCTCGGCCGAGCTGCCCCACACCTTCACGGTGTGGCCGCGCATGGCCGCTGTGACGGCCGCTTGCATGCCGGCAATGCCCGCGCCCACCACGGCCACTTTGCGCGCTTGGGGGGCTGGCTCTAGCCGCTCGTCAAGCTCGTTGGCTTGGGCCAAGCGCGGGTTGTTGTCGCACCCCATGTGGCGGTTGTTGTTGATGGTTTTCCAGCAGGTGTTGCAAGAGACGCAGTAGCGGATGTCGCTGGCCCGACCGGCCTGGGCTTTTTGCGGCCATGCCGGGTCAACGATCAAGGACCGGCCCAAGCCAATCATGTCGGCGTCGCCGCGTGCCAATATGGCTTCGGCCTCGGCCGGGTCGGTGATGCGACCAAGACCCATCACCGGCACGGTGGGTGTCCAGGCTTTGAGTTCGCGGATCAAGCCCATATAAGTCTGGCGCGGGTAGCTGTCGTCGGGCAGGTGCATTTCCAAACTGCGGTGGTGAGAGCCCTGGCAATAGGTCAGGTAATCCACGCCCACCGCTGCCACCAAGGCCTGGGCGATTTCGCCTGCCTGCTGCAGCGCAATTCCCCCCGGCACGCCGTCGTCGCCAGGCAACTTCACGCCAATGATGAAACCGGTCCCACACAGTTCGCGTACAGCTTGGCAGGTGTCGGCCAAAAACCGCAAGCGCCTCAATGCATCGCCGCCATAGGCGTCATCGCGCTGGTTGGATCTGGGAGACAAAAACTGGTGAAACAAATGCCCGTGGCCTGCCGACACCTCGATGCCGCCAAAGCCACAGGCTTGCATGCGCAGGCACGATTGCGCGGTGTGCTCGATAAATCGCGCAATCTCGTCCACACCCATGGCGCGGGGCATGGAGTAGCTCAGGTCATCGGGCAAAGCCGATGCGCCCAAGGCTTGGTAGGTTCGCCCCGGCACATGGCGGCCCCGTCCTGTGTCTTGGACCTGGCCGATCAACACACTGTCGTGGGCGCGCACCCCGTCGGCCAATCGGCGCAAATCACCCACCATGCTGTCATTGAAAGCACACAAGCGCTCGGGGCCGTGGTGGGGCGCGATGCCGATGGGATCGGTCACCACCATGGCCGCGCCCCCTTTGGCACGGTTCACGTAGTAATGCAAATAGCGTGGGTGCAGGCCTTGGTGGGCACCAAACCGGGGTGAAATGGAGGCGTGGGTGATGCGGTTTTTTAGCTGATGCCCGGCCAATATTTGTGGGCTGAACAGTAAGGGGTAGGGTGTTTCATCCATGGGCAATGGCATTTAAGCGAGGCACTTTACCCCAGCCCTTGGGTGCATGATCCCCTCAAATACCCGCAGATCTAATGAAAAAACCAGCCCTTTTGGGGCTGGTTTTTCATGAGTGGTGCCGGAAGCCGGAATCGAACCGGCACGGTGTTTTGCACCGGCAGATTTTGAATCTGCTGCGTCTACCAATTTCGCCACTCCGGCAGGAGGGAGAGGGGGAATTATGGCACAGTGCGGGGATGACATATCCAACCATTGAAGACGCGATCGGCCACACCCCTTTGGTGGCCCTGCAACGCATCGGTGCTCAACACAATGCCGATCGAGGCAATGTGATTTTGGGCAAGCTCGAAGGCAACAACCCGGCTGGCTCGGTCAAGGACCGACCGGCCTTGTCGATGATCCAGCGCGCCCAAGAGCGGGGAGACATTCGACCGGGTGACACCTTGATCGAGGCCACATCCGGCAACACCGGCATTGCGCTGGCCATGGCCGCGGCGATCAAGGGCTACCGCATGGTGCTCATCATGCCCGAGGACTTGTCCATCGAGCGGGCGCAAACCATGAAGGCCTTCGGCGCCGAATTGATCTTGACTCCCAAGAGTGGTGGCATGGAGTACGCCCGCGATTTGGCTGAAAAAATGCAAGCCGATGGCAAGGGTCGGGTGCTCGACCAGTTTGGCAATGCCGACAACCCCCGGGTGCATTTTGAAACCACTGGTCCCGAGATTTGGGATCAAACCCAAGGGCGCGTGACCCACTTTGTCAGCGCCATGGGCACCACCGGCACCATCACCGGTGTAGGCCGCTACCTGAAGCAAAAAAATCCCCAAGTGCGCATCATTGGGGCCCAACCCAGCGAGGGTTCGCGCATTCCTGGTATTCGCAAATGGCCCGAGGCTTACTTGCCTTCCATTTACGACCCCTCGGTGGTGGACGAATTGATGCTGGTGAGCCAAGCCGATGCAGAGAACATGTGTCGGCAATTGGCCCGAGAAGAAGGCATTTTTGCGGGCATTTCTGCCGCGGGTGCTTGCTGGGTGGCACAACAAGTGGCCCAGCGCGAACGCAACGCCACGGTGGTGTTCATTGTGTGTGATCGGGGCGACCGTTATTTATCCACCGGGGTGTTTCCAGCATGAGTCCATTTCAATTTTGTCCGCAATGTGCCACGCCCCTTCAAGCCATCACCCAAGATGAGGATGGTGGGCCCAAACAGCGCTTGCGCTGCCCTGCTTGCCAATGGACGCACTGGAACAATCCCACCCCCGTGTTGGCGGCCATTGTTCAGTACCAAGGCAAAATTTTGCTCGCGCGCAATGCGGCTTGGACGGGGCGGCGCTTTGCATTGATCACCGGTTTTATGGAGGCCGGCGAATCCCCGCAAGAAGGCATTGCCCGAGAGATCAAGGAAGAAACCAATTTGCACACCACGGCCTTGAGCTTGGTGGGGGTTTATGACTTTCAGCGCATGAACCAAGTCATCATTGCCTACCACGCTGTGGCCGAGGGAGAGGTTAAACTCTCGCCCGAATTGGCGGAGTACAAGTTGTATGAACCCAAAGATGTGATTTGTTGGCCTGCGGGCACCGGTTTTGCAGTGGGTGACTGGCTGCGCACGCAGGGAATAGAACCGCGCTTCATGACCTGGGAAGAGCGGGCCGCTCAAAGTTTGGAATGAATTCATGCTGATCGATCAAGAACTCGACACCCGTGGGCTGAATTGCCCCTTGCCCATTTTGAAAGCCAAAAAGGCTTTGACCGGCATGCAAAGCGGTCAATTGCTCAAGGTGATTTCCACCGACCAAGGGTCATTGCGCGACTTCGCTGCATTCGCCAAACAAACCGGCAATGAGCTGCTCGAGCAGCAAACCGTGGGCAATGAATTCATCCACACCTTGAAGCGGCGCTGATGCGTTTGTTTAACACCACACCCGCCATGGGTGTTTGGGCGTTTTAGATTTTCAATTGCTTCAAATACGCCGCAAAAGCCGGCCCCTCTTGCGGGTGGGTCAAGCCCAACTCCACGGTGGCCTGTAAAAAACCCAGCTTGCTGCCGCAGTCGTAGCGCATGCCTTGGTATGGGTAGCCCCAGACTTTTTCTTGGCCAATCAAGCCGGCAATGCCATCGGTGAGTTGGATTTCACCGCCAGCGCCCCGTCCGCCAGCGCGGATGCGGTCAAACACCGATGGGCTCAAGATGTAGCGACCTGAAACCGCCAAGCGCGAGGGGGCTTTGTCGGGCGCAGGTTTTTCCACCATTTGCCGCACATCGACCAAACCATCGGCTTGGGTTGAGCCGGCCACGATGCCGTAGCGGTTGACTTGGTCCAGGGGCACTTCTTGCACCGCCAAAATCGACCCGCCGTGCTGGGCATGGACCTGGGCCATTTGTTGCAGCACACCGGGACCGCTGGGCAAGCCGCGCATCAGGTCGTCGGCCAACAAAACCGCGAACGGCTCATTCCCCACCAAGGCCTCGGCGCACAGCACCGCGTGGCCCAGGCCCAGGGCATGCGATTGGCGCACATAAGAGCACACCATGTCAGCCGGTTGCACGCTGCGCACCACATCGAGCAAGGCACTCTTGCCAGCGGCCTGCAACTCGGACTCGAGTTCGTAAGCGGTGTCGAAATGGTCCTCAATGGCCCGTTTGCTGCGCCCGGTGACAAAAATCATGTGGCGGATGCCCGCCTCGTAGGCTTCTTCGACGGCATATTGGATCAGCGGCTTGTCCACCACCGGCAACATTTCTTTGGGACTGGCTTTGGTGGCGGGCAAAAAGCGCGTGCCCAGGCCAGCGACGGGAAATACGGCTTTTTGCAAGGCTTGTTTCATGGTGGGTGTGGGTGTTGAAAATCAATGAGCTGGTGCATGTGCGAGGCGTTCAACCCAAGCGCTTGAGCTGATCTTCCACCTTCTGCAAGGTCGCCTCAAAGTCTGCCACCCGTTGGCGCTCTTGGGCAATCACCGCTGGCGGGGCTTTGGCCACAAACGCTTCGTTGCTGAGTTTGCCTTGGGCTTTGGCGATTTCGTTTTGCAGCCTGGCCACTTCTTTGCTCAGGCGCAGTTTTTCAGCCGCCACATCCACTTCCATGAACAGGCACAAACGGGTTTCACCCACCACCGCCACAGGTGCGGCTTGGGCGGCGGCTTGCCATGCGGCCTCGTCGTCAAACACTTTCACATCGCTGAGTTTTGCCAGCGCTTGCAACACCGATGCATTGGCACGCATGAACTCGGCATTGCCCAAGGCGAACAGGGGCATGCGGGTGGAGGGAGATACATTCATTTCGCCGCGCAAATTGCGGCAGGCATCGACCAATGATTTCAATTGATTCACATTGGCAAGGGCTTGCTCGTCCACTTTGTTCATCTGAGCTTCGGGGTAGCGTGAGATGCTCACCGACGCGCCGCTCAAGCCCGCCACAGGTGCGACTTTTTGCCACAACTCTTCGGTGATGAAAGGGATGATGGGGTGCGCCAAGCGCAACACGGCTTCCAAGGTGCGAATCAAGGTGCGGCGCGTGGCGCGTTGCTCGGCAGGGCCGCCGGTTTGGATTTGCACCTTGGCAATTTCCAAGTACCAATCGCAGTACTCGTTCCACACAAATTCATAAATGGCCGTGGCCACATTGTCCAAACGGTACTCTTCAAAACCTTTGGCGACATCGGCTTCGGCTTGTTGCAGCACGGATGAAATCCAGCGGTCGGCTTGGCTGAACTTCATGTATTGGTAGAACGGGCCTGCGGGAACGGAGTTGCCGTTTTCATCGGTGCGCGGCGGTGCGCATTCGGCCTTGGTGTGTTCCTTGAGGCCGCAGTCTTGGCCTTCGCAGTTCATCAGCACAAAGCGGGTGGCGTTCCAGAGTTTGTTGCAAAAGTTGCGATAACCCTCGCAGCGCTTGCTGTCGAAATTGATGCTGCGCCCCAAACTTGCCAACGCAGCAAAGGTGAAGCGCAAAGCGTCTGCGCCATAGGCAGGAATGCCCTCTGGGAATTCTTTTTGCGTGTTCTTGCGCACCTGAGGTGCGGTCTCGGGTTTGCGCAAGCCTTGTGAGCGCTTGTCCAGCAGTGGCTCCAGCGCAATGCCGTCGATCAAATCGACGGGGTCCAGCACATTGCCCTCCGACTTGCTCATCTTTTTGCCCTGGGCATCGCGCACCAAGCCATGGATGTACACATGCTTGAACGGCACCTTGCCGGTGAAGTGCGTGGTCATCATGATCATGCGCGCCACCCAGAAGAAGATGATGTCGTAGCCGGTCACCAAAACACTGGAGGGCAAGTACAAATCGCCATCAGATGTTTTTTGGGGCCAACCCATGGTGCTGAAAGGCACCAAGGCGGACGAGTACCAGGTGTCCAATACGTCTTCGTCGCGGCGCAAAGTTTTGCCAGGCGCTTGGGCTTGCGCATCGGCTTCGTTGTGCGCCACATAGACCTTGCCATCTTCGTCGTACCAAGCGGGTATTTGGTGGCCCCACCACAGTTGGCGGCTGATGCACCAATCGGTGATGTTGTTCATCCACTGGTTGTAGGTGTTGACCCAGTTCTCGGGAACAAACGTCACCTCGCCCGACTGCACCGCGTCGATGGCTTTTTGCGCAATGCTTTTGCCGGTGGGGTCTTGCGAACTGACTTGGTTCATGGCGACAAACCACTGGTCGGTCAGCATGGGCTCCACCACTTGGCCGGTGCGGGCGCAAATCGGCAGCATCATTTTGTGCGGCTTGATCTCCAGCATCAACCCCAAGTTTTGCAAATCTTGGTTGACCGCTTTGCGTGCTGCGAAACGGTCCATACCTTGGTAAGCGGTGGGGCCGTTCTCGTTGACCTTGGCATCCAAGGTGAAGATGGTGATGAGGGGTAGATTGTGGCGTTGTGCACACGCGTAGTCATTGAAGTCGTGAGCGCCGGTGATCTTCACGCAGCCCGAGCCGAATTCGCGGTCCACAAAATCATCGGCAATGATGGGAATTTGGCGGTCGCACAAAGGCAGGTCCACCATCTGGCCTAAAAGATGTTTGTAGCGCTCGTCTTCAGGATGCACCGCCAATGCGCCATCGGCCATCATGGTCTCGGGGCGGGTGGTGGCAATCGTCATGCCTTTTTGCATCACGCCATCGATCAACTGCGGCCCCTTGGCAAAGGGATAGCAGATGTAGTGCATATGGCCATCAGATTCGGTGGCTTCCACCTCCAAATCAGACACCGCGCTCATCAGCACTGGGTCCCAATTGACCAAGCGCTTGCCACGGTAAATCAAACCTTGTTGGTAGAGCTTGACGAAGGTGTCGGTGACCACGGGCGACAACTTGTCGTCCATGGTGAAATATTCGCGGCTCCAGTCCACGCTGTCGCCCATGCGGCGCATTTGTTGGGTGATGGTGTTGCCCGATTGCTCTTTCCATTCCCACACTTTGGCAATGAAATTTTTACGCGCCACATCGGGTTTGGGCCCCATGTCATGGCGGCTGATGCCTTGGGCTTGCAATTGGCGCTCCACCACGATTTGGGTGGCAATGCCTGCATGGTCGGTGCCGGGCACCCACACCGTGTTGCAACCCTTCATGCGGTGGTAGCGCGTCAAGCTGTCCATGATGGTTTGGTTGAACGCATGGCCCATGTGCAGCGTACCCGTCACGTTCGGTGGCGGCAGTTGAATGGCGAATGCCGGTTGTTCTGCCTGGGGCTGGCCTGTGCCACGAAAACCCGCCACGCCGTAGCCGCGCTTTTCCCATTCAGGCCCCCAGTGGGCCTCCAAGGCGGCGGGTTCAAAAGATTTGGACAGGCTGTCTAAGCCGGGTTGCGCGGGGGGGGTGCTCATAGGGGGGCTGGAGTGTTCATGGCCCAGTATGGGCGCAGGTGCGGGCTGGAGAGGTGCCCATTTTAGGGGCAGGCAAGCGCGTGGGGCTCACAGCGAATGGGGTCCAGTCGGGACCCCATTGCCGGATGTGTCAGGCCGTGGCCTCTTGTTGGGCGATCTGGCGCAACGCTTGCTCAAATACATCGGTGGGTTGCCCCCCAGAAATCAGGTGTTTTTGATTGATGATGATGGCAGGCACCGAGCGAATGCCAGCTTGCATGTAGTACTGCTCGGCGTCTCTGACATCTTGTGCGTAGGTGTCGCTGTCCAAAATGGCTTTGGCTTGCGCCACGTCCAAGCCTGCTTCTTGGACGGCGGCGAGCATCACCTCCTGCTGCTCGATGGCTTCAGCGCGGCCTTGGTACGACGCCAGAAAGGCTTTTTTCAAAGCGTGTTGAGCACCTGACTTTTCGCTGAGGCCCGCCCAGTGCAACAAGCGATGGGCATCAAAGGTGTTGTAGACCCGGCCGCGCCCGCCCGGGTGAAAATCAAAGCCGACTTCTTTCCCACGTTGGCCAATCATGTCGCGCATTTGCGCTTGCTTTTCGGGGTTGGAGCCGTACTTTTCGGTCAAGTGTTCGCCCAAGTCTTGGCCGCCTGGACCCATTTGTGGGTTGAGTTCGAAGGGTTGAAAGCGCAATTCAACCGACACCTCGCCCTCCAGGCGTTGCAGCGCTTGCTCCAAGGCACCCAAGCCCACCGCGCACCAAGGGCATGCAATGTCGGAGACGAAATCAATGGTCAGTGGGGTAGTCATGGCAGCTCCATCTTGGTTGCAAAAGGGGTGATCATCGTTGAAATTTGGCGCCGCATGGTCGGCCTTCAGTCGGCCATGGCCAATGCTTTGGCCACGGCCTGAATCCAGCGGCCATCCAGTGCCGTGCCCGTGGCCGCCAAATACGCATCGGGTCGCAACAAGGCCCATCGGGCCTGTCCCGCATGGCAAGCTTGGCGCAGGTGCATGTCCACATCCAGCACGTGCTCCACCGCTTGGGCGGTGTCCGCACCTGAAACCACTTGAACCGCTCGCAGCGGGGCATGTGGCGTGAGTTGCAACACCCTTTTCAAATCAGATGGGGTCAAATATCCAAACAGCAGCAGCAACAAATGGCCATCGGCCCATCGCAGAAGATCATTGAGACACAAATCCTCGCCCGAAACTCCGCGCAAAGACACGTTTTGCACCGAAATGCCGCCGTTTTGTGCACACACCCGCGAGCGGTGATAGCGGTTGGCCACGGCCATGCGCCCGGTGTTGATCAGTGGTCTGGCAAAGGCATGGCGTTTGGCCAAGGCAATGGCGGCATTTCGAAACAAGCGTTCTGTGCCGTCGGCTGGGCGTAAAAAACGTGCTGTGCGTTGCGTCACTTGCACATTGACCTGGGCCGCTTCCAGGCGCTCGTCGTTGTAGCTGTGGAGCAATTGCGCAGGCGCTTGGTTTTTGACCACAGCGGCGATTTTCCAGGCCAAGTTATCGGCATCGGCAATGCCCGTGTTGCCCCCCCTGGCCCCAAAAGGGCTCACCACTTTGGCCGTGTCTCCAGCAAAAAAAACATGCCCGGCACGCAAATGGTGAAGGCATTGGGATTTGTAGGCATAGGGACCCACCCAGACGATGTCGCACTCAATGTCCTTGCCAAATTGCCGCTGCAAGCGCTCGCGCACCACGTCTTCGCGGCTGGCGTACGCAGGGTCGGTGTTGGGTGCCATTTGGTAATCAATGCGCCACACCGCATCGCCCATGAGGTGTTGCCAAACAGCACGGTTTTCGTTGAACGGGGCTTCAATCCAGGTGTGCCGCTCCAATGGTGGCGTGTGCTTGAAACGCACATCGGCAATGCACCAGCGGTCATCGCCCCGCTTGGCGTCCATGCTGGCTTGGCACCAGGCATGAAATGGCGTGTGCGAACCCGTGGCATCGATCACGTGCTCGGCTTCGATGCGGTAGCGGCCGGCTGGCGTTTCCACCTCCAAGGTGGCGACTTCATCGTTTTGCGTAAACCCCAGCACGCGTGATTGCCAGCGCAAATCGATCCGGGGTTTGTCTCGATTCAGGTCTTGGATGCGCTCGACCAAAAAGCCTTCGATATAAAACTGCTGGATGTTGATGAAGGGGGGTTGTTCACTCAAATTGAAATGGCTTTGTTGGCCCAGGTCAAAAGAAAACACCTCATCATGTCCCGCAAAAGTGCGCCCCACACGCCACTCAACGCCTTTGGCTTTGATGCGTTGGTAAATACCCAGTCTCTCGAAAATTTCCAAGGATTTTTGGGTATAGCAAATGCCTCTGGATGAGGCGCCTTTGACACCCACGGTGTTGTCCTCATCCAGCACCACTGCGGTCACACCGCTTTGGGCCAGGCTGCAGGCCAAGGTCAAACCGGTGATGCCTGCACCCACCACCACGACTTTGTGCCGAACCAAGATTTCAGATTGGAGTTCCGGTGGGGCCACAAAAGGGTATTTTGGCAGGGCGTAGCCGCTGCCTTGGGTGAACTCGTAACCGTTGGTGTGGGCCACAGGGGCCATGGTGCTGGGTTGCATCATGCGGGCGTGGGGTGATTGAACTCCGGGCGGTCGTTTTGCTGTGGTTTTAAAACCTGGGCTGTTCCGCCTTTGGCACGCTCTTGACGCCATTGGTTTTTAAGTGCATTCCATTCCTTCAAACGGTCGTGGGCGGTGGCGCTTTCTTGCAGCATTTGAAACTCATCGGCCAATTGAGCGGTCAACTCCAGTCGGATGCCGTTGGGGTCAAAGAAGTAAATGCTTTTGAAAATGTGATGGTCGGTCACCCCAATCACATCCACGCCATGGGCTTTGAGCCGGGCCATGGTGTCTTCCAATTCACGCACATGGTTCACCCGAAAGGCAATGTGATTGACCCATGCAGGTGTGTTGGCCGAGGGGGCTGCGGCTTGGTCGTCTCCCAGGTCAAAAAAAGCGATGAAGGAACCATCTTGCAAGCGAAAAAAAATGTGCGTGTATGGGCAGTACTCGCCCGTGCTGGGCACATGGTCACTTTGGATGATGTGGTATAGCGGCAAACCCAAAATATCTTCATAAAAATGCCGCGTCTCTTCAGCGTCGCGTGCGCGGTAAGCGCTGTGGTGCAGTTGTTGAATGGGCACGGGCGCTGGCAAGGTGGCTGGCCCTGGGTGCATGGCATGGGCTGTGGTCATGTTGTCTCCTGATGAGTGTCGGGCGTGCGACCGACTGCTGTACATCCTAGTACAAGCAGCGTGTTGCACTTTTGGATGCCAGCGGTGTCATTGGCGCTGTTCCCGATGTTCAAGCTTACAGATCAGGGCGACAGGATCAGCATACCCGATGAACTCTTTATGATTAATAATCAAAAATGTTGAGGCTTTATAAGTTTCCAATAGCTATCGTTAATGGGGGGCATTGAAATAAGCCATTAGACGGGCGGGTTCCAATGCCTGTACCCTCTGCTTTCTTCGACGCACATGGTGTCGAAGCTTTTCATCAACCCAAGGAGATTTCTCATGGCAGCACTCAAAGGCTCCAAAACGGAAGAAAACCTGAAAGCCGCCTTCGCAGGCGAGTCACAGGCCAACC
>Ga0209033_1001548_pt1 | contig 13300 bp, 10 predicted proteins | sample LauGreFa1BDMLBDN_2_FD_188218 | JGI IMG/M metagenome (GOLD analysis project Ga0209033, IMG submission 188218) | Freshwater lake microbial communities from Lake Michigan, USA - Fa13.BD.MLB.DN (SPAdes) (version 2) | ecosystem: Environmental > Aquatic > Freshwater > Lake | place: Lake Michigan, USA...
GGCGGGCAAATGTCCTTCTTGCAATGAGTGGAACACCTTTACCGAAGAATTAATTGATAGCGGCAAGGAAAAAGAAAATACTTGGGAAGAGTACCATACGAATCAAAAAGGTACTACTGTTATTGCCATCAACGAAGTCAATAGTTTATCAGAAAAAAGAATCGACAGCGGCGACGCTGAATTAAACAGAGTATTAGGAGGCGGTATTGTGCTAGGCTCTATCATACTTGTAGCAGGTGAGCCCGGCATTGGAAAAAGTACTTTGTTTTTACAACAAGGTCTTTTAATGAAGGAACAAGTTGTTTTATATATCAGCGGGGAAGAAAGTATTCAGCAAATTAAAATGCGCGCCGATAGATTAAATATTAAAAACGATCAATTCTTTTTATTAACTGAAACGCATACAGCGGCTATATTTAAAGCCATCAAAAAATTAAAACCAACGGTGGTCATTGTCGATTCTATTCAAACATTGGAATCCAATGTCATTGAAGCGGCTGCCGGCAGCGTCTCTCAAATAAAACAAACTGCTGCAGAGTTTCAACGCTTTGCTAAAGAAACAGGCACACCCGTTTTTTTAATTGGACATATTACCAAAGAAGGAACCATTGCAGGACCAAAAATATTAGAGCATATGGTGGATACCGTATTGCAATTTGAAGGAGACAGACATTACGCCTATAGAATGTTACGCACTTTAAAAAATAGATTCGGTGGTACGAGTGAATTAGGTATTTATGAAATGACTAGTGAGGGCATGAAAGTAGTGACCAACCCTTCTGCTTTTTTAATAGCTCAAAGAAATGATGCCCTAAGTGGCAGCACCATTGCAGCTTCTATGGAAGGCATGCGTCCTTTATTAATAGAAGTACAAGCCTTAGTTACACAAAGCGTTTATGGCACACCGCAAAGAACTGTTACTGGTTTTGATTTAAGAAGGCTACAACTTTTATTAGCCGTCTTAGAAAAAAGAGGTGGCTTTGCTTTTGGCATGAAGGATGTTTTTGTAAATATTGCAGGGGGTTTAAAAATAGAGGATCCTTCGATGGACTTGGCCATTATACTTGCCTTACTTTCTTCTTTTGAAGACCTACCACTACCACAAGGTATTTGCTTCGCAGGTGAAGTAGGATTGAATGGAGAAATTAGAGCAGTCAATAGAATTCAACAAAGAATTGCAGAGGCTGAAAAATTAGGCTTTGAAAAAATAATTATTTCAAGCTTTAATCAAAAAGGAATTGATACTAAAAAATTAGGCATTAGTGTGGTGGCAGTTGAAACAGTGGAAGAAGCCTATAAGCTCTTCTTCAATGCCTAAGCATACATTCATTAGACCCTTTATTAATCGTCTTCAAGCATACAGCGCAGGATTTTTACATTTATTCTACCCACATATTTGTATGCATTGTGGTAGCGAAGAGCTTCAAGCAGAAAATATTTTATGCATAGCCTGTGAAAAAAATTTACCCTACACTCATTTTTTTTCCATTGAAAAAAATACCATTGAAAAAATATTTTGGGGAAGAGTACCCTTGCATGAAGCGGGCGCCAGTTTATTTTTTACCAAGGATAGTATTGTGCAGTCTTTGGTTTTTGCTTTAAAATATAAAAATCAAAAAAAAGCAGGTAGGCTACTGGGGAATATCATTGGGAGGGATATGCTCCATAGCCAAAGATTTAAAAATATCGATTGCATGATTCCCATTCCCTTATCTAAAAAGAAACAAAGAGCAAGAGGATATAACCAAGCCCTGGTGATTTGTGAAGGCATTCAAGAAAAACTTCCACATATTCAAATTCTTCCCTTGTTATTGAAGCATAAAAATGTTGTTAGTCAAACCAGTAAGGATAGAATTCAAAGGACCCAGCTTAGCCCTCAAAGCTATGCTATCATTGACCGATCGCAAATAGCTGAAAAAAATGTCTTAGTGGTGGATGATGTCATTACCACGGGCGCCACCATTGAATCTTTTTGTAAGTATATATTAAACGAGGCTAGGCCACATTCCATTAGCGTGGTGGCTGCCGCTTATACGATCTAATCAACTTTTTCTAAATAATTTTGTTATATTTATTGTTCAATATTAAAACGAAATCAAAAAATATAATTTCCTATGAAAACATTATTAAGCATTTTACTTATGGCCACCGTACTCACTACAAACGCACAAAGCATACATAGTTTTACCGTAAAAAGTATTGATGGTAAAAACTTAAACCTAGCCAGCTTCAAAGGCAAAAAAATATTAATTGTAAATACTGCCTCAAAATGTGGCTATACACCTCAATACGAAGGACTGGAAAAAGTATATGAGCAGTATAAAGATAAATTAGTAATTATAGGATTTCCTTGCAACCAATTCGGCGGACAAGAAGCAGGAACTAATGAAGAGATTGCAGATTTTTGTAAAAAAAATTATGGTGTTAGTTTTCCTTTAGCTGATAAAATTGATGTGAAGGGAAGCAATGCTGCACCCATTTACCAATGGCTTACACAGAAGTCTAAAAATGGAATTTTAGATGCTAGCATTTCCTGGAATTTTAATAAGTTTTTAATTGATGAGAATGGCAAAATGATGGCTTATTTTCCAAGCAATGTCAAGCCAGATAGCGAGTCAATTTTGTCTTATTTGAAATAAATCTCTAGGGCTGTTTTTTAGTCGGCTTTTATAAACTATCCGTTATCTTCGTTGCATGTTATTCAGCGAAGTCATAGGTCAGGAGGCATTAAAAAAGCAATTAGTTCACTTAGTAGAACAAAAAAGACTAAGCCATGCTTTATTATTTGTAGGCCCAGAAGGCGCTGGGACCCTGCCTTTAGCCATTGCTTTTGCACAATACATTGTAAGTCTTCCTGCTACCAATGAAAATGCGGCGGGCGATTTATTTGGATCCACTACTACAGCAGTTAAAGAAGATACTTTCTACACACCGGATCAAATAGAAAATTTACCCGCTTATCATAGAGCCAGTAAGTTAATGCACCCCGATTTACATTTTTCATTTCCCTCCATTACAGAAAAGCCAGGACAAAAAAATTTAAGTGCGAATTATATTGAAGAGTGGAGAGAGTTTATCATGGGCTATCCTTATGGTAATGTTTTTGATTGGTTACAATTTATCAAAGCCGAAAATAAACAAGGTAATATTAGCGCCGATGAGTGCGCAGAAGTGATTAAGAAATTATCTTTTAAAAGTTTTGAAAGTGCTTATAAAGTACTTGTGATGTGGATGCCCGAATACCTAGGCAAGGAAGGAAATAAGCTTTTAAAATTAATTGAAGAACCCCCAGACAATACCATTATTATTTTAGTAGCTGCCAGTGAAGAAAATATTTTACCTACTATTTTAAGCAGATGTCAATTTATTAAAGTGCCTCGATTAGCAAGTAATGAAATTGAAGCCGCTTTAATTAGCAAGGGGCAAATTGAAAAAGAAAAAGCAGCACAGATTGCTTCCATGTCGGATGGTAATTATAGAGAAGCCCTTCATTTATTACAACATAGCGATGCCGACTACCTCAGCCAAATAAGAGAATGGTTAAACGCTATTTTGAAAAATGGGCCAGTGGCACAGGTGAAATGGGTAGACGAGACCAGCAAAATGGGCAGGGAGCCGCAGAAGCAGTTTTTGAAGTATTTTAACCATTTACTGGAGCAAAGTATTCGTTTAAAAATATTGGGCACCGACCTGCCATTAGACCCCGATTTAAAGGATTTCGCCTTAAGAATCAATAAGATAGCTAGTGTAGGCCAAATGGAGGCCATTATTCAAGAAATTGACAAGGCCACCTATTATATTGAGAGAAATGCCAACCCCAAAATGCTATTTATGGCCTTGGGCATCAAGTTCTATCATATCATTCAGAACAAAACCTTAATTTTGACAGAAGCCTAGCAAGTAAGCGATAGAACCAGAGAAAAGAAGCAAGGCACGGTATTTTTATTCATTAACAGTAGAACTTACATAATATGGGATGTGGATCTTGTGGAACAGGAACACCAAACGGGTGTAAAAGTAATGGAGGCTGTAGTACAGGAGGTTGTAATAGACTGAATGTTCATGATTGGTTACGCGATTTGCCTATCGACGATGCCGCTACACAATGCAAAGTAGTAGAAGTTAGCTTCAAACAGGGCAGTAGAAAAGAATTCTTTAGAAACACCACCGCACAACATTTTGAAAAAGGCGACTACGTTACCGTAGAGGGCGTCAATGGTTTTGACCTAGGGGAAATTGCCTTGACTGGTGAATTAGTGCGTATACAATTAAAGAAAAGAGGGACCGATGAATTTAGTCCTGAGATGAAAAAGATTTTAAGACCTAGCAACGAAAGAGATTTAGAAACTTATCATATTAGTAAAAGTAGAGAAGCCGCTATGTTGTCTCGTAGTCGTGCCGCTGCTAGAGACCTTCGATTGGAAATGAAATTAAGTGAAGTAGAATTGCAGGCCGATGGCAAGAAAGGAACTTTCTTTTATACAGCTGATGATAGAATTGACTTCAGAGAATTAATTAGAACTTTTGCTGGTGAGTTTAAAGTAAAAGTAGAAATGCGTCAAATAGGTATTAGACAAGAAGCTGCCAAAGTAGGTGGTATTGGAAGTTGTGGTAGAGAATTGTGTTGTAGTACTTGGTTACACGATTTCAAAAGCGTGAACACGACTGCTGCACGTTATCAAAATTTATCCATTAACCAAACAAAATTGAGTGGTCAATGTGGTAGATTAAAATGTTGTTTAAATTTTGAATTAGATACTTATTTAGATGCCTTACAAGGTTTCCCTGATTATGCAGATACACTTCAAACAGTGATGGGTCAGGCCTTTTTAATTAAGAAAGATATTTTCAAAAATTTAATGTGGTATACCCTTCCAAATAATACCAAGCATTACCCTTTAACCATTGACCGTGTTATTGAAATTAAAAAATTAAATAAGCAAGGTATTGCAGTAGAGGAATTGCAAGCAGTAGAAATTACCGGAAAAAATAAAGAGGTAGAACCAGAATTTGTAGAATTAGTAGGTCAGATAAGTTTACGTTCGTTAGAAAAGAATGATCGCAGAAGAAGAGACCAACAAAGAAACGATAACCGTCCTAACAACGGACCAAACAATAGACCTAACAACGGACCAAACAATGGTCCTCAACAAAGAAACGATCGACCGAACAACGGACCAAACAATAGACCTAATAACGGGCCTAGACCCAACAACGGCCCTAGACCTAACAACGGACCAAACAATAGACCTAGCAACGGACCGAGACCTAATAATGGACCATCCAACAGACCGAGCAACGGACCCTCTAACGGACCGAGCAACGGGCCAACTAATCCATCTGCAAATTAATTAGGCGTATAATTTTTCTAATTCCTGATTTGTAAAATCCATCAATTTTTTTACATAATCGGGTGAGAAATTAAATTCAATGCCTGCTGTTTTATATAATTCAGGTAAGGTTTTTGTGCCACCCAAGCTTAAGGCGTTCATATAATTCTCTAAAGCCTGCGTTGGATTTTTTTGATACTGCATCCACATACCAATAGCACCTAGTTGCGCAATGCCATATTCTATATAATAAAAAGGCACTTCAAATAAATGTAGTTGTCTTTGCCACCCAATAGCTCTATACATGTCTAAACCTGAATAGTCAATACTGTCTGTTGAAAATTCTGCTACAATATTTTTCCAAGAAGCCGTGCGCTCTTCTATAGTATGCATAGGATTTTCATAAACCCAATGTTGAAACTTATCAATAATAGCAATCCAAGGAAAAATGGTTATAGTTCTTTCTAACTGATGTTCTTTGGCTCTATTTAAATCTTCTTCGTTATCAAAAAAGCTTTGCCAATGATTCATGGTGAATAATTCCATTGACATACTTGCTACTTCAGCCATTTCCATGGGATATTCTTTAAAGGCGCTTAATGAAAGAGGATGCGCTAAAAATGAATGTATGGCATGGCCGCCTTCATGCACCATGGTAGTCACATCACTCATTTGACCAGCTGCATTCATAAAAATAAAAGGTGCCCCCGATTCTGCTAAAGGACAATTATATCCACCCGGGGCTTTTCCTTTTCTACTTTCTAAATCAAAATGTTTAAGCTCATCCATCTTGCGTAAGCAGTCTGCAAAAAATGGATTCAATTTTTCAAAACAAGCCACCGATTTATTGTATAAATCCTTGCCATCTGTAAATGGTTTTAAAGGGGCTGTGCCAGCTGGCTCTGCTTCTGTATCCCAGGGCTTTAAAGTAGTAAGTCCTAATTTCTTTTTTTTGCGTGCATAAATTTTATCAATCAGTGGAAGCACGTGTAATTTAATGGCTTCATGAAATTGATAGCAATCTTCTTTAGCATAATCAAATCTTCCTAACTCTTGAAATTTATAATCTCTATAATTGGCAAAGCCTGCATTAATTGCTACCTGATTTCTTTTTTGAATTAAGCTAGAAAATAAATCATGCATGCTGGTTTGATCTTGCAAACGACGCTCTTGAATTTTAAGATAGACTTCTTCTCTAATAGCTCTGTCTGGACTTTCTAAAAACTGAGCTGCTTGTTGTAATGTATATTCTTGCTCCTTAAATTGAATGGTCATTTTTCCTGCAATGGTTCCATATTGTTGTTGTAGTACACTTAACTCCGCTTGAATAGGAATATTTTCTTCTCTAAATAGTTCGATACTTTTTTTAACCGAGCGTAAATAAGTAAAATAAGCAGATTGATTTAGCTGCGCTGTATAAGGACAGGCAATTAATTTTTTATTAAGTGCATCTGCATAAGGTTGCATTTTAGGTTGAATCTCCATGCAGAAAAAATTGAAAGATTCTTCTAAAGATTTATCGGTAGTATCACAAGTCATTTTGATTTGTCTCCAACAAGCATCCTCACTTATAAAAGCCTCTAGTTCGCTTAGGTTTTGAAGCCATTTTTCAAGGGTGGCTACCGAATCTAAATCTTGGGCTAATAAGGTCTTAAAATAAGGCTCCAAGCCTTCCCAATTGGTTAAAACAGCATCGGTAGGAAGAAACTGATGGCTTAGTTTTTGAATGTCTGCTGTTCTTGGCATTATATGATATTTTAAGTGGCAAATTTACTACTTTTACACACTTCAAAAGCGACTAAAATTGCCCGATACCATTCATTTACTGCCAGACCACATAGCCAATCAAATAGCGGCAGGTGAGGTTATACAAAGACCTGCCAGCGCGGTAAAGGAATTATTAGAAAATGCGGTAGATGCCGGTGCCACCGAAATAAAATTACTAGTCAACGATGCGGGCAAGGCCCTAATTCAAGTCATTGATAATGGAAAGGGTATGAATGCCAGCGATGCACAAAATGCATTTGCCCGTCATGCCACTAGTAAAATAAGTACCATCGAGGATTTATTTCAAATTAGAACCATGGGTTTTCGTGGAGAAGCCTTGGCTTCTATTGCTGCAGTGGCCCAAGTAAGTTTAAAAACTAGAAGAGCTGAAGATGAAATGGGTACCGCTGTTGAAATTGAAAACAGTAAAGTCACAGATACAAGTGCTGTAGCTTGTCCAGTAGGTACCAGTATAAGTATGAAAAATTTATTTTTCAATGTACCTGCTAGACGAAATTTTTTAAAAAGTAATAGCGCCGAGCTTAAACATATCATTGAAGAATTTACAAGAGTGGCTCTCGCCTTTCCTGAAATTTATTTTAGTTTATCAAGCAATGGACAAGATGTATATCATTGGGAGGGTGGCAGCTTTAAACAAAGGGCCATTCAAGTATTAGGCAATGCCTATCAAACGAAACTAGTAACAGTGGGTGAAAAAACCGACTACTTAACTATTACAGGCTTTGTAGGTAAACCTGATACTGCTAAAAAAACAAGAAGCGATCAGTACTTTTTTGTAAACCGCCGTTTTATTAAAAGTGCTTACCTAAACCACGCTGTAGCCAATGCCTTTGAAGGTTTAATTGCTAAAGAAAATTTTCCTAGTTATTTATTATATATTGATGTAGATCCCGCACAAGTAGATATTAACGTGCACCCTACCAAGCAAGAAATAAAATTTGAAGACGATAAAATAATTTACGCCTTTGTGCAAGCAGCCGTTAGACATGCTTTAGCACAATTTAGTGTAGCCCCTTCATTGGATTTTTCTTTGGATGCCAATATTCAACAATTAGATGCGATTCAAAAACCTTTTACCGACGAAAAGTATAATAATACCACTAAGCAGTCTTTGTATGAAGGCTTTAGTAAAAAAAATCAAGCGCATTTAATTTCAAGAAGCGAAAATGCATCTAAACAAGATTGGAAAAGTTTTTTTACAGACATCCCCTCTTCAAATGAAGGGCTGGATACAGCTGGTGAATCCTATATAGTAAAAGCCTCTTCCATGGGATTGTACAAAGAAGGCAATCCACTACAAATTGAAGAAACAGCAAGCCTACTTCAGTTACATCAAACTTATATATTAGCCCCTTCGCAGAGTGGCGTAATAATTATTCACCAACAATTAGCGCATGAGAGAGTTTTGTATGAAAAATTCCAAAAGGCAAGCGCACAGCCTCATGCGACTCAAAAAAGTTTATTCCCTGTGGTATTAGAACTAAGTGTGAGTGATGCCATTTTGCTAGAAGATATTATCGAAGACCTTGCCCTAATTGGATATGAAATTGAACCCTTTGGTCAAAATAGTTTTATTATACAAGGTATACCTGCAGATGTTATTTCAGGCAACGAGAAAAATGCGATTGAATTACTACTAGAACAGTTTAAGCATTTTAGTGGTGATATTAAATTTAGCAAAAGAGAAAAACTGATTCGCTGCATGGCGCGTCAAATGGCTATTAAAGCTGGTCAGGCGCTAAGTCATAAAGAAATGCATGCCTTGATAGAATCCTTGGCAGACTGCGATATTCCTACTATCACCGCTTCTGGCGCCCCTACCTATGTTGAATTAAAAGAAGATTATTTAGATGGCCTGTTTAGTAAATAGTTAGTTCAACTTCATTATACTGGTTAAATAAGCTTCCACTGCTTTTCTTACTGGAGTACTGCTAGGGCTAATATGATTGGCTACTAGTACCGAAAATAATAAATGCGTTCCTTTATTAGTTATGATATAGCCACTCAGCGCAACTTGATTACCTAGGGTGCCTGTTTTGGCATATAATTCTCCTGGAATATTTTTATAATAAGAAGCTAAAGAAGTTTTACCTCCTTGTGCAAAAATGCCTTTAATGCGCGTTAAGCTAAAATCGTTTTCCATTTTTTTCAATAAGGCCACATAGTTTTCAGGCGTATTTAAATTAAAGCGACTTAGTCCGCTTCCATCAGCCCATTGAGTGGGTTGAGGGAAAAAACTAAACTCCGATTTTAAAATAGTATCTACCAAGGCTTCATCATTAATAGTACCTAAAACTTGTTCACTTGCCATTAAAAAAACTTGCTCTGCAAAAAAGTTATCACTTCTATGCATCATAATTTTTAATAAACTATCGGTAGGAACTGTTTTTACAATATGCCCGTTATTTTGATGCCAGCCTTTTTGAATTGCAATAGGCAAAGCAGGATGCAATGTATCTTCTAATAATGCTTTTGCTAAAGCGTAAGTGGTATCGGTAATAAAAGGAATCTGTTGTAAAGTATCTTTAATAATTCTACCCGTGGCAAAAAATTGGTTCTCTAGTTTAGCCCTGCTCCACTGCGTATACTCTTTAGGCGCTGGCTCATTTTTTGTAAATAAACTAGGCTGAAAACTGACCCCGTTTTTTGATTTAGTTACAGTAAGCACATTGCCATAAATATTTAATCTATTTCTTTCTGGTTGATAGTCTTCGGGGTAATCATCCCAGGACCATCCTTTTCCATACATCGCAAAGGCATCTGGCTTATCGGGGAAACATAGCACCACTTGCTTTTTTGTTTGGCGAATTAAATCGGCAATAGGTTGATACTTAAAATCGGGATGTAAAAAACTAGGATCCCCCAAGGGCAATAAAAAAATACTGTCTTTGTTTTCTGCCATTTTCCAACCAGGTATAGAATCGCCTAAAAAGCGCATGCCTAAATATGTAGAAAGAATTTTAGTATTACTTGCAGGTGTATAGTATAAATCGCTTAAGTGACGGTCTACCCATTTTTCTTTAGAAGCATTATAGACTGCTACCCCTACATGGGCTCCTTTTAAAGCAGGGTCTGCTAATAAAGTTTTCTGTGCCTGACGTACAGAACAAGCAGCAGTAGATAATAATAAAAATAATGTAAATAGGGTAGGAAAATTTATTCCCTTTCTAATGCTCTTAGCCATCTTTCTGGAATTTCGTTATTGGAAGCTACTAAATAATCTTTGTAACTACAAGGTGCCCATTGATTATTATGCGTTTGCATCCACCATCTTCCAGTGGTCTTACTTTGTAAAAAATTAGTTTCTATATCTGAAAAAGCAATATGAAATTCTTTAAACCTTTCTGTATCCGACAAGGGCGATTCTTTTTTTCCTTTCTGAATACCATCTATTACATACCATATCATCTGTGCCATTTGAATAGCCGTTAAACCATTATTATCTAATTCAGCCTGATAGCCAAATAGCCCGATGGTGCTGGTTTTCCAACTCATACCTGCATACTGCATTAAAATACAAGCCTCTTCCCCATTCAAACCATTGGGCGTAATTAAATTAGCAGGGGCCTGTGCATTTTGAATGGCGCTAATATCAAAGCTCATCATATGACTATCTCTAATAGCAGGTTCCATTTCTTCAATATCTTCTCTTACTTTACCCAAACGATAACAATCAAATCTTAATTTATCGATGGTCTCTAACATATGCGGATGCATAAAATAACTTTGGAATCCGATATGTGCATAGTGATTTAAATGATTCGGAAGCCCTGTAAAAAGTTCTTCTAAAAAATGATCGGCTGGAAGCCTGGCCTCAAGGTCTAAGTCAATCTTTGCATCCACCACCACCGCATTCACTAAAGTGGGTATGGAAGTATAGGCATGGTATTGCGCTAAACTAAGATCATGAGAACCTCCCATGATCACCACTTTCTTATTTTGTAATAATAGTTCTGAAATAACCGTTCTAAGGGCTGCATAACTATCTTGAATAGACTGGCCCAATTTCACATTCCCTACATCAACAATAGTAACCTGGGTATGCCAATAATAAAGAGAATACAATGCCCCCCTTACTGCATTGGCAGCCTCGTGTCCATTTAATGCATAGCCTCCACCCCTACATTCTCCTGCCCCTATTAGGACCATATCGGCTTGGCTAATATCGGGCATGCTGCCTACATTGGCCTTGATATGCTTACCCAATTGGGTATCCCGATAGCCTTCGTCCTTGGAAAGAAGGTCTAAATTAATAGGTTCTAAATAATCTAAGATAGAATTCAATGACATGCGTTAATGTTAACTACTAATATTAACGAGAAAAGCAGCAAAAGATTGCATTCAAAAGCGACTAATCTAGGAATTTATAGCCCACGCCTCTAATAGAAATGAAATGAACCGGCGATTTTGGATCTTGCTCGAAATATTTACGAAAACTTAGAATAAAGTTGTCAATGGTTCGGGTGGTTGGAAAAACTTGATACCCCCATACAGATTGTAAAATACGCTCTCTAGTGACCACTGTATTTTTATTTTCAATGAGCAGTTGCAGCAGCATTGATTCTTTTTTTGTTAAAGTTATTTTCTCCCCTTTATTATTAAGGGCTTCTTGTAATTTGAAATTGAGTGTATGCCCTGCAAAACTATACTCATCTACTACTAATAATTGTTTAGCCGTATTTGTTTTCTGAATTAATTTAGCAACGCGTAATAATAATTCTTCTAAATTAAAGGGCTTGGTCAAATAATCATCTGCTCCTAATTTTAAACCTTGTACTCTATTGGTACTTGTATTTTTAGCACTTAAAATTAAAATGGGCGTTTCTATATTATGAAGCCTCACAGTTTCTGTAATAGCAAAACCATCTAAACTAGGAAGCATAATGTCTAAAATAATTAAATCAAAATGTGCCGATTGTATTTGTTTTAAGGCATGGGCCCCATCATAAGAAGAGCTCACACTATAGCCCTCCATCTCTAAATTTAATTTTAGGGCGTCGTGTAAATTTTCTTCATCCTCTACTAATAAAATTTCAAATTTTCTCATGTGCTTAGATAAAAAAAGTAACCGTGAATATACTTCCAGTAGGTGTGTTGGTCGTTAATTGAATAGTAGCGTTATGAAATTCGGCAATTCTTTTACAAAGGTAAAGACCTAATCCACTGCCCTTTGTGGTTCTGGTAGTTTCAGCGCCTACACGGTAAAATTTTTCAAATACCTTATTTCTATCCATAGCTGCAATGCCAGGCCCTTGGTCCTTGACAATAAGCTGTATCATATTTTGATGCGATTGTAAATGAATATAAATAGGCTCGGTTACAGGTGCATACTTATTGGCATTGTCAATTAAATTATTAATTAATAATTGAATTAATAAAGGCTCTCCTTGTATTTCCATTGCGTCTTCCACCATGGTATTACAAATTCTAGAAGGATACCTTTCTTGAAAAGATTTAATATTTTGTCTCAGCAGTTCAGATACATTCACTAATTGTTTATTGGCCTCGTACTGGCCCATATCTAATTGAGCCGTCAATAAAATATTAGTACTTAAGCTATCTAGTCTTTTTGTTTCTTTTAAAGTAGCTTCTAATAATTTTAATTGTTGCGAACTATCTAAGTCTCTTTTTAAAAGTGTCTCTATATTTAAATGCGAAATGGCAATAGGTGTTTTTAATTCATGGGTAACTGCCATCATAAAATTTTGCTGCTGGTCGGCATAACGCAATTGTTTCTTTAAGGAGCGGTAGACATAAATAGCCCCCAACAAGAATAAGACTAGAATGGTTAACCCCTCTCCAATAAATTGTTTTGTCTTTCTTAGTTGGAAATCTTGAATGGCGTGGGTTTTCGCTTTTAAGGAAGGGTCATTTATTTGTATGGATTGAAATTTAATAGCCGCAATTTCATTGTTTTGTTTTTCCAAGGATACATACCACCAAATAAAGGCCGCAATCATGTAAGTCAGAAAGACCCAATAAATAAGACTTACTAATTTTAAATTATTCACTTTTATGCCTTTCCAACTCATGGCTTAACTTTTTCTACTCTAATACCTGTAGATAAAATATTATCTAAGGGGTCCTCTCTCATGGTATGTTGAACACTTATTTCATTGATTCCCTTATTTAAACGAATAGGGCTTGCCGTCATGGGAATTCTTTGATCATATATATCATCC
>Ga0209033_1001550_pt1 | contig 13288 bp, 12 predicted proteins | sample LauGreFa1BDMLBDN_2_FD_188218 | JGI IMG/M metagenome (GOLD analysis project Ga0209033, IMG submission 188218) | Freshwater lake microbial communities from Lake Michigan, USA - Fa13.BD.MLB.DN (SPAdes) (version 2) | ecosystem: Environmental > Aquatic > Freshwater > Lake | place: Lake Michigan, USA...
TTAACAGATGAAGGTGATTTAGTTTTGGATGTCTTTGCAGGAATAGGGACAACAGGACTGGCGTGTAAAGAATTGAATAGAGAGTTTATTGGTTATGAACTAAACACCAAGTATGTTGAGTTCGGTAATAAGAGAATATCAGGTGAAGAATTAGATACACACTATGTAGTTCAATATGACCTTGATGGAAATTATTTAGCACACTTCAAGAATAGATTGGAAGCTTCAAAAGCAACTGGTGTACCTGATGGTGATATAATGAGAACCTACAATAGAACCAAGTTTGATAGTAGGGGTGGATACATTTGGAAACTTGAACCTGAATATGTAATCAATCAATATGATATGGAAGATAATTTTATACAATCATTCAATTCCCCTCAAGAAATAGAGAATTATTTTAATAAACCTTGTGTGAATAACATAAAGAATATTCTTCGTGGATACAAAAGAAACTTCACACTATGGGAATATAAATGGAAATTAGAAACAAACCCATTATTTCAAGAAAAATATGTTCTAAAACAATTTGATATGGCAGGAATCTTCATTAGACATTTTAACTCAATAGGTGAAGCAGAAAAAACTTTAGGTATTGATAGTCATAATCATATTGAAGATTGTATTAGAAAAACAAATAAATCAGCATACGGCTATAAATGGAAATGGGAAAAAATATAACTTATGCCAAGAAGTAGAGTAAGGGGCGGAAGAAAAGCCCACAACAAAAGAATTAAAAAAAGAAGAGAAGTAATTGAACATATCAATTACCTAAAAGAAAAAATCTATCAAGAAGCGAAGGAGCGTTTCTATAAAGAACAAGAACAATTAAAAATCAAAAATCATGACTGACATTATTATACCGGATGATGAATTACCACTAACCCCATTAGCACCAAGACCAGCGGGGAGACCAAAGGGTTCATACGCAAAGAGAATGACGGATGTTGAAAAAAGAACATTTATCAACAACGCAGCAAGAGAAATACTTGAACATCATTTATCCTATAATGAGTTTGTAAAGTATTGTAAGGACACAGCAAATATGTCCAAATCACAAGCAAACGAATATTGGACTAAAGTGTGGATACTACTCAAGAAAAAGTTTGAACTTGAAAAAGACAAATTGATTCTGAAACACACACAAAAGTATTGGGACATTTATGAACAAGCACTCGTATCAAGTGATTTGACAAATGCAAGGAACGCACTAAACGACCTTGCTAAACTTCAAGGTCTCAACGAACCTGACAAAGTCCATATTACAGGGACATCAATTAAATTGAACTTTGGAGAACCTGATGCACAGTAAAGGAATAAGTTGGATAGATGATGCGAGAATACCATTTGTAGATGGAGTGGAGAAACCAAGTGCGTATCAGGCAAGAAAAGGTGGATTTCAAGATGTATTTGTTGGAGGAACAACGAATAACATTCAAGATGAAAACACCAAAGGTAGATTTCCTGCCAATATACTAGTCTGTGATGATATGTTGAATGATGGTGTTATCAGTAAGAGTTCATTATTCAACAAAACTAATACACCTATTTTTGATACTAAAAATGGTTGGAATGATAATAACATATCTGGTTCAACAGGGGGTGGATTCAACGACAAAGGTTCTAACTCAAGATACTACGATATAGATAAATGGTTTGATAAAATAATAAATTATGAATAACGAAACACAAATGTTCTGTGGTGATAGTGCGGAACAACTTAAAAACATTAAAGACAATTCAGTAGATATGTTATGTACTGACCCCCCTTATGGTTATTCCTTTATGAATAAAGGTTGGGATAAAGTATTACCAGATGTGAATATTTGGAGAGAGTGTCACAGAGTATTAAAACCTGGTGCGTTCATTACAGTTATGGCAGCCCCAAGAACAGATGTATTATGGAGAATAAGTAGGGACCTTGAAGAAGCGGGGTTTGACTTATCATTCAGTAATATAGAATGGGTTTATCATTCAGGGTTTCCTAAAGCCACAGACATCAGCAAGAGTATTGATAAGAGGTTCAACGCAGAGAGAGAAGTAGTGGGTGATAATCCAAATCATAGAACACTACAAGAAACTAATAGTATGGTTGGAGAACCTCATAGTGGAGACGGAACAATTACAATTCCCTCAACAGACATAGCAAAAAAATACGAAGGTAGTAAGGCAGGGTTCCAACCTAAACCAGCAAGGGAAATAATCATCGTTGGGATGAAACCATTTGAGGAAGGTTCTTATATTGACCATGTATTAAACTTTGAGGCATTACCTGATAATATCAAGATGACTTATCCACTTATACAAACCCCCAAACCAGCAAAGAAGGAAAAGGACTTTGGGGCAACATATAAAAACAACCACCCCACAGTCAAACCAATTAAATTGATGTCTTATCTTATCACTTTATTCACAAGACCTGATGATTGGGTATTAGACCCTTTTGGTGGAAGTGGAACAACAGGACTGGCTTGTAAGTTATTAGACAGAAACCATATCTATATTGATTTCACACAGGAGTATTATGATATAGCAGAGGAGAGATTACAAGTATCAAAACAAGAACTCAAAAAGTTATTAAAGGAAAAAATATCTAATGGGCAGCAAGAGTTATTCTAAAGGTATTACTTGGATAGATGATTGTAGAATACCGTTTGCTAATTTAGCAGACCAAAATTATGCTACAACAAATCCATTTACAACAAATAAAATGGAACATCAAAATGAGAATTGGGGAACAAAAAAAATAGGAAATGTAAGTAAAGAGACAGGTCGTTTCCCCGCTAATCTATTGGTATGTGATGATATGTTGAATGATGGTAGTATTAGTAAAGGTGGTAGAATGGTTAATATATCCAACCCTTATGACTTTTATGAAGGGACAAATAAGACATATACTATACAAAGAGGGGAACAGATAGACGACAAAGGAACAAACAGTAGATACTACGACATAGATAAATGGTTTGATAACTTACTGAATAGTTGTGGATAAAGAAATAACAGTTCAGGGATTTACCCCCACCAAAAAACAAAAAGAAATTATTGATGCTTGCATGGATAAGTCCATCAAGTTTATAATTGGTTGCTTTGGTCGTCAGGCGGGGAAATCATTTACTGCTATGAACCTACTTCTCAAGTGGGTATTAGAAGATAATGGTTCAGTTGCGATGTGGGTGTCACCAGTATATTCTCAAGCAAAAAAAGTATTTACCGAACTTACCAATTCAATCGCAGGAACAGGACTTACCAAGTCAGTAAATAAGAGTGAACTTACAATAACATTCATAAATGGTTCGGTAATCTATTTTAGGTCAGGGGAAAGGGAAGATACCCTTCGTGGTTATACTTTAGATTACCTCATTATTGATGAAGCAGCATATATCAAAGACGAAGTGTGGAATACAGTACTCCGACCAACAGTACTCGTAAATGGTAAGAAGGTTTTATTCATATCAACACCCAAAGGAAGAAATTGGTTTTATAATCTCGCAATGAGAGGAATGAGTGATGAGTACCCTTTGTATAAAACATTTCACGCCACATCATTTGACACCCCATATATTACCGAAGAAGAATTGATTGAAGCGAAACTATCTTTACCTGATACAATCTACAAACAAGAAATACTCGCAGAGTTTATAGACGATGGTGGGGAAGTATTCTCAAACCTTAAAACAACTTGTGTGATAACCAACTATCCAAGTTATGACCCATCCAAAAAGTATTATGCTGGTTTGGACTTTGGAAGACAAAATGACTATACTGTTCTTACTATTCTAAATGGTGATGGTGATATGGTGGACTTTTATAGGGAACGACAAAAGAGTTGGGACATTATCATAAGTGAAGTTGTAAACAAACTTCGTAAATGGAGACCAGTTTGTTTCGCAGAGGTCAACTCAATAGGTGATGTCTTATACGAACAAATAAAAAAACAATACCCCTCCGTACAACCATTTATCACCAATAGTGATAGTAAACAAAATATGATTGAAGATTTGATTATGGGGATGAATGAAGACAAAATAAAACTACCATCACCAGAACTCAATACAGACCTATACAAAGAGCTTTCTGTTTTTACTTATGAATACTCACCCAAGACAAGAAAGATTAAATATGGGTCTCCTAATGGGTTTCACGATGATACTGTGATATCATTAGCATTATCCTATCATTCATTCAAGAAAAAAGCAACTTATGGAAGTTATGTTGTTAGATAAAGTTGTGAATAAAAAAAACAAAAATGATATTTTTATATGATGAAGTTTAATTACAAAGGAAAGGCTTACGAGATTGAAGAACCCACAGTTGAAATGTGGTCTAAACTTATACTATTACAAGAATGGACTGATGAAAGGGAGTTCTGTGTGAGGTTATTATCTATGACTACAGGACTTACCGAAGAAGAAATTGAGAATAGTGATTATGTGGAAGTGGTCAAAATATCTAATGAAATCTCCGTTTTTCTTACTGAAAGTGGGGACAAGTTCTATCAGGAGTTCAGTTTCAACGGAAAAAACTATCGTTTTCTTGATTTACCTAATTTAACATTTGGTGAGTTTATTGATATTGACACATACCTATCCAAAGAACCACACGAAAAAAAGAAAGAGATGCCACTTATGATGGCGATGTTATATCGTGAAGTTGATGATAAAGGAAATTATAAACCTTACAACTCAAAAGAATTACAAGCGAAAGCAGAAGAGTTCAAGAAACTACCGGTAAAATATGTAAGGGGAGCAACCAATTTTTTTTTTCATTTAGACAAAACCTTACGAGGCAATTTCAAGGGCTCTTTTTGGTTAAACCTGAAATTGATGGCAAAGATGATTTGGATTCTCGTGAAGTTTATTCCTTTGATAAGTTTTGGGGTTGGTTCGCTACTCTTGTTTCGTTGGCGAACGAAGATATTACCAAGATTGAAGAAATTACTAAATATCCGTTAGTCTTTGTTTTGAACTATTTATCATACATGAAAGACATAAACGATATAAGAAGAAGAGAACAACAAAAGATTCAACAACAATTAAAAAATAGATAAAATGGCGAACTCGGTAGGATATTACAACTATAAAAAAATTATTGATTTGCTACAAACATTAGCAGATTACCACGACCAGTTACAATCATTCGGTTATGGGTCAATAGAACAACTTATTTATCAAACTGAAACGAGATTAAAACAAGATAATACTGTGAAAAATCTTGCACCCTTTTATCCTGCAATGTGGGTGATTACAGATGGAGCAAAAACAGACGGAAAGGAAACAACCTATGAGTTCACAATACTTATCATGGACATTCAAAATACCAAAAACTTTGATAATGAGTTAGATAATTTGAGTGATACATTAGACATATTGAAGGATGTAATCGCTCAATTAAAATACGCAACAGGAATGGAGTGTTATTGTAATTTGGATTTAGATTATCCTATTGATATGTCCCCATTCCACGAAGAATATGATGATTACTTAAATGGATGGTCGGGGAAAATAAGATTGAGAGTACCTGACGCAATAAACAGATGTATAGCACCATACTCTACATTCCCACCTTGTGATAATAACGAAGATGGAGTCAGTCAATAACTATAAGTTTTATTCTTTCCAACAAGTTCAAATACAACAGCCGAATTACAATGCGGCGATGAATGAACTTGCTATGATGTTCCAAGAAGCATTAAAACGAAATCTTGCGAAACCATATCCGTATGCACCAGGTTATTTTGGTCAGAAACAATCTACAGGTTTGAGAAATATGAAACAAAAAACCGGTAACCTTTATAATTCAATTCAAGTCTCATTTGACCCAACAACTAATAAGATGAAAGTGAATATGTTGGATTATTGGAAGTATGTAAACGATGGTAGACAGCCAGGTAAATATGTACCCTTGAAACCACTTATGAAGTGGATTAAAACAAAGGGGTTAAATAGAGACCCGAAAGGTAGGTTTAAGAAGTTCAATATCAAAGGAACAGCAATCGCAATATCCAAAACAATTCAAAGGTTCGGTATACAACCAACCAATTTTTATGATGATAGTTTTGATGTATTTATAAAAGCGTTTGATGACCCTAATGGGCCTGCTGCGAAACTTGGAATGGACTTACAACAATTCCTTATCAAAATAATTCAAGAACCAATAGATTAAAATGAGCGTAATAATAAACATAGACCAATCACCACTTACTATTACTCCCAGTAATGGTGAACATATCTATACTCTATCATCAACGGGATATACTTTAACAAACTTCAAGTTTGTAATAGACATATATTTTAGACCATCAACATTAAACTTTTCAGCAAATCCTGAACCAGCCGCAAGATTAAAAGTTCGTCCTAATTCTTATGGTAAAGCGATTGTTGAACTTACAGAAATTGTTAGAACATTCTTAAACGCAAACCCAAGATTTTCGGGTACAACTTACCCTTACTTAAACTATGTCGCACAGGAAAACTCTGTGATGACTATGAGTGATGCCACAAACACAAGAACATTAAACGCATTTAATACCTTTAACGGAAACAACTATTCTCAAACTTTACCGGTACTATGGCACGCAGAACAATACCAAGTAAAAGTTGGTTGTGAATATGAAGATACAACCGCAAAGACTATTGTTCTTGATATGGATTTGACTGCTTCATTTCAACCAGCAGCAGTAAACATATTTCCTGGTGTTGATAACAAACTTATTCCATCACCTTATTTATCAGGAGCAACACTTGGTTCAGGGTATACACAATCCCCTAATTTCTATCAAGTAGATAATCAGTCGTGGTATTATTATGACTTATTCAGACACATCTATCAACAAGGGGACGATACAACTTGTGGGCCTCGTGAGTTCTTAAATGCTGCTGGTAGGGAATATAAAACCATATCACAAGATGGTTATGTTTCACAAAGGGTAAGAAGAAGACAACATCATCCAGATTGTCCTATCATCGTTTCTTTCCTTGATGGTCAAAATGATTATTTCACTAATAATACTTCAAGAGTTGTAATCAGGGGTGCTGATTTTCAAGATGATAATTACACCTATTCTGCGTATACATCAAATGTCTCAACAGGATTCACCAATCAATATGAGATGTGGAAAAATTGTGTATTTTATATGCCGTGGAACATTACCCAATCAGGAACAAATGTAATTCCACAAGAATCAGGAAAAGTTTGTTTTTATCTTACATCAGGTAGTGATATGAACTTTTCAGCAAGGACAAGTGAAATCCTTGAGTTCTATATGACTGACCCTGATTGTATCAATCAACCTATACATTTGTTATTCTTAAATGGAAGGGGTATGTGGGACACTTATACATTCGGTAAGAAATCCACAAAGACATTTAACATCAACAGAAAGACTTATAGACAAGAAAGTTCATTAGATAAATCTTGGTATAGTCGTGGTGCTTACCAAAGGGGTACAACTGTTTATGATACTGACGCTGATTACAAAATTGAATGTATGTCTAATTTTATGACTGATGAAGATGTTGTGATTGTTGAAGAAATCTTTAACTCAACGGAAGTGTATATGATAGAAGGGACAACAGCAATCGTTGACCCATGTGCTCAACCTGATATAGAAGATTGCCAGTCCTGTCTCGGTGAAATTAGACAATACCAATATCTTATACCTGTCGTTGTGGAAAACAAAGACCTTAAAAAGTTCCAAAAACAATATCAAAAGATTTTCCAATACACCTTTACACTAAACTACGCAGATGTAAAAAGATACAGAACTCAAGGATAATATGGGACTACAGATTAGAACTTATGTTGAAGGCAAACAGGAGTTTATTGAACTCTATGGTAATGAAAATATTGATATGGAAGTGTCCTTCGCAGAAATACAGGACATTACAAAAAAGAATAGTGCATTTACAAAAGAGTTTAAGGTTCCTGGTTCAAAAAATAACAACTATATCTTCAATTACTTTTTTGATATAAACCAAGTCTTCACAGATTGGAACCCAAAGAAAAAGTTTGAAGCAGATTTGATTTACGATGGATACGAACTCTATAACGGGTATGTAAGACTCAATAGTGTTTCCATCAACAAACTTGAAAAAATCTATTCTATAACCTTCTATTCCGCTGTGGGAGACCTCGTAGCGAATATAGGTGATAAAGCACTTTGTGAAGTTGACACATCATCACTCAATCACTCTTTATATGATTATGATGTAGTTGAATGGTTTTTCTTTGACCCATCTTTACATAAACCATCTTCATATAATAGTTTCAATCCTGTAAATCCTGCATCAGTAAATCCTGTAAGTGAAGGTGATGTAAACTATATGTTGGGTCAAAGGGGATATGATTATACTGGTTCAACTTTCAGAGATATAAGAGACATAAATACAGCCCAAACTCCATTACTTGATTTTTCAGGTAAGACAGGATTTTTTGATTTTTCAGGTTCCCCGCTCATATCATCTTATCTTATACCTAATTTAAGGACAAGAAAATTATATGAACTTATAGTCAATCAAGCGGGATACTTTATTGAGAGCAACTTCTTCCAAACAGACTACTTTGGTAGATATTATATTCCCCTTTCTTTCAACACCGAACAACCATACATCGCTCAAGCAGCACCCTATAAGTATGAATGGATAAATAAGTCCGGTGAGACAAACTCTTATTTGAGAGAAGTAAGGAACTCATCAACACTTGTTAGAAGTTTTGTAAATTGGTTTAAGACTCGTGATATTGTTCAGGAAAACTTTGGATTTAATCCTATGGAATATTCCAATTATTCCGCTACCACTCTATCTCAAACAGAAATAGAAGATTATATGTTTGCTCTTCCACAGAGCAACGGGGCACCTTTTTCTTTTGAAGCAACCATCACAGTACAGAACACCGCACCTTATGGTGTGTTCCCTTATGTTTATACAGGTGGAAAGTTTCAATTATGGAAGTATAAACAAAATACAAGTCCATTACTTGCGGAACTTGTAAAGAGTGTGGATTATTTGGTTCTTACACAATTTTCAGGACAGACCAACACCTATTATATGACGGGGACAACAATTTCCGAAGGTGATATTTATGGAACTGATATTTATTTTCTTTCTTATACAAAACAATCTCCCCCAACCTTTACTGTAAGTGGAGCAACTTTCAGGATAACATCAAGTCCTGTAGTCTTACCTTATACGATTGAGTTGAATAAAGAAATGTCTTGTGACCAGAAACAAATTGATTTTATACAAAATGTAAATAAGACATTTAACCTTGTCGTTGTTGAACATCCTTATAAGACAAAGACTTTGATAATTGAACCTATGATTGATTACATAGGTAAAGGACAAACTTTGGATTGGACGAGTAAAGTTGATTATGATTCAACACAGAATCTATATCCAACTACAAATCTTATAAATGGTACAATCTTCACAGCAAACAAAATTGATAAAGATTATATCAATACAGAATATCAAAAAAGAACTAACAAGATATTTGGTCAAAATCAATTTGACCTCAACATAGATTATAAAAATCAAACTACCAATCTTGTTCAAACATTAGGTCAAAATACGGATTACTATTTGAACGCAACTGGTGATACAAACATTGCTTTACCATGTTATTTTATCACAAAAGAAAATAATAATAATGGTATATCCACATTTGAATATAGACCATTCCGTTCAATACCGAGACAGACATTTATGTCCGTATCAATACCAACAGGTAATACGAAATCTAATCCATTTTTCTACAGATACAGGGGTACAAATAATCCATTTACAGTATTGGGTCTTAAAAGTATGGGGACATTTCCCAACTATAATAGAAACACAACCTATCCTTACGCAATAGATAATTTTTCTCATTATACAATTTATGATAGTTCAAATACTTTTACTGAAGATGAATTAGTTTACCCAACATTAGAAAATCAATACGACAGATATTATAAAGAATATATTGATGACTTGACTGATGATGAAAACAAAGTTTATCAAGTAAGTATGTATCTCACGCCTTGGGAAGCTGCTGGTCTTTATTTTAACGAAACAATAGTAATCAAAAACGCGAAGTTTAGGGTAAATAAAATTACAGGTTTATCATTATTAGAACCTGGTATGTGTAATGTTGAACTTGTAAAACTTACAAGAGATTACACACCTACACCGGTATTATTTTTTGATTTAATCGCTTGTGATGACCCTTGTGATGTCATTCATACTCACACGGATATCCAATATCCTATTTGGGCTTTTGAAGGTCAATATGTAGATATAGTTTATGGTTTTTCAACAATACCTCCTTATGACCAATTAGTAAAAAAATATAAAGTCATAAGAACATCTTATAATGAAAGTTATACCTATGAATCTCCTTATTTTTATATTTATACAACTGCGACATTTGATTACTACATAGATTTTGACTACGCAACTTACAATAGTTGTAGTGCTACAACACCGAACTTTAAGTTGAATATAACAAATGAAATAACAGGTGGAACATGGACGGGTGATTGTGTTTCTATGACGATAACAAATAGTTCACCAGCACAAAAAACTTTTACATTTAAGTATTGTGATGGAACTGATGGTAGTTGGACACTTGACCCATTATCATCAATAACTCTTTGTGGACTATACCATACATTCCAAGATACAGGATTCACTTATTGTTTGAGTGCGTATAGTGAATGTATTTCGTGGACACCTTTACCGACACCCACACCTACCAATACACCAGGTCTTTCACCTTCACCGACTTTGACTCCGACTAAAACACCAGGATTATCACCAAGTCCTACCGGTACTCCCACACCTACCCCTTCTGTGAATAATTGTAGAGAAAATACTCAACTATTTATTACAGATACAGGTTGGTTGAAATACACAAAATGTGATGGAACAATTACTTATGTATTTAGAGGTACATTAGGAAATTATACTATTACGGATTGTATCTTCCAAGGCTCAGTACTTCCTGGTATTCCATACGCAGATTTAGCAGTTTTCACAATAACATCAACAGGTACACCTTGTTAAAAAAAGATATTTATTTGTAATGGCAATTAGTTTCACTCCCACACCCACTCCAAGTATAACACCGACGATAAGTATGACTCCGTCAATTTCACCGACGAATACTGCGACTTCTACGGTTTGTCCTGGTTTGACACCGACTGCCACTTCAACTCCTCCACAACCAACTTCAACTTTGACAAGTACACCAACGATGACCCCGAGTCCTACAATTACTTCCACACCTACCGAAACATCAATCACACCGACACCGACTTCTTCAAACACACCTACCCCAAGTATAACTCCATCATCAGAATTACCATGTTCTTCAACATCTTATTTGTTGTATAATTCAACAGAGGTTCCTATCACTTGGACTGGTGAAGATTGTTTGGGTAATTTGGTAAATGGAACTATTGATTCAGGAAATACTGGTGGAACAGGATGTATAAAAGATGGAACATTAAACTTAAATGGTCTTACTATAAACTTCTCTGCTGCTTGTTGATATGAGTATAAGTAAATTGAATATATCACCCACACCGAGTAATACCTCAACGAACACTCCTACGAACACTTCAACAAATACCTTGTGTCCTACAAACACACCCACACCTACGAACACTCCAACTATAACAACTTGTTATAATCCTCAAAGTTTTCTGTTATTTGATTCTTTCTCTGATAGATTAAATCTAAATGCATGGATGTTAGCACAAGGTTCAGCATTTCGTGGAATGCATTTGGGTTCACCAAGTTTGAGTCAGGTAATTTTCCAACAGCAAATGAACGACTATATCAATTATAGTGGTTGGGGATTATCTAACAATGCGATAATGTATAAGACGACAAGTTATAATGAAGACCCTATAGATATAACGAATAGTAATACTTGGACTGGAGATGAAACTTGGGTAAGTGCTTTCGTTCCAATATGTACGCATTGTGAAGGTAGTTATCAAAGATTCGGTACTGTTGGGACACCAGCGGTATCAAATGTTTCATACTCAAATATGATATTTTATTATTCAGGTTCAGTTGTCCCTTTAGGTTATTACAGATTATACACAACAAAACCAAATACTGCGAATAGATATAATAGTGCTGACAACCCATATAGAATTAGTGGTTTAACATGTACTGGAACAACTCCCACACCGACTCCGACTATAACAAGTACACAAACAATCACTCCTACACAGACTAACACATCAACTCCAAATGCTCTTTGTACCGAACAATTATATTTCTCTGCTTTTACAGGAAGTGATATTGATTATACATTTAATAGATTACATACCTATAGTGGTGGTTCTTTAAGTTATGGTTGGTATTCAGATTTCAGCGGCCCATTCTATGCTAATCAAACTTTAGGTGGAAATGCATTCGCTGTTTTTGGAGCACAATCAGGCTCAACATATTATACAATAATAAGAAGGGGAACTGCCAGTCCTGAAAGTTGGAAATGTTTTGTTTCCACAGGTGATTATATTATAAATGGTGGTATTTCCGTTTCAGGAGTTTCATTCAATACAGCATTGGGCATTTTATCTGATGGTATTTACTATCCGCCGACAGGTTTTGGAACAAGTAATAATTCATATTTATATTATAGTGAAGTTTGTCCGACACCGACTCCGACAGCTACTCCTACCATGACTTCAACAAGTACAAGTACTCCTAATTTGACTCCAACAAGTACCGAAACTCCCACATCAAGTCCAAATATAACACCGAGTGTAAGTCCAACTAATACAGGTACACCAGGTTTTACACCAACTAATACGAGCACTCCTACACAGACTGCCACTCCTACATCAACTCAACCTGATTTATCACCATTACCTTTAACACCGACTTCAACACCAACTAATACGAGTACTCCTACCAACACGAATACATCCACAATAACAAGTACCCCATCTATGACACCAAGCAGCACCCCTGTATGTGCTTGTTATCTATTCCAAAATGAAGATTCAACAAGTTCATCAATTTTCTATACGACTTGTGGTGGAAGTAGTACAAGTGAGTCTTTACCAGCAGGACAAGCAGTTAGAAGATGTATTGACCCTGTTGCTGAAACGCCAAGTTATACAGGAGGAGTCACGACCATAGTTCCTTGCACATCACAAACAAGTTGTGATGAAGATAATGATTGTACCAGTTGTTCATAAATCAATTAGAGACGAATTATGACCAAATAAACTAAAAATGATATTTCATATTATGGAGAACAAAATAGTTGAAAATAACGACCCTAA
>Ga0209033_1001552_pt1 | contig 13269 bp, 16 predicted proteins | sample LauGreFa1BDMLBDN_2_FD_188218 | JGI IMG/M metagenome (GOLD analysis project Ga0209033, IMG submission 188218) | Freshwater lake microbial communities from Lake Michigan, USA - Fa13.BD.MLB.DN (SPAdes) (version 2) | ecosystem: Environmental > Aquatic > Freshwater > Lake | place: Lake Michigan, USA...
ATTAAAATACTTGACAGGGAAATTCCCAACCTAATTACTGAGCTCACAGTTGAGCAATTTGAAAAGCTAACTGATTTTAACAGTGATACAACACTTGACCCGATTGAAAGGCACCTGAAGATATTTGAATACCTTGGAATCCCTGAAAATGAGTTCAATGATGTGGATGTTGAAAACTTTATTGATATTATTCGTCAATTTAATGAGCATCCTAATATGACCTACCCAACCGTTGACACCTTAGAGCATGAAGGATACACCTACAAGGCTGAGATGAAGATGACCGTGAGGGATAGTAAGCTCATTGAAAAGTACAGCATCGGAAAAGAAAAGGGATATATCAGTAATATCCTGGCTGTGTTTTTTAAACGTGAAGACCTTGGACCTGTTGAGCATTATACCGATGCTCACATTAAACACAAGAGTAAATTCTTAGCAAAATTACCCGCATCTATATGCATTCCTTACATATCTTTTATAAGTGAAAAAATCAGAGCACAAGCTACCCCAAAGCTGGAGGGAGGTAACGCTGGAGCAGTGGACGGAGATAGCGAAAATTGATAAAGAGCAGGGATCTATTCACTACAATAGTGAGGTCCTTTACATCTTAACTGATGTAGATGTTGATGAGCTTGACATTGAAGAGCTCACTCAAATGATTGATCAATGCAAGTGGGCCACTTCTGAGCCATCCAGTCAATGGAGTCGTGAGGTTGATGGCATGGTATTTAAGCCTCTCAATAAGCTCACCCTTTACGAATACATTGACCTTAACTATTTCTTCAATGATAACTACCTAATCAACCTACCCTACATATGTGCTATCCTGTACCGGCAAACCAAAGAGAATGAATGGGGTGAGGTAGTATGGGAGCCCTATGAATATGACTGCAAGCTCAGAGCTGAGAGGCTAATGGATGTACCTATCACGGATGTGTACGGTGTGATCAGAGAATTCCTGAAATTTAGAGAGCAGTTTCTGACCACATATACCAACCTATTCGAGGATCCCCTACCACCTGAACCTGCTGAAGGTTATGATGATGATGATGATGACACTGATACGGAGCCTGAGAAGGATACATCTAAGTGGTCCTGGGAGCTGTTGATATACAACCTGTGTAATGGTGACCTATCCAAGTCCGATGCTATAGGAGGGCTACCCCTTTACTATGTGTTTAATATGCTCGGAATGAAAAAAGAGTTAGACATCTAATGGGCTACCAACAGTGAAGCCTGCAGGAGGGTCAACCGGTACAAAGTTGTAGACTATTTTCTGATCCTTTTCTAAGACCTCAATAGCTTCCACCATTGGGTAGTTTTGAGTTATCCATTCAGTGTACTGAGAATAGATTTCTGTGGTTATTCCTTGGTTAACCATCTCATCCTGGAATGCTCTCACAATATCATAAGGAGGTATCACCCCACCATTCCATAGGTCAGCCCCATTGTTAAGGAAAATAAAGTAATACATGGCAATGATATCGATCTCAAGCTTAGCGAAGCCTGTGACCCTTGCATTGATACGCACTGATTCAATCAATGTGCCTTCTTGAAAGAGCCCTTTGCTCATGATTATTCTCTTGAGTATTGCTGCCATCTTTCTCCTGGTAGGATACTTGACGTAGAAATTGCCATCCTTTTTATATCGTGCCATCTAACAAATCTTTTGGGATACATATAGTGGTACCCTCAGTTGTGAATATATGAATGTATATCTCATCAACCTCCTCCCATTCAGTGAAGGTGTAGGTAATATCGTTAACTGTTACGCTATGCATACTTTTGTACTATTACTCTTTTCCATGCTGCTATATCGGTGGCTGAGGATGAATGCTGAACGGTAAAGATAAGGTAATTATCTACAGTCTTGTTGAATGGTATTAAGCTAATGGCACTGATAGTGTAGTCATTAGATGCACTTGTACCTGTAGCAAAGCAGTTCATGTTATTAATATCCACATATATGTTCCTTTCAAATCGTTGGAACCTTACGGTAGTAGCCATTGAACCACCTGACCCAAGAAGTGTAGCACCTGTTAAGCTGTTGGTGGTATTGGTGTAAAATCTAAATGCTGTTGACCCCGAACCACTTACCAGAGTTCTGTCAATGAATGCCTTGATATATATTGTATTGGTTGTGACAATAGTATTAGCAGGTATCAATACAGTTGCACTGACGGCATTAGTAAGTCCTGTAACACCGGTACCATATGCACTGCCAATAGTTTTTGGATCACTGCTACCTCCTGAAGCTGCATTGATTATCTGCTGTCCTGTGATAGCTGTGTTGACAGGTTGCCCTGCTACTATCTGTGTACATTCAATAAGGTCAGTGCTCTGTAGGTCTCCAGTGTGAGGGGTCAACCCCTGCCTCCAATCACCCCACCAGTTAGGTATGCTCATACTTATATTGTCACAACGTATCTAAATGTTTATTGTAACGGCACATCGCAGTCAGTCCAGTTATCTACCTCCAAGGTAATGGTCATGACATATCCTGCCGCATAGTCAAGTAGATCATTGTTCAAAGCAGTGAATGAAGGTATCCCTGATACATCCATGCTGAGATCATTGCTGAATGTGAAATAATTGTACAGATCCATCAGTATCTGATGCGTATCACTAAGGATAGTGATGATGTTAGCCCTATCCTTTTGGATGATGTCAAAGCAATAGATGTCAAGGGTGAAGATGTTAGTATTCTCAGTATTGCTAACTGATACAGGAACAATGAAAACGATAGGATACTTCTCATCCTTAGTAGCGAAGTTAGTCATCTGTTCCTTGAAGTCAGACCCCACCTTCTTGACCTGAAGGTGAGAGTTGTAGAAGGCTATTATCTTATTGATGGTGGACTGTAGGCTTATCATAATTCTGCGTTCTTGTTAATTCTGTTTATCTTATTCTGTGTGGATGTCATGGCTGTCTCACTGACCACCGCTGTCACTGTGATGCCTGAGCTCTCAGTGGATGTACCACCTGCTGAGAATACATTGCCAGTGTTACCTTGACCGAATAGCTGAGCAGCTTGAGGTACTACCTGTGCAGTGGATGCTGAAGCACCACCTCCTCCACCTGAAGCACCGCCTCCTCCACCTGCTGAAGGTGTACCTCCTGATGTTAGTATCTGCTTTGCCTTCGCTATGTTGGTAGCAATCTGAATGATACCACTGGCAAATTGTGCAACACCTGCCGTACCTGCTGTGGCTGCATTTAATGGGTTAGCCTGAGAGGCTGCAACCAGGGCACTGATTGCCTTGGCTGTATCAATCCCTATCTGTATCAACGCTGATGCCTTGTTGAACTTCTCAAGTTTCTTCTGATCCTTGATCATCATACCAGCTATGTTACTCACACCGCCAAAGATATCATTGGTCAATCCAATGATGGCATCACGTTCCTTTGTTTTCTCTTGAATGGCTGCCAATGCCTGTTCATCCAGTATCTTTTTTCGATCGGCTGTGTACTTATTCTCAAGCTCAAGCAATAGAGCAGCGTTACCTTCTGCAAGCTTACGCTCCTCTTCATACTTCACCCTCAATGCCTCAAGCTCCTGGTCTGATTTAGTCATCTGCTCCAAAGCAAATTTCTTAGCAAATTCATCTTTGGCTTTCTGCTTCTCTAATTCTTTAGCCGCATCCTCCTTAGCTCTCTGCTCATCGTACAATGCAAGTATCTCACTCCGCTTCTCCTCAGTGAGTGTGGTGTCAGCAATGGCAGCCTCTCGCAGTTTACGGTACTTATCATCTTGCATTGCTTTTTCCTTAGCCTCACCTTCAGGCATCAATGCCAGGCGTAGCTGTAGGATAGTCTCATTAGCTTTCTTCGTGTTCTCCTCCTCCTTTTTTCTCCTGGCTTCAGCCTGTTTATTGAGTTCAATGTTGAGCTCCTGCTCGTACAGTTTTTCAAATTTTAATTTTTCATCCTTACTCTTAGTCTTATCTGTCTTTAAATCAGTTAACATCCGTGCATATTTCTCACGAGTGATTGCCTCCTCACGCTGTGCATCGTCTTTGATTTGAGAGAGCTCAAAGTCTCTTAGCTTTCTACGGTTTTCAAGCTCCTCCTTTGCTCTCTTAGCTGCATCCTCTGCACGTTTCTTGGCGTTATCTGCTGCTTTCTTGGCGTTCTCTTGTGAAGCTTTAGCGTTATTTGCCTCATTGATTTTTAGTTGGTTTTCAGCATCTGCTATGCCCTCAACTAAATCTGTTTTTGTTTTTAATAACTCATTTTGTCTTTGTTGAAATTGTTCTCCAAGTATACCTGCTGCTCTGTCTTTTCGTTGATTGCCCGTTCTGATACTCATTTCATCAATCAACAATTGTATCCCTTGCATTTGAATCTCTATCTCTTTAAGTTTTTCTTTTTGAAATTGAATAGATCCTTCAATCTTTGCCTTAGTCAATGCTTTGGTATCCTGACCTAATGCTTCCGCTAATGCTATTTCCCTATCGTATTGTTTTTGTTCATGGTTGAAATTGGCCTCTCTTATCTCAGCAAGTCTCTCTCTCTCTTTTATCTGTGCATCAATTTGCTTCATTTCTTTCTCATGCTTTTCATCCTCAGCAAAACTGGTAAGACCTAACCAGTCACCCAAATCCTTGAGTGCCTGAATGACTGCATTGATAGGTGCCATGATTGCTTCAAAGACTGCATCCAAAATACCAAACTTTTTTAACAACAATCCTATCCCTACCACAATGGCAGTGATCAATGCCACGATTAAAAAGATAGGGTTCATGAGAATGGTTGCACCTAACTTGATGAAGGCACCCCCCAAGGTGGTAATCATTCCGGTAAAATCCTTGAATGACTTACCTATCTCAGCAGGGTTTATTTTTCCAAGGGCTGCACTGAATACCTTGGCCTTTTGATTAGCCTCTGCAAAGTCAAGGTTCATTAAACTATCCTTAATCCCTCCTAATCCATTCGATACCTGCTCAAATTTAGAACCAGTAGCAAAAGTATTGGCTGCCTCATTCGCATCAGCTATCTGATCCTTCAGCTCACCTGCTCTCTGAGCTAACTCAGCCATCTCTTTTGGATCAGTAGCATTAGCTAACTCACCCTTCAATGCTCTTAATTCTGCTTTAATCTCAGCGAGTCCTGAGATTTTTAATGGTATCTCTACTGTGTTCATTATGGATAGTATTTTATTTCAATTGTTGTATATGCTAGGTAGTTATCACTGAAGCCTACCCCTATCTGAGAAGTATCTACATAGATGCTGTTATTGGCCGCCACATAGATGGCACTATATAAACCATCAAAATAGCTAGATCCTATCATTACCGTGATGCGGTCCTGTGGGATAGCACCTAGATCCCACGCATCTAATGTGGCCTGGTATTGACCTACTCCTAAATAATTCCATGTGATTTGCCCAAAGGTATTGACTAGCTCAGTAGCTACTGGAGGACTAGCTCCAGCCTGAAACAATACAGCAGTATAGGCATAGCACGCTGGCAATACTGGTAAGCCATTGTACCTGTTGTAAACTACTAGGTTATCGGTATAGATACCATCCTCTTCAATAGTAGCATCATCTGATACCACTACTACCTTGAGCCCCGGGTTAACATTGTTACCCTTACCGGTTACTATACCTGATGTGCTGTTAGGTATGATGTTAGTGTTAGCTGTAATACTCTTGATGATAGTATCATTAGCTACCTGAGTGATAGGACCTACACTACCAATGCCTACACCTGGGGATGGGGAGCCTGTAGCAAAGGGCATGAAGTCAATCTCTGTATCTATGCTGATGAGCTCTACCTTAGTCAATGCATTGGCATTGGCATCATAATCAATTACCTTGTTGATGTTCCACCATGAATTGTCAATGCGTATCTTATCATTGAGCTTCATCTTTTGGATGTCGCTCTCTGTAAGATTGAACATAGCAGTCAACATCTTACCGCTATTAATCTGCCCCATGGTTCGCCTCCAATACCTGTTGTACAGATTGTTCTGCGTTAAGGTACTTGGCATGTAGTAATAGTATGCACAGGTTGCATAGTTCAAATCCCACGTAGGATTGAGTGGGTCATCGAAGTGTCCTACATACGGGTAGCTTGTTACGTTGGTCATACCCGTTGCACCATAGTCATAGATGTTAAACCCTTGGCATGTTGTTAGGCCTACCTCAGCTGTAGAGTCATACAAGATACGGATGTTAGTATCAGGCTGTGCTCCTGCAATCATTGGCACGAATGCACCAAAGACTGTATCAATGATTGGTGTAGGGCTAAACAATACATCCTTAGTAGTTACATCCTTGACATACTCATTGTCAAAGACTACTTCTGCTTGTCCGTAGATTTGATTGGTAGCATCTGTGTAGATCGTATTAGGGCTATCCTTATCTGCCTTGTATGTGAGTATTACTTTCTTACTTGTCAGTTCAGGTAGGAATGACAGTGACTGTTCTTTGTCTTTGGCTAGCTTGTATGTCCAATCTACCTCCTTACCTGCATCATAGTAATCATCCCTATGAATTAGGTTAAGTTGGTTGGGCTGTGACTTGTCTACCTCAGCATACAGGTTGAACATGTTAAATATAGCCTTAACAAATTCATTCTGCTTTATCTTTTTAGGCACGTAGTCATTCAATTCAATGGTACCACCGATGGCCACAATGTTACTGCTCGGGGTAATACTTATCTCTGCTGAAAGTATGTTGAGTGCTAGGCTTAAGTCAGGACTATAGAATGTATTCAATGAAGTCTGTGCAGCCTGTATCTGCATCTGTATATTTGTGAGCTGGTTCAGTATGTTAGGGTCACTAACCTGCTGAGTAAAAGCTACAGTATCAGTTGCGAATGTGGTAGTACCTACAGGTACTGACGTTGGCCCCACATGAGTAGGACCTTGTACAATAAAGTTGTTGTATGTGTTACGATACTTTACCCTATAGAATGGAGGTAGAGCTACCGTTGCTGTTACACCACTGGTATTAATCAAGTCAAGGCTGTAGCTTACCACTACCTTAAACTCATAGTACTGAGCATTGGCTGAGCTTATGTTGAATGGTGTGGTGTATGTTCCTGTTACCGGGTCAAATATACCCTGTATATCCTCTATCTCAGTGAGTCCTGCAAATGTATAGAATGGTGTTTGCTGTATTACCTGAACAGGTGAAGTAACCGTACTAGGTGTAGTCTTCTCTGCTCGCACCACATAGTCTAAATAATCAAAGTTATCAATGCCTCCGTTGTATGGAATGATGAGCTTGTCAAATTTAGTATTGCTTAGGGTAGGCCAATTATATGTAAACCCTGAGTCAGCAAAGATGCGATCTAAGTAAGTCTTAGCAAAGATAGCAGGCTTGAATTCCTGAGTAGTGTAGAAGGCATCACCACTACCAGGTAGGAAATACTTGAAGCCATTGGCCACCGTATTGGTAAACCTGTTCACCACATTGAATGCATCATATGTATGGTTGAGGTCACTGAAATCTATATCAGTCAGCTCAAGGTTACCAATGGCCGTAAAGAAATCAGCCTTACTATCCTTAACCAATACCTCATACTCCACACTCTCCTCATATCCTGATGTATCCTGTACCTTGACCACGTTGGTCAACTGCATGGATACGTTCTCCATGATGGGTATGCCATCCTGAATAACCGAGCAGGTAGTCAATGTGTTGATGTTGAAGGTGCCTGCCTGGATGTTCACATCATAGTACTGATTGAGTAGCTTGTTATTATTCTTGCTACCAATGAGCTTGATGGTCTTTGAGAAGTTACCCTTCCGTTGTGATATATCTCTGATGTCTCCTACCTGAAAATTCAAAGGGAAGGCAGTGCCCTCCTTCACATCAAGGTAGCCTGTAGGTAGTTGTATCCTAACCATTGACTATGTTGTTGTTAGCGAGCTTCACAGTGATGCTCTGCTTAATTAAATTCTTATTTCGTTTTTGATAGACCTCATAGCTTGAGGTCACGATGTTACAGCTCACGTACTCCGTGCTGATGGGTGCATCACAGGCATTGCTGTAGTCAGCTACCTTGATGTACGTCTCAGGTGAGCTAATCAGCTCCACGAAGTACTCAGCCATCTGCTCAGTCATCCAGTTAGTGTTGAGGTCGATGGTGGTATCTGTTGTGATGTGGGTGTTGAGGAAGCCTCTATCCTGTGTGTTGTAGGTCCATCGAGGACCGGTAGCAATATAACCCTCCACATTCTGATTGTACTGTGTGCGTGTGATGTTGCCTTTCTCATAGGATCTACCAGTGAAGGCGAAGCTGCTCCATGATCCCATACGGTCAAGGAATAGGATGCTGTACTCAATGTCTCTCACTCTCCTATCTATGCCGATGTAGTAAGGCCGTGACACCTGACCCCCTCTGAAGTAAAACACATAATAGTATTCAGTGGTAGGCTTAATCAGTGGCAGTGTCCCCACCACAGGAATGAGGGTACCATGGTTGTTAGGACCTACAGAGATACCACTCACATGGTCCACAGCGTTGACTGACTTACGGAATATCTCAGCCGAGTCATTAAAGAAATACATGAAGTCAGCACCTCCTGGGCTACCATTGGCTACAGCGTTGAGCCATACATCCTGAGACAGTGTAGCGTTGAAGTATGGTAGTCGTGTAGTGCCTTCAGGTTGGTTGGTCAGTAGCTTATCTGTTACGTTGTTCAACATGAAGTCCTGCCAATTATATGCAGGCATATCAACCCAACGGATGGCACCATTGAACACATACTGGTTGAGGTCAAGGTGTAGGTCTCTGGTCACTGTTCTCCTTCCATCTGCATAGGTGATTGCTCCATCCTTGTTAGGGTTCACAATGGTGGACCATAGTACATTGACCACAATGAATGCAGGGTTAGCTACCACCACAGTGAATAGCCCCTCCATGCTCGGGTTGGTTACACCCACACCTATCTGCGTGATGTTTATCTGATCACCAACAGCGAAGGTGTTAGCCACGTTAATCTGTACCCTTCCAACGTAGGGAGCTACCAGATACTGAGTGAGTGCAGCAGTGTAGGTGGTGGTAGTCAGGTACTCCTCACCTACCTTCACATCATACTTGTAGTGGCTGTTGGTTGCGTTGTAGACCGTTGTGTTGGTCAGATTCAAGTCATAGCTCACATAGGACTGCAAGAGCTTCGATAGGTCAACCTCACCATAGCCAGTGCTGTACACAGGTAGCACCCGGTACTCAGCTATCTTGTTGGTGGTACCGCTCTCATAGATGTCATAGATATACTTGAAGCCTTGCAGGTTCTTGTTGGTTGAGTCATGCATGAACTTCACCTCGTTGTATGCAGGGGTGAGGGTGTAGGGTTTAGCGATTAGAGATACTGCCATACTTATATTGTCTTAATGTTGCTATCTGTTTAGAAGCTCACATATGCACTGTCAGTGAAGTACTCATCTTTGATATATGTGACCGCATACCTCACGGCATCCATGGCATCATCGAATAGCTTGACAGGTTCATCCGTGATGTGGTCACCTATCTTCTTCCACTTGTAGTTATCGTACTCCCTCTTTATCTCTTTGTTCTCCATGCAGTACACCCCGAAGGTCTTAACATAGTCGATGCCTTTCTTGACCACCTTGTTAGCATTGATGACATCATAACCACTGTTAACCATCTCGGCAATGATCTCGGGCCGTGCATAGTCTGCCAGGATAGTGACCTCCTTCTCAATGTTGAGCTGTCCCATCTTCTCAATGAGCATGGTGGTGGTCAGGTAGCTCTCATAGATTACAGGCTCAATGAAGATGTCCCTCTCATGCCAGTACACCCTCATGAGTGCAGTGGGGTGATTGTACCCGAAGTCAAGGCCGTACACATAGGAGGTGAACCTTGCAGGCCTGTGAGTCATGAAGGTCCAGTTGCTGTAAATGTTACTCTTGCTCACTGCCTTCTGCCCCAAGGCATATATCTGATACAGTGCCTCATCCGTTCGCTTGAGGTCCTCTATTTGGTTCCGGATGCTCTGAGGTAGAAATGGGTTATCCTTGTAGGTTGAACGTATCAGCACCGTATCATCAGGAGGTAGCTCATACAACCATGAGCTGTTGTCTGAGGGGTTGTAGTCAAAGATTAGCTTGTGCTCGGTCCTCATGTTGAGCTGAGTGAAGTCATCGAAATAAAGCTCATTGGCTTCGTTACACCAGGCAATGTCACGCTTCCGTCCTCTGATCTTCTGCTCATCATCAACACTGAAGAACTCCACCATTGACCCATTCGGGAAGGTGTATATCTGCTCGCTCTTGTTGTGGGCTTCGAGTGAGTATATACCGAGGTCTTTGAGTATTTCTGTGAAATCTCTTAATACTGTTGCCCTTAATGCAGGGAAAGTCTTTCTAATAATAGATACTACCTTACCCTTGTTCTGCAGGCAGTAGACTATCACCAACTGACACAGGCTGTAGGTCTTTGATGACCTTGACCCTCCCTCGTTAACAATGAACCTCTCAGGACCCTGTAGGGCTTGGTGGTTCTTTTGAAATATGATCGTGCTCTTCAGCTCCATGTACTATCTTTTGGTAGGCATTGAACAGCATAACCAACTGCCTCCCATCCATTGCTACAAGCCTCCTGTTGATGCGGACCTTCTCACCCTTTGTCTTAAGGATGTAGTCCTCCACCACCGAAGCCATGTAGTCTATCTGATCACTCACTGTCAGGTGTTACTATCGTGACCTTGATGCTATCTATCTTCTCACCATTAGTGGTAGCGTCCACCCTCTCGGTTAGGTTGTTCAGTCGCTGAGTTATGGATGGGTTGTACTGCCCTACCATGCCTCCCTCGATTTGGTCCATGCGGATTGCCTCCTCTATGCGTGAGCAGATTGTGGCATACTCAGAATATCTCCCATCCTTGTTACTAAAGTAATCAGTCACAGTGCTCCCTTTATCCGCAGCATAGGATCTAAATCCAACTTGAGTAAGTGGTCTCTCAAGAGGGATAGCAGTAGCCTCTCCTGTCTTTGTAGATAGTGAGTAGCTATATCTCGGGTTCTGTTTGCACCATTCTCTGTAGGACTCAAAGAGCTCCCACATTTTCTCAGGGGTTTCTATGTACTTACTTTTCACCTCTAATCTGTTTTAGTTTACGTTGTGCCCATTCAATACCTTCATCACCTCCCCAGGCTAACCACATGAGCCTACCACATCCATCACCGAGCTCTCGCTGTGAGTTCTGCCGGTGACGTGCAAACCCTGCCATGCGTGCTATAGTACTTTCAGTTAATGGTTCACCTTTTGCTAACTGATTAGCTCTGGCTTTGCCTACTCCTGTGCCACACGATCCCCATCCATTCTCTTCAGCCCACTTGAGTGCTATCTTAGCATTCTCTGAGGCTGCCTTGGGATAGTCATCATAGGACTGAGCAAATACATTTTTATAATTCCCAAGCGGTGTATCATACATACTACCACACACAGCATAGCGTTGTGCCTGGTCCGGATACTTCTCTTGGGTCTCGGGGTCAGCCATACACCGTGAGATGTACTGCTCAGCCGTCTCGTTAATCCTCGGTCTTGGCATCCTCAATAATGAATAGATGACCCAAACCAATAGCAGTGTAGAATGCGTGCTCTTTGGCAAGCTCCTCAGTCACTTCAAGCTTTGTGGTGCTGTTAGGTCCTGTTATTTCAATGGTTTTACCAAGGTATTCAGGGTTAATTTTAGGTGTTATCTTCTTTTTGCTCATATTCTGATGTAATTAGAAACGTATAATATCCAATTATCCACCCTCCTGCAGTATACGATGCTATATCATAGTTGTGGAATAGCAGTGAAATGCCTGTAAAGATACCTAACAGGCTACAGCATGAGGCTATGAATTGGCTAATTGTCATACTTATATTGTATTTCACGGAGTTTTTGTTTAATATCAGCTATCATGTAGTGAGCTGAGGTAACAGGGATATCAAAATACTTAGCCATGGCCCTCGCTGTGTTGTATCCCTTATCAACGTAGGCACTCAGCACTATCTGTGATACCCTATCCTCACACCTGGACCGATATATCTCGATGTAGGCCTTGTTTCTGTTGTATACTTTCTCCTGTTCAATCTTTGAGTCAAGATCAGTAGTATCATCTATCTCATTGACTACCTCATCAGAGCTGTTAACTGACTCCTCTCGATTACTCTGAGAGCCTGACCACATGATCTGTTTCTTGATGGTGTTGAGCATATAGCTCTTCATGGTATCCTGGTCACTACATTCTATCTTAACACAGTGCAGATAACTGTTGGAGATCACAGTTGATGGGTCTAACTGACTGCCCATCCGTGAGAGTAGGTAATTCGTGTAAGCTTCAAGCTCCTCATACTGCTGCGTGACCAACCTGTCTAAGATACTCTTCATACCACAAAGTAAATTCTTTAAACCATACCTTCCGCCGTACAGAAGCACAGAAGCACTCCTGAGGTTGCTTGCCCTGATATTTGATACGCACCTTCAGAAGCTCATTGAGCGAATGCTTAGAGTATCTCAGTGACTCAGGCAGAGATAGCACTCTATCTACAACCTCGCAATCACTCTGTTCAATAGGTAAGCCAATAGAGCTGCCTGACATGATAAGATGAAATCAAATGAAACAATAAGAGTAAGCCAAAACGAGACACACTTCACACAACTGAAGGCATCCCTTAGCCATGATGACATAGGGATGCGGTCAATAGTTGCTTGGAGAGGCTCAAATTCTGTCAGCCACCATGCTATGGGGATGAGGGTGAGTAGCGTATACATGAGACAAATATAACTTAATAAATTTATCCACAATCTCCAGGGCCACGTTCTCACCTGCAACGAACCTCCTCACGGTATGGTATGGAGCCTTCATGTCAAGTGCCAAGTGAACAAGCCGATACCTGTCACTGAGCATATTATTAGCGGTTTTCACAGCCCATTGGCTGAATGTTTCACCCTCAGAAAGGTAGATCGTCAGAGTCTTCATTTTTTTTCAACTTATTTTCAACAATAGGTGCAGAGCTGAGGCTCATTGTCCATGCTTCGATGGTATTGAAATACTTGATGGTGCCATCCTGTGCCTCCCATCTACGGCCTCGAAGGTTATACTTCACCTCCACCACATCACCTGGCTTCACATGATTAGCCAGGTCACACTTGTCCTGGGTTAATTGGAAGGTAACGTACTGAGGATAGTCACCATCTGACTTGAGGGTTATATCTCTCTTTTTGAACTTGTCGCTCACTGTTGTTGTTGGGGTAATGAATACCACCTCTCCTTTGAAATCACTCATTTTTGATTAAATT
>Ga0209033_1001553_pt1 | contig 13263 bp, 5 predicted proteins | sample LauGreFa1BDMLBDN_2_FD_188218 | JGI IMG/M metagenome (GOLD analysis project Ga0209033, IMG submission 188218) | Freshwater lake microbial communities from Lake Michigan, USA - Fa13.BD.MLB.DN (SPAdes) (version 2) | ecosystem: Environmental > Aquatic > Freshwater > Lake | place: Lake Michigan, USA...
GCGCGCTTGGCGAAGAGCAGGGTGGTCTGCACGCACTGGTGCTTGTAGCAGTTGGCGTGCGAAGGGCTGGCCTGGAGGCAGCAGTCCTTGACCTTGGTGCAATGGGCCTTGGAGGCGTCGCCCTTGCGGAGGTGGCGTTCCGGCACGCCGTGGTAGGAGAACAGGATCTTGTCGAAGGGCTTGCTGAGCCAGGGCTTGGCCGACTCCACGAGGCAGTCGATGTAGGCCGGGTCGTTGAAGTAAGGCTGGAGCACGTGATACTTCAGGTTCGGCGCGAGGCGGGCGAGCTCTTCCTGGATTTTCACCACGACGGTCTCATAGGAGGACATCGCGTAGTGCGGATACTGCGGCATCACGAAGAGGTCGTCGATGCCCTGCTTGAGGACTTCCTGGACGGCTTCCTCGCAGGACGGCGTGCCGTAGCGCATGCCGGTGATGACGGGCAGGCCGGTGGCGACTTCGAGCTTCTTGCGGAGCTTCTCTGTCGTGACGAGGAGCGGGGCGCCTTCGGGGGTCCAGACGGTCGCGTAGGCGGCGGCGGACTTCTTCGGGCGGGTGCGCAGGACGATGCCTTCGAGGAGCGCGAAGCGGAAGATGGCGGGATAATCGATCACGCGCTCGTCGCCGAGGAACTCGCGGAGGTATTCCCGGACGTGGGGCACCGAGGTGCTTTTCGGCGAACCGAGGTTGAGGAGCAGGATGCCTTTGCGAGCCATGGTCACAGGAGGAAGGGATAACGGGGGGATGTCAATTTGTGGAGGGACAGGGCCAGAGCTAGGGCTAGGGCCAGGTACGCCGTAAGGGCTGGATGATTCACGCTTGGGGTAGGGTTGAGGCCCTGGCTCCAAAGCACGACTGACCAAGGGTGGTTAGCCCTTCCTAGCTCTAGCCCTAGCCCTGTCCCTGGCCCTAATCAGAACAACTTCGCGATCGGTACTCCCCCGTCGGTCACGGGGACCGGGCGGGAGCCGGCCATGAGGTCGCGCGAGGTGTCGACGTTCAAGGCGGCGAGGATCGTGGCGTGGAAGTCCGGGATGCTGACGGGATTCTCCACGACCTTCTTGGAGAGGTCGTCGGTCTGGCCGTAGGCGCCGCAGTGCTTCAGTCCGCCGCCGGCGAGGATCATCGAGAAGGCGGTGCCTTGGTGGCCGCGTCCGCCCTTGCCGTCGAATTCCGGCGGACGACCGAACTCGGTGCCGATGACGACGAGCGTCTTGTCGAGCATGCCGGTGCGCTTGAGGTCCTCGATGAGGCCCGCGAGGGCGTGGTCGAGCTCGCGGATGAGGATATGCTGGTTGTCGATGCCGTCGTTGTGCACGTCCCAGCCGGCACCGTTGATGAAGTTCAGGTTGTGCGAGACTTCGACGAAGCGGACGCCGCCCTGGACGAGACGTCGGGCGAGCAGGCAGCGCTGGCCGAATTCGCCGCCGTAGGAGGCGCGCACGGCGGGCGACTCCTGCTTGAGGTCGAAGTGGCGCATGAACGAAGGACCCGCCAGGCGGAAGGCTTCCTGCTGCGCCGCCGCGTATTCCTCGACGGCCGAGCCGCCCGGGGCGCGTTCGCCGAGGGCTTCGAGCAAGGCCATGCGGGCGTCCTTACGTTCGGACGAGACTTCGCCCGGAGTGGTGAAGCCGTTCGGGCCGGTCTCGGTGTCGACGAGGTAGATATAGCCGTCCTTGATGCCGAGGAAGCCGGGGCCGCGGCTCACGTTCGGATAACCGATGAGCATGTAGGCCGGCACGGACGGGTCGGCGGCGCCGCGACGGTGCGCGACGATCGAGCCGATGGAAGGGTAGACGGCGTTGCCGCTGATCATGCGGCCGGTGTGCACGAGATTCGTGGCGAACGCATGCTCGTCGATGACCTTGTGGTTCACCGAGCGGACCGCGGTGACGTGCTCCATCAGCTTGGCCGTGCGCGGCAGGTGTTCGCACAGGCGCACGCCGGGGACGGACGTCTCGATGGACGGATACAGGGAGCCGGGCTTCTTCTTCGTGGCCTTGTTGTCGCCGAGGGCCTTCGGATCGAACGTGTCGGCCTGACCCATGCCGCCGCCGAGCCAGATGAAGATGCAGTGCTCGGCCTTGCCCCTGGGGCCGGCGACGCCGGCGTTGGCGAAGAGCGGCGAGGCGGCGAACGGCGCGAGCCCGAGGGCGGTGACGAAGGAGCGGCGGTCCATGGGATCAGTAGTAAAGGAATTCAGGGGAATTGACGAGCGCCCAGACCACATCTTCGGCGCGCCGACGCCAGTCGTCCTTCAGTTGGGGCGTGGCCGGGTCGCCCTTGCGGGCGGCGGCCTCCTGCTGCATGCGCACGGTGGTGGCCATGTCGTTGAGGTGATTGGACCAGGAGACGTAATACTCCGGCCGGCGAGGTCCGGCGGGCCGGGGGAGGGCGAGGTTGACTATGCGTCCGTTCTCGCTGGTGAAGCCGTTGCTCACGCATCGTCCCTCGAAGCCCGGGGAGAGGTAGGCAACGTATTTGGCCTTCTCGGCGGCTGTCGGACGGCGCGTAAGCACCCGCAGGAAGAGTTCGTCGACGAAGTCCGCCGTCGTGCGGGCCCCAAAGGCGAGGGGGGTCACGCCGTGGTCATCGCTCAGCCGCGTGACCCAGGTGCCCATGGTGCCGTTGCTGAGGATCGCGGGCTGCAGGGAGTTCGCCGAGCTTTCGCGGTCGGTCACCGGATCCGGACGGCTCGCGCGCCAGCCGAAGGCGGCCATGACGTCGCAGACGGCCTGGATACGGGGCAGGGCGAGGGCGGGTCGGTCGCGTTCGTTGGAGGTCGAGGTCAGCATCCAGGCGCGGCGCGGCTGGCCCAGCGTGACGGAGTTCGCCTGTTCGCGGATGCTGTCGATATCGAGGCTGGCCTCCTCCGTGCGGAAGGGCTTGCCGGTCGTCGCGAACATCGAGTCCACGACCTGCTCGGCGGAGAGGCGACGCGGGGCCGGGGCGACGTAGAGCGGATGGGTCAGCTTCTGCGTGAGGTCCGTCGCGCGCTGGTAGGCGTGGGAGTTCAGGATGAGGCGACGGAGGTGGTCGGCATCATAGCCGCTGCGCACGAGCTCGCGGCCGAGCCAGCGGAGCAGTTCGGGATGCGAGTGCTTGGAGCGTTCCCAATCCCAGGGCTGTTCGACGAGGCCGCGGCCCATCAGGCGGGCCCAGATGCGGTTGGCCATCACTTGCGCGAAGCGCTCGTTCTGCGGCGCGGTGATCAGCGTGGCGAGACGGTCGCGCGGGTCCTTGGGGTCGAACGCGAGGTCGTCGGCGATGCTTTCCTGGGAGAATTCCGGGAAAGGCCAGTGGGGTTCGACGGACGCGCCGGGCTCGAGGGTGACCTCGATGAGCGGCTTGCGGCCGCCTTCGCGGAGCTTGGCCATCGAGACGCTGCTGGTCGCCGGGACTTTGACGGCCTTGGTCTCGAGGAGCGCCGCGAGGGCGAAGACCTGTTCCTGCTTGGACGTATGGGCGGGCGCGTCGTGGCAACGCGCGCACTTGGTCTCCACGCCGAGGAAGGCGGTCGTGACGATGGTGGCCTTGGCGGCCATCGGGACGTCGTTCTGCGAGGCGATGCCGAAGCCGGCCGGACCGCCGGCGGCGGAGCTGCCCTTGAGGCGCAGGAGTTCGGTGACCATCAGGTCGAGCGGCTTACGGTCGATGAGCGATTCGTAGATCCACCAGCGGAAGGGACCGGAGTTGTTGAGCGTCGGGTTGAGGATGTTCGGGTTCTCCGCGAGCACGTCCTGCCAGTAGCCCATCTGGTGGTCGGCGGCGCGCGGGTCGGCGAGGAGGCGGTCGACGGCCTTCGCGCGCTTGTCGGGCGAGGTGTCGGCGGTGAACGCGGCGATCTCTTCGGGCGAGGGCGGCACGCCGACGGTATCGAGCGTCACGCGACGGAGGAAAGCGAGGTCGTCGGTCAGCGGCGTGAGGCGCGTGGAGAGGGGACGGTATTCCGGCCAGGCCGCGCCTTCCTTGATCCACTGTTCGATGAGCGCGATGTCCGCGGCGCCGAGGCGATGGCCTTTGGGTGGCATCATCTCGTCGGGGTCTTCGGAACGGATGCGCGTGAGCAGGGAGCTCTTGGCTGGATCGCCGGGCACGATGGCGGCGCCGTCGCTCTTGCCGCCCTTGAGGGCGCCGGCGAGGGTGTCGAGGTGCAGGCCGCCCTTGGGCTTGCCGCCTTGGTGGCATTCGAGGCAGCTCGCTTCGAGGATCGGCTGGATCTTGGCGTAGAATTCGACGCCGCCCGTCTTCACGGCCTTCACCTGGCCTTGATAGGCGACGATCTTCTCGGCGAGGAAGTGGTCGATCTGGTTGTTCGCCGGGAAGCCGGCGGCGAGGGCGGGGACCGGTGTCTCGGGGGTCGCGGCGAGCCACTGCTTCGCGGCCTCACGGCGCTTCTGCCAGTATTCGCCTTGGCGGGCGCGGGCGGCCGCGCGGGCGGCGGCATCGATCTTGCTGAGGCGAACTTCCTCCTGCGAAGCATAGAATTCCCAGAGGCCGTCGTTGTAGGGCAGCCTGTCATCGGAAGGCGACAGCAGCTGCCAGTCCGTGCGGCCGGCGAGCGAGATCGCGGCGATGGTCTCGCCGAGTTCCGGACGACGGCGGGTGAGTACGCCTTTCTTGTTGCTGATGACGAACCCGACGACGGATTCGAGGATCACGCGGTGTTCGCCGCCCTTGGATTCGAATTCGACCCAGGCGTCGCGGTTGCCCGGAGGCGCGAAGCGGAAGTCGCCGCCGAGATCGAGGTACTTGTCCTGGTCCTTGACCGGCTTATTGTCGGTGCCGGGCGGAGGGAAGGGGGTCTGAAGCTGGAGCTTGCCGTCGATGAAGAGCGCGGAAGCGCCGCGTCCGCGGAGCAGCAGGCGATGCTTGCCGGCGGGGAGTTTCACGACCCCGAGGGCGCGGAGCAGGTAAGGGTGGCCGCGTTCGGCACGCACGCCGGTGTCGACGTATTTCTCGGGCACGCGGGCGAAGCCGAAGGCCGGGGCGACGTAGCTGTCGGTGACCTCCAGCGACTTCTCGGGCCAGATATTGGTGTCCGGTTTCCAGGCTTCGCAGAGTTCGACGCGCACCTGTCCGTTCGTGACGGTGGTCCAGTCGATCTTCGGGGCCTTGCGGACGACTTCCGGCGCCTTGGCGGCCTTCACGCCGCTGGCGCTGTCGTTGCCGGCGTTCGGGCTCGGGCCGACCTGGGCGATCTCAGCCTTGGCGACCGGGGGCAGGGTGGTGGCGAAGCGGTCGGCGATCTCCTGCGAAGGCACGAGCGCGCGGGTGAGGCGGATCTCGTCGATCGCGCCGCGGAAGCTGCTGTTGGGCAGGCCGCCCTGCGAGGAGCCGATCCAGACAGGCGCATCGTCGACGATCGGACCCTCGGTGGTCGCGCCGTCCATGTCCCACGAACCCTTGATCTCCTTGCCGTCGATCCAGCCGCGGATGCTGTCCGGCTTACCGAATTCGTAACGCACCGCGACGTGATGCCAGCGTCCGTCATTGGGGAAGCCGGTCGGAGTCGTCCAGCGGTGCCACTTCACGCCCTTGTCGGTCGGAGAGGCGAAGAGGAAGTTGAGGCAGGCGGTGTCGTAGAGGACGCGCAGTCGCATGGCCCAGTTCTGGTTGCTCGGGTTGGGCGCCTTCGGATCCGTGCGACCCTTGCCGATGATCGTGGCGTTCTCGCCCTTGCGCAGTCCGTCCGGGCGGACCCAGGCCTCGAGCGTGAAGGCATCGCCGTTCTTGAAATCGAAGACGCTGTCCGCGCCGGGGTCCTTGATCACCAAGCGCGCGCCCTGGCCGTCGAAAGTCGGCGCGACGTTCCGGGTGTCGAATCGAGGGAAATCCGGGCGACGCGGACCGGCTTGTTTGAGGCGCACGTTCCCGACGGCGGACAGCTCCGGTCCGGGCTGGCCGTCGAAGGTCCAAGCCGGGGCCGTGTCGGCGGCGACGAGGGCGGTGAGGCTCAGAAAAAGGGGCAGAAGACGGCGCATCTGAAAGAGGGGACAGGGGAGGGGCGAAGGGGGTTCCGCCCGGTTTTCAGAATGAGTCGAATCAGGGCCGGCGGTCAATCGTGCCGCAGCATCTTTTAGGTCGGGTTTCCTGTCCGATTCCTCTCGGGATTGCCTGAGGCTGGCCGGAGGACCTAGGGTCAGGCATGCCTTCGACCGCCCGTCGCCTCGCCGGTTTCACCGAATCCGTCATCCGAGGCATGACCCGCCTGGCCAACCAGCACGGGGCCATCAACCTCTCGCAGGGATTTCCTGACTTCTCCCCGCCCGAAGAGCTCTTGGCGGCTTTGGAGCGGGCCACGCGTGGTCCGCACCACCAATACGCCGTGACCTGGGGCGCCCCGCGTTTCCGCCAGGCCTTGGCCAAGAAGATCCACCGCTTCAGCGGCCTGGCGATCGACCCGGATCAGCACCTCGTCGTCACCTGCGGCAGCACCGAAGCGATGATGGTCGCGATGATGACCGCCTGCAATCCGGGCGACAAGGTGATCGTCTTCTCGCCGTTCTACGAAAACTACGCCGCCGACGCGATCCTCTCCGGCGCCGAGCCGATCTACGTGCCCCTGCGTGCGCCTGATTTCGCCTTCGACCCCGATGAGCTCGCCAAGGCTTTCGCGCAGAAGCCCAAGGCGATCATCGTCTGCAATCCGTCGAACCCCTGCGGCAAGGTCTTCACGCGCGACGAGCTGATGACGATCCTGCGGCTGGCCGAGCAGCACGACGCGTTCGTCATCACCGACGAACCTTACGAGCACATCGTCTACGCCCCGCACGAGCATGTGTATTTCGCCGCCCTGCCGGGCGCGTTCGAGCGCACCATCACCTGCAACTCGCTGTCGAAGACCTATTCCATCACCGGCTGGCGCCTCGGTTACGTGCAGGCCGCCCCGCACGTCATCGCCCAGGCCCGCAAGGTGCATGACTTCCTGACTGTCGGCGCGGCCGCGCCGTTGCAGGAGGCCGCCGTCGCGGGACTCGAGCTGCCGGACTCCTATTACGCCGGCCTCGGCGAACTCTACGCCGCCAAGCGGACGCTGTTCACCTCGATCCTCCAGCAGACCGGACTCACGTTCACCGAGCCGCAGGGCGCCTATTACTCGCTCCTCGACGTCTCTCCGCTCGGCTTCAAGACCGACACCGAAGCCGCCGAGTGGCTCATCAAGGAGATCGGTGTCGCCGGCGTCCCTGGCTCATCGTTCTTCCGCGAACCCGAGCATCGCTACGTCCGTTTCCACTTCGCTAAGAAGGAGGAGACGCTGAAGGCGGCAGGGGAAAAGTTGGGGAGGATTAAGAAGGGGTAGGGGTAGGGCTAGGGGTGGGGGTAGGGCCAGACCTTGTCATCGGGTAGGGTCGGCACTGCGTGCCGACCTAGCTGCATCTCCCACGACAGACGCTAGGTCAGCACGCAGTGCTGACCCTACCAACATTACCTACCCCAACCCCTACCCCTGATCGTCGGTTAGCGCCCTGCGCTACCCGACGATCTTCTTATACGGCTCGCCTTCGTTCTGCGTCGGTCGTTCCGGGCGGCCTTTGTAGCGGTAGGTCAGGCCCATGTTGTCGATGCCGAGCAGCCAGAGGATGGTCGCGTGGAGGTCGTGGACATGCAGAGGAGTCTCCGCGGCGCGCAGGCCGAGGTCGTCGGTGCTGCCGATGGTCTGGCCGCCCTTCACGCCGCCGCCGGCCATCCACATCGAGAAGCCGGTAGGGTTGTGGTCGCGACCATCGCCTTTCTCGGACATCGGGGTGCGGCCGAATTCTCCGCCCCAGATGACGAGCGTGTCCTCAAGCAGGCCGCGGGACTTCAGGTCCTTGAGCAGGCCGGCGACGGGCTTGTCCATCGCGGCGCAGAGACCGGCGTGGTTGCTTTCGATCTTCGTGTGGGCGTCCCACTTCGAGCCGGCGCCGTGGTAGATCTGGACGAAGCGGACGCCGCGTTCGACCATGCGGCGGGAGAGCAGGCAGAGTCGTCCCATGCCCTCGGTCGTCTTGTCGTCGAGGCCGTAGAGTTTGCGCGTGGCTTCGGTCTCGCCGGTGAGGTCGACGACGCCCGGGGCTTCGGCCTGCATGCGGGCGGCCATCTCGTAACCTGCCAGGCGGGCGCCGAGTTCGGAGCGGTCCGGGTAGCGGGCGGCGAAGTCCTTGTTCACGCTGTTGATCAGGCGGAGCTTGCTGGCCTGCAGGTCGGCCGCGACCGCTTCGGGCGTGTTGAGATTCGGGATCGGCTCGGAGCCGCCCTGGATGCGCACGCCCTGGTAGCCCGCGGGCATGAAGCCGGCACCCCAGTTGCGCGGTCCGTTGATGACCGTGTTCTGGTTGTCCTGCATCACGATGAACGCGGGCAGGTTGCTGTTCTCGGAGCCGATGCCGTAGTTGATCCAGGAGCCCAGCGACGGTTTACCCGCGAGGATCGAGCCGGTGTTCATCTGGCAGACGCCGGCGGAGTGATTGATGCCGTCGGCCTTGCACGAACGGATGACCGCGAGGTCGTCGGCGCACGAGGCGATGTGCGGGATCCAGTCGGAGAACCACTGTCCGGACTGTCCGTGCTGCTTCCATTCGCGCTTCGAGCCGAGGAGCGGGGCCTTGGCTTCGCCCATCGCGGTGATGACCGTGCCGAAGCTGTCGGGCAGGCGCTGGCCGGCCAGTTTGTTCAGGAGCGGCTTAGGATCGAGGAGGTCCATCTGCGACGGACCGCCTTCCATGAAGAGGAAGATGACGCTCTTGGCGCGGGGCTTGATCTGACCGACGCCGGGCTGGAGGGGCGTGCCGGGGGCGGGAACGACGATCTCCTTGGCGAGCAGGTCGCTGAAGGCCATGGCGCCCAGACCGAGGCCGGCGTTGAAGAGGAAGTCGCGGCGAGACGACGAGGCTTCGATGCGATGGCAGCGTGGGTCGTTCATTCGACGTAAAGGAATTCGGAAGAGTTGAGGAGGGCGTGGCAGAGCGCGGCCAGCGGCACGTGCTCGGCCTTGGGCGCGGCTTCCGCCTTGAGGGCGCCGACGGAAAGTTCGCGACCGCGGCCGGAGGAGTCGCTCATCGTGCCCGTCTTGGCTTCGAAGCGCCAGAAACCCAGCGTGGAGGGGCGGACTTCCTCGGTGGAGTAGAGGAGCTGGTCTTCGGGGAGGGCGCCGGAGCTGAAGCGCACTTCGTCGACGACGCCGTGGAAGGAGCCGTCGGTGTCGGCGTTCTTGCCGCCCAGCTGCAGCGGCGCCGTCGCGGTCTTCACGCCGGTGAGGGCATACTTCACATTGTCATGCAGCAAGGGCTCGTCGTCGTTGGAGAGGTCCTTGAGCGTGAAGGCGACCTCACCCGGACGTTCCGGCGTGGCGTAGCGGACGGAAGCGGCGACGTAGTAAGGCTTGTTCAGGTCGACCCGCAGGTTGGAGAACGCGACGGCTTCGCCGAAGGTCCCGCCGAGGAGCGGACCGTGGGCCTGAAGCACGAGCACCTTGGGGGCGCGTCGGGATTTCTGACCCGTGACGCCGAATTGCCAGTAGCCATCGCTCTTACCTTTGCCCATCTGTGCGGCGATCACGCGGACGGAGCCGCTGTCGCTGATCGAACGCGGCACGATGACCGCTTCGATGGTGAAGCCGGCGGCGAGGTCGGCCTCCTTGGCGCCCGGGGCCAGGAAGGGGCGGCGGTGACCGGCGGCGAACTGGGCGCCCTGACCGTCGCGGAAGGGGACCTTCTCCGGCTGGAAGTCACGGGCGATGGCGGCGGTCACCACGGCGGAGGCGCGCTGGCCGCGGACTTCCTGGAGGAAAGCGTCGGCGCGCTTGGCTTCGGCGGCGGAAGGCGCCCGGGCGTAGAGGAGCTGGTAGAGACGACGGACCTGCGCGGTCTCGTCACCCGGGGCGTCGGCGGTCACGCGGCGGGCGAGGGTCTCGCTGCGCTTCAGCATGAACGGACTGTTGAGCAGCAGGAGCGACTGGATCGGCGTCGTGGTCACATCGCGCGAGGAGGCGCTGCTGAACCACTGCGGGGCGTCGAAGATGTCGGCGAGTGGGTCGCGGTTATTGCGCATGATGCGCGTGAAGATGCTGCGCACGGGTTCGCCGTAGATCACGCTGGGTCCGGCCTGCTTATCGGTCTTGAGGTCGCCGCAGGCGACGTAGAGCGCGTCGCGGATCTGCTCGGCTTCGAGGCGCTGAGGCTGGAAGCGCCAGAGCAGGGTGTTCTGCGGGTCCTTGAGCTGGCCGCGCGCGACGTCGGCAGGCTGGCTCGAGCGGCGGTAGGCGGCGCTCGTCACGAGCAGGCGCGTCATCGCCTTCTGATCCCAGCCCTTGGCCATGAACTCATCCGCGAGCCAGTCAAGGAGCTCGGGGTGCGTGGGCGGTTCGCCGAGGTTGCCGAAGTCGCTGGCGTAGGGCGTGAGGCCGCGGCGGAAGCAGAGCTGCCAGAGGCGATTCATCGCCAGGCGCGCGGTGAAGGGGTTGGACTTGTCGGTCAGCCAGCGCGCGAGCGTGGCACGACGGCCGGTGGAGCTGCCGTCGGCGACGGGCGTGATCGACGCGGGCGGAGCGGGGTATTGCGTGCTCAGGACGGTGAGGAAGGCGGGCGGGACGACGGTGTTCTTCTTCGGGATGACGGCGTCGAGGCCTTGGGCGCCGGTCTCACGGACGGCCAGGACATGCGGACGTTCGGCGGGCTTGAGCTTGTCGTGTTCGGCGAGCTTACGCTTCAGGTCGGCGTGCTTGACGCTGTCCGCGCCCTTGATGGAGCGGTCGAGGCGGTTGTATTCGTAATCGACCTGGCGCCAGGCGAGGGCGGCGACCTGCTGCTCGTAAGGGGTCCGCTGCGCCTCGGGCTTGTTGAGCATCGCTTGGACGTCATCCGGGAACATCTCGATGGCCTTGCGGGTGGCCGTCTCGCGATACTTCAGCTCGAGGGCGTCGATTTCGGCGCGGATGGCCTGCGTCTCCTTCTCCCATTTCGCCAGCTGGCGCGCGTGCTCGGCGGCCTGCGCCTCGGTCCACGCGATGCGGTCTTCGACCGGCACTGTGTTATTGAAGAAACTACGCAGCGCGTAGTAGTCGCGCTGCAGGATGGGGTCGAACTTGTGGTCGTGGCAGCGGGCGCACTGCATGCCGGCTCCGAGGAAGACGTCGCCGGTGGTATCGGTGACATCGTTCAGGATGTTCTCCCACTGGCCGCGGGCGTCGCGGTTGTTGTATTCGTAGATCCAGTGGCGGAGGTAGCCGAGGGCCGTGAGCGCGTCGGGGTCGCCGGGGAAGAGTTCGTCGCCGGCGATCTGCTCCTGCACGAAGCGGTCGTAGGGCTTGTTCTCGTTGAAGGCCTTGATGACGTAGTCGCGGTAGCGCCAGGCGGTCGGACGGAAGTCGTCGATGCGGAAGCCGTCGCTGTCGGCGTAGCGCACGAGGTCGAGCCACGCGCGGGCCATACGCTGGCCGTAGGCAGGGGAGGCGAGCAAGCGGTCGACGAGCTTGTCGTAGGCTTGGGGCTCGTTGTCCTGGACAAACGCAGTGACCTCTTCGGGCGAGGGCGGCAGGCCGGTCAGATCGAAGGTGACGCGACGGATGAGCACGGCGCGTTCGGCTTCGCCGGAGGGCGTGAGGCCTTCCTTGGCGAGGCGCGCGTCGATGAAACGATCGACCGGGTGCGCGGCAGCGCCGGCGGGGAGTTCGGCGCGCTTGATCGGCTGGTAGGCCCACCAGGCCTTCTCCTTCGCGCCGATGGTGCCGGGCAAGTAGCGACCGGCGACGGGCGCCTTGGTGCGGCTCTTCGGCCAGGCTGCGCCAGACTTCACCCAGGCCTGCAGCAAGGAGACTTCATCCTTGGTGAGGCGGTCGCCCTTGGGGGGCATCATCACGTCCGGGTCGGTCGAGAGGATGTTCTTAAGGAAGAGGCTGGCGTCCGGGTCGCCGGAGACGAGGGCGGCACCGCCGTCTCCGCCGGTGGTCAGTCCGGCCAGGCTGTCCATGACCAGGCCGCCCTTGTTCTTGCCGGCGGCATGGCTGTGGCACTTGAAGCAGCGCTCGTCCAGGAGGGCCACGGCCTTCTCGGCCAGGTCGTCCGAAGCGGCCGAAAGGGCGGCGCCGGACGAGGCCAATAGGCAGGCAGACAGGCTGAGCAGTCGCAAAGACATCGGTGGGGACCCTCTTTATGAGGGCTTTCGATTGAGACTGCAAGCCGCAGCCGAAGGTTCCTTGCGGCCCCTAGGGCGATTACTTCACCCGTTTTTTCCAAGCCGGGTAGTCCTTGGCGAGCAGGTCCCGGGCATACTCTCCGAACCAGCTGTAGCCGTTACGGCGCTCGTGGCCGATGTCCGCCAGCTTGGGCTTCGGGATGCCGTCACGGTCGCAGACATAGGGCTGGCCGGTCTTCAGGTCGTAGAAACGGGCCCAGAGGTCAGGGGCGGCCGGATCCGGCGCCATCACGAGGTCCTTGCCGCCGAGCAGGGTCTTCGTGGTCTCGAGCCGCTGGCCTTTGACGCGATGGGCTTCGAACCAGGCGACGGCGCCCTCGATCGCAGCACGGATCTCGGCCGAAGGGTTATCGAGGCTCATCAGCAGCCGTACGATACCGACGGACTCGCTGCCACTGAACGATGGGAGTTCGTAAGAACGTGCTTTGGCCGGAGCGAAGGTCTTCTCGTCGTGCTGCGCGCACCAGACGGTCGGCTGGCCGTCGATGACGATCTGACACTTCAGGATGCAGGCGATACCGCGGTCGAAGGCTTGGAGGCAGGATACGCGAACCTTGGCTTCGAGGAAGGCGTAGCGGGCGTCGCGCCCGACCTCGCGGACGAATTCCAAGACGCGTACCATCGCTCCATCGTTGTAGGTGATCCGGTCGTAATAACCTTTGCGCAGCGGGAAGAACTGCGGCCAGCCACCGTTCGCGTATTGGGCTTTGAGTACGTAAGCCAAGCCGCGGTCAAAGGAGTTGCGATAGGCCTCGGCCTGCGTCGCGTTGACCATGCGCGCCATGAAGCGGAGTTCGTCGACGGTGCCTTTGTTATCGAAGGTCGGCTGGAGTTTCGCCCGGTCTCCGTCGTAGGGCTGGCTGACCGTATCGGTGTTCTTCGGCCAGCCGCCGGCATCGGCCTGATAGGTAAGGATGATGTCGGCGACCTTCTTGGCCTCCGCGGACGCGAACCAGGCGTCGGCTTTGCCCAAGTAGCGTCGCGCGCTGTCGTCGGCCGCGAGGCGAGGTAGCATGGCCAGGAGCGCGAGGAGGAGCAGGGTGGGGCGCATGACGAATTTGGGGTAGGGGTAGGGGTAGGGATAGGGTT
>Ga0209033_1001566_pt1 | contig 13228 bp, 12 predicted proteins | sample LauGreFa1BDMLBDN_2_FD_188218 | JGI IMG/M metagenome (GOLD analysis project Ga0209033, IMG submission 188218) | Freshwater lake microbial communities from Lake Michigan, USA - Fa13.BD.MLB.DN (SPAdes) (version 2) | ecosystem: Environmental > Aquatic > Freshwater > Lake | place: Lake Michigan, USA...
TCGTTGAGGGTCGGTGGGAACGCAGTAGATGGGAAGGTGTCGAGCTTCTTGACAAGACTCTCGGTATTGCGGGGCTGGGACGCATCGGCAAATTGGTCGCACAACGTGCCGCTGCATTCGGCATGCGAATCATCGCTTTCGATCCGTTTGTTTCAGCTGAACGTGCTCGCGCGATGAACATTGAACTCGTCGACATCGATCGGCTGATCCAAGAGTCAGACTTTCTCACGATTCATCTGCCGAAGACCAAAGAGACCGTCGGTCTCATTGGTCGCGACATGCTCTTGAAGGCGAAACCTAACTTGAGAATCGTCAACGTGGCACGTGGTGGCATCGTCGATACCGACGCGCTAGTTGCAGAATTGCGTTCGGGTCGAATTACTGCCGCCCTTGATGTCACCGATCCTGAGCCGCTTCCTGCAGGACATCCATTATGGAGCGCACCTGGGGTTTTGATTGCGCCCCATGTTGGTGGCAATACGTCAGCATTCGAGCCAAGAGCGCGACGATTGGTCGAAGCGCAATTGGCTCGGTTAGCTCAAGGTAAAGGCCTAGAGAACGTCATCATCGCCGGAGCGATCACTTAGTTTTATTTGTAGGCAACGACCTTATTGGTGAATTGGCCAATACCTTCGATACCAGTAACGATAGTTTGTCCGGCGCGAAGATACTTCTCTGGCTTAAAGCCCATACCAACGCCCTCTGGTGTTCCGGTGTTGATGATGTCGCCAGCTTGGAGTTCCATAAATTGACTGATGTACCAAACGATGTGATTAATTCCAAAAATTAAATCACTAGTCGATGAATCTTGACGCTTCTCACCATCAATAGTGCACCAGAGGCGAACGTTATGTGGATCAAAGGAGTCTGATGTGACTACAACTGGACCAAATGGATTGAATGTTGGGAATGACTTTCCTTTTGTCCATTGACCAGCGCGCTCGATCTGCCAATGACGTTCGCTGACATCTTGGCTAATGGTGTAACCGGCGATGTATTCAGGAGCCTTCTCTACTGAAGAGATGTAAGAGGCTTTCTTACCAATGACGATTGCAATCTCTACTTCGTAATCGCTCTTCTCACTATTTGGCGGAATGATGATGTCGTCATTTGGGCCGACTGCCGTATCAGGCGCTTTGGTGAAGACCACTGGCTCTGGCGGAGGAGTCATGCCGGACTCGGCGGCATGTTTGGCGTAGTTGAGGCCTACGCAGATGATGTTGGTTGGTCGAGCCAAAGGGGAGCCGATTCGGTAATCCGAAACTTTCACCTTGGCAAGCGCGGAGAGGTCCGCGGCAGCGACCTTCGCGATAGCGCCGCCCTCAAGCTCGCTCCGATTCCAATCCGAGATGAGATGGTCGACGAAGACTGCCTCGCTCTCAGAGACCATTACAGCGGGTTTTTCCTGGCCTTTAGCGCCGAGACGGGCAAACTTCATCGGATACTCCTTTAGGTTGTCTTGTTAGTTGGGTCGGGGGTTCAGGTATTTATAAGTTAGCAGGATTTGAAGATACCCCCGAATCTTATGGGTTTTCACCCAACCTCCGATAGGTTTGGCGCCAGGTTTCGATAGGTCCTATCCCGATCTATCTCGTTTCTAGGGGGAGAGCGCAATGCCAGCACATCACCGTACCCAACCCACCGGAGCGCGTAGTCGCGAATGGTTTGGCGCTGAAGGGAAGAATGGATTTATTCACCGTTCCTGGATGCGTAATCAAGGCTTCGCTCCCGATGTTATGGATGGACGTCCGGTAATTGGCATTGGTACCACTTGGTCGGAATTCACTCCGTGCAATGCGCACCTTCGTCGCGTTGCAGAGTCAGTCAAACGTGGCGTGTGGGAGATGGGTGGCTTCCCATTGGAGTTCGCTGCCATGTCACTTGGTGAAGTGACGATGCGTCCGACAACAATGTTGTATCGAAATCTTCTTGCCCTTGAAACAGAAGAGTTAATTCGCGCTAATCCCATGGATGGAGTCGTACTTCTCTCTGGTTGCGATAAGACAACCCCTGGAATGTTGATGGGCGCAGCAAGCGTTGATATTCCAACGCTGATGATGACCGGTGGACCGATGCTCAACGGAAAATTCCGCGGTAAAGATATTGGTTCAGGAACCGATGTTTGGAAGTTTGCTGAAGAGGTTCGCGCTGGCACGATGTCAGAGGAAGAGTTCACCGAGGCTGAAACTTGTATGTCGCGCAGCGCTGGCCACTGCATGACTATGGGAACTGCCTCCACCATGGCATCTGTCACTGAAGCACTTGGATTACAACTTCCAGGTAGCGCTGCAATTCCTGCTGTTGATTCACGCCGTTATGCGATGGCGCAACTAGCTGGTCGTCGAATTGTGAAAATGGTGGAAGAGCAACTAACGCTCTCCAAGATTCTCAATAAGAAAGCCTTTGAGAATGCGATCAAAATTGTTGGCGCTATTGGTGGCTCAACTAATGCAGTTGTCCACTTACTCGCCATCTCACGTCGAATCGGTGTTGATCTAGATCTAAAAGAGTTCGATACCCTTACAAAAGATCTTCCAGTCCTTGCAAATCTCATGCCATCAGGCAAGTACCTCATGGAGGATTTCTATTATGCAGGTGGCATTCCAGCGGTCATGACTGAACTTGGCGATTTAATTCACCGTGATCACATCACAGTTACGGGAAAGACCGTCGCAGAGAATATCGCTGGTGTAAAAAATTGGAATCGCGAAGTTATCACCTCTGTCGCGGAACCGTTCCAGAAGCCAGGCGGAGCAACTGCAGTTCTCTATGGCTCACTTGCACCTAACGGCGCAGTTATCAAGGTATCTGCTGCATCACCGCATCTTCTTAAGCACCGCGGTAAGGCTCTGGTCTACTCCGCAATTGAAGATTATGTTGAGGATGCAGATCGTGATGATTTCATCGTTGATGAGAATGACATTCTCGTGATTCAAAATGCTGGTCCAAAGGGCTACCCAGGGTTCCCCGAGGTAGCGAATGCTTCAATGCCGAAGTCACTGCTTGCTAAGGGAATTACCGACATGATTCGTATCTCCGATGCGCGAATGAGCGGTACCGCCTATGGCACTGTGGTCTTACACGTTTCTCCAGAGGCTGCAGTTGGTGGACCACTTGCGCTTGTAGAGACTGGCGATGAGATCGAAATGGATGTTCCTAATCGACGCCTTGATCTATTGGTCGCGCCCGAAGTTTTGGAAGAGCGTAAGAAGAAATGGGTTGCTCCCACCTCACCCGAACCACGCGGTTGGGTCAAGCTCTACTTCGATCACGTCAACCAATCTCACCAAGGCGCAGACCTTGACTTCCTCGTGGGAAGTTCTGGTAACTGGGTCGGTCGACACTCACATTAAATTAACGATATGAGCAACCAGCCAACCTCCTCGCGAAACCTCGCGTTGGAGTTGGTGCGGGTCACGGAGACTGCTGCCATCGCAGCCTCGCGCTGGATTGGCATGGGTGAGAAAAACCTCGCTGATAAGGCTGCGGTTGATGCGATGCGGCGAATGATCTCCTCCGTTTCCATGAACGGTGTAGTTGTCATTGGTGAAGGCGAAAAAGATGAAGCGCCCATGCTCTTTAATGGCGAGCAAGTTGGTGATGGCACTGGTCCTGCCTGTGATGTTGCGGTAGATCCCATTGATGGAACAACGCTCACTGCAAAAGGTATGAATAATGCGATTAGCGTTATTGCTGTTGCGCCGAGAGGTGCGATGTTTGATCCATCAGCGGTCTTCTACATGAATAAATTAGTAGTCGGACCAGAGGCAGCTGGCGTAATCGATATTAAAAAGAGTACGGGCGAGAATCTTCGAGCAATTGCTAGTGCAAAGAAAGTGCCAGTGAGTTCATTGACAGTGGTCTTGTTAGATCGCCCGCGACATGATCAACTCGTTGCAGATATTCGGTCTGCTGGAGCGCGGATCAAATTCATCACCGATGGCGATGTGGCAGGTGCAGTTATGGCCGCTCGCCCAGAGACTGGCATTGACGTTCTAATGGGCATTGGTGGCACTCCTGAGGGAATTATCGCTGCCTGCGCGATGAAATGTATGGGGGGAGAGATTCAAGGCATCCTCCATCCTCGCTCCGATGAAGAGCGTGCAGCTGCCGACAAGGCAGGTTTGGATCTCAATCGCGTGTACCGAACAAACGACTTAGTCTCTGGCGACGATCACTTCTTTGCAGCAACAGGGATTACCGATGGCGAATTACTTCGGGGCGTCCGGTTTAGCGAGTCCGGCATGCGCAGCCAATCGATAGTGATGCGAAGTAAGTCGCGGACAATTCGTGTTATTGATACTGAACACCCTCTCGAGCGAATGAACTAGGAGCGAGTAATCATGGCAAAACCAGCGATTGAACATTTCTTCTCTAAAGGCGCACCAAATCCAGGAGGCGCTTATTCCCATGGCGTCGTGGCAAATGGATTCCTCTACACCTGCGGGATGGGGCCAGCTGACCCTGTGACCAATAAAGTTGAAGTTGAAGGGATCGAGGAACAGACCAGGCAGGTATTAAAAAATTTGCAAGCAATTCTGGCTGAGAAAGGTGCCACGCTCGATCAGGTTGTCAAAGTCACTGCCCATTTGCAACATGTCAATCGTGATTTTGCTGCTTACAACAAGGTGTATCAGGAATTTTTTACTGCGCCTTTTCCAGTACGAACGACAGTCGGTTCAGATTTAGCAAATATTTTGGTGGAAATTGATTTTGTTGTTGCCCTGTAGTTCCTCTTACCGAAGGAGTGTTTGATGAGTGATATCGCAGGAAAAAAAGTTGTCATCACTGGTGCTGGACGAGGCATAGGTCGCGAGATGGCGCTTCGTGCAACTGCCGATGGCGCAATAGTGGCCCTTATTGAAATCGATCCAAATACCCTGGCTAAGACTTTGAGCGATATCCATGAAAAAGGTGGTAAAGCGTACGGATATCAGCTGGATCTCGGAGATGAGCAAGCGGTAAAAAGCACCTTCAACAAAATCTCCCAAGATATTGGGGAGATAGATGTACTCGTGAATAATGCAATGGTCCATGAAGCGGAAGCGCTCCACGAAACTTCGCTCGAATCATGGAACAACTCCCTAAAGATCACGCTCACCGGAGCTTTTCTATGTATTAGAGAAGTGTTACCGATGTTTATGAAACGCAAGCGCGGAAATATCATCAATATCGGAACAGTGAATGCAAAGGGAATGTTTGGTAGCGACGCATATTCCGTTGCAAAAGCTGGCGTGCACCAAATGACGCGGTCAGTGGCAGTTCGCTATGGTGAATATGGCGTGCGTTGCAACACCGTTGTGCCAGGAACTATTGCAACAGAGGCATGGATTGAACGAGCGAAAGCAAATCCACAAGTTTTTGAAGATCTCAAACCTTGGTATCCGATGGGTCGAGTGGGCACCCCGAAGGACATTACAGAGATGGTCCTTTTCTTGATTTCGGATCGTTCTGAATGGATTTCTGGAGCCGAGCTAGTCGTAGATGGTGGCTTACTTGCTGGCTATACCCCGATGTTTAACACGATTGAAGGACGTAAACCTTGAGCACCTTCGTTATTCGTGGCGGAAGCGTTATCGATGGAAGTGAGCGGCCAGCGGTAAAGGCTGATTTACAAGTTATCGATGGTGTCATTGCAACCGTGGGTGATGTCCTCAAGGGCGACGAGCGCGGAAAAGTTATCGATGGTTCTGAATTAACAATTACTCCAGGTTTCATCGATATGCATGCCCACTCTGATCTTGCAGTGATTTCCGATCATGAGCATTTAGCGAAAGTTACACAAGGAGTCACTTTAGAAGTCGTTGGCCAAGATGGGTTGAGCTACGCCCCCACAAATGAGCAAACGCAACAAGAGATTCGCGAACAGCTTTTCGGCTGGAATGGAAACCCAACCAACATCAATTGGAGCTTCAAATCCATCGCTGAGTATTTAACCTACGTAGATAAAGGGGCAGCGGTCAATGTTGCCTATCTGATTCCTCATGGAAACGTTCGAATGCTCGTCAAGGGGAGTGAGCCGGGGCTTGCCACACCTTCAGAGCTAACGGCGATGCAGGCGATTGTTGAAGAGGGAATGAAAGAGGGCGCAGTTGGACTCTCGGCAGGTTTGACTTACACCCCCGCGATGTATGCCGATGACAATGAATTAGTAGCGCTCAACTCAGTTGTTGCGAAATTTGGTGGGTACTACGCTCCGCATCATCGAAATTATGGACGCGATTTTCTCACCGCAGTCGGTGATTGCATAGAGATTGCAAAAGCTTCAAAGGCCGCGCTCCATTTAACACACTGCCATATGAGTTCGCCACAATTTCATGGCCGAACCGACCTGCTCTTTGATCTGATCGCACAAGGTGAGCGAGCGGGCGCGGACATTACTTTAGATACTTACCCCTACCTTGCAGGAATGACTTATCTCCACGCGCTACTACCTTCGTGGGTGCAAGCCGGCGGTATAGAGACGATGCGGATGCGACTTCGCGAACCCGAGGTCCGAAAGCGGGTCATCCATGAGTTGATGGTCACTGGTTCTGATGGCGCGCATGGAAATACTCTTAATTTCGAAACTATCGTCATTGCAGGCGTTGAGAAATCTCTTGAACTCGTTGGTATGCGATTTGATGAAGCGGCAAAGCGCGCCGGGAAAGATCCAGTCGAGTTCTATTTAGATTTCCTCGATGCTGAGAATTACAAAGTTTCAGCAGTGCTCCATGGTGGCCATGAGCCAAATGTGCGTTCAATCATGCAACACCCAAAGCATATGGTTGGTAGCGATGGCATTCTGGTTGGCAATCGCCCGCACCCACGAGGATATGGCACTTTTGCACGGTATCTAGGTGTCTATGGGCGCGATGAAGGGGTGCTCTCATTTGAAGGCGCGGTAGCGCGGATGACAGGACGTCCTGCGAAGAGATTAGGTCTTGCTGACCGTGGCTTAATCAAGAAGGGCTATCGAGCAGATTTAGTCTTGTTGCACCGCGAATCAGTCATTGACCGATCGACATATGAGTCGCCACGAACACCCGCAGCAGGTTTTGTTCATGTTTGGGTAGACGGAACACCAACGTTGTGGGACGGAGTTCGAACAGATAACCTTCCTGGAAGAGCTGTCCGAAATGTTGTTCGATAAAAAACAGCTGAAAAACTAGAGAGGTTAAAGCGCAATGGAAGTTGGTCGCGTCGACGGTAATCGCCCATGGGCTCCGATTGTTGGATACTCCCGCGCAGTACGAATGGGAAATTTAATTGAGGTCAGCGGCACAAGCGCGACTACTCGCGATGGTCAGGTGATGCATCCAAATGATGCCTATGGCCAGATGAAGTACATCCTCACGGAGATTGAAAAGGCTGTTAAAGAGTTAGGCGCTACCTACGAAAATACGATTCGTACCCGCGTCTATCTCACAAATATCGAAGATTGGCCTGGAGTGGCAAAAGCGCACGGAGAGTTCTTTGCCGACATTCTTCCAGCCTGTTCATTTGTAGAGATCAGCCGCTTGATGTTGCCCGAGCTCTGCGTTGAGGTAGAAGCAACGCTCTGGGTCGAATAACTTATATAAGAGACGGGGGAGTTTTACGATGGCAGAGCACTCAACAGTAATCATCACTGGTGGCGGTAGTGGAATTGGTTTAGCAACTGCCGAACGGCTTTTGACAGATTGGCCTAATGTAAAAGTAGTTTCCGCCGATTTAAAGGTAGGTGGCTTTGAGGAGTTGGCGAAGAAATTCGCCGGGCGCGCGCTCTTTATTGAGTCGGTGATTACCACCGCTCCAGGGGCTGCTGAGGTAGTTGAGAAAACCCTCGCATGGGCTGGCGATATCTCAGGTCTAGTCTGTTGTGCAGGCAATAGCACCAACCATGCAAACCTTGATATGACGCCAGAGCAGTGGCATGAAGTTCTTGATGTGCATCTCGATGGCCATTTCTTTATGAATCAAGCGGTTGCGCGTTACCTTGTGAGCAAGGGCAAATCAGGCGCCTTCGTGAACTTCTCTTCACTGGCACATAACTTTGGTTGGCCACGTCGTTTGCCTTATTCAGTAGCTAAATCGGGAATCGATGCAATTACGCGCACACTCGCCGTTGAATGGGCTGAGTATGGGATTCGAATTAACGCGATCGCTCCCGGATATATCAACACGCCACTTGTTGTTAATGCAACCAAGAATGGCTATTTAGATCCCTCAATTCAAGGCATGCACGCCATGAATCGCTTTGGGGAGCCAGACGAAATTGCTCGCGGCGTTAAATTCTTACTATCAGATGATGCTAGTTACATCACTGGTGAGATATTGACAATTGATGGCGGCTTCACACCCAAGCGCATTCCCTGGATTAAGAAGTAATAGCGCTCTGTATCCACGTTAAGTCACGCGGGCGCATTGCATCAAGTAAGTAGAAATCAATATCAGTAATTCCAGCTGATTTAAGCCGGGCAACCTTCTCAATCAATAATCGCTCACTCTGGTTATCTGGAAATGTCGGGCGCAAGATTGCCGTGATGTCACTAGCTACCAACTTCCGGTAATTCTCGCCTACCTGCGCTACCTCATCGGGAGTAGCTCGGTAAATAAGTGGCTCGAAGATATCAACCACCTGATCTATCAGTGCGTTATTTATCCCTACCTGCCAACTCTTTGCCAACGGATCATTCGCAGAGTCAGGTAGCAGCGGCGCTTGATCGACAAATTTCGTTTTTACGCCAGATTCTGCAGCGATTATTTGTACCTCACGATATCGAGCAGCAATCGTCTCCTCCCGCGAAGTGAGATAGTCAAGGATTTCCGCGCCGACTATTTCGGCAAGGTTCTCTTTCGTGAGTGGGGTATCTAGCCATGGATCGCGATCATCGAGGAATGGTTGAAGTAGTGCAGCGACTTTATTTTTTAATCTCAAGCCATCATTTGAAAAGTTTTCAATACACGATGCGCAGAAACAGAGCGAGAAGAGAAAGGCAGTTACCTCGCCCATCTCCAGAAAGAATCGTTCATGATGCTCACCATGGTGGGCGCCATGGAAGTGGAGCGACTCAATCGCAAGGCTTGTTATACCTCGCGAGCAGAGATCTGAAGTTAACCCAGCGATATACCCGGCAACCATGGGGCTACTTGGGCAGAGCTCAGAGAGAAAGCGATTACCGAAACAATTAGTGACCGTCGCTTCTGGGTGACGAAAGCCAATCGCTGAATTATGCATGAAAACGGCCCAAGCATTTATCTCGAAGCTTTCTGTACTTGCGGCAGCCAACACTTGATCGAGCATTTGATTATCAGTTAAGCAATCAGATGGATGAGGCGTAATTGCACCACTCGGATAATGTGAGAGATCAGGTTTGTAGTAGTGAAAACCATCTGCAAGGTATTCAAGCGCTGGACCTTGGCGCAAGAGAAAATCACGGCTAGCGTGATAGTTGAGCGCAAGATTTATTCCAGTAAAGCCAACGTTCATTAATTGCGGAATTACCGCTGCAGCGCGCTCACGAAAGAAGGTATAGGGAAAAGTAAAGGCGTTGTGACGCCCCATTGTTACTTCACGCTACCGGCGGTGAGTCCGCTCACGAGATATTTCTCGATAAAGATAAAGAGAAGTACGACCGGGATAATCGCAATGAGCGAGCCAGCGAAGAGATAGTTCCACTTCACTTCGTAGTAGCCAGTGAGAAGTGAGAGACCGACCGAGAATGGTTGCTTCGCAGGCTGGCTTGCCAATGTGTAAGCCACCACGAACTCATTCCATGCCGCGATAAAGATGAAGATTGCCGTGGTAACAATTCCGGGGAGCGCCAGCGGGAGCGCAACTTTGCGGAAGGCCTGAAATTTGGTACACCCATCAATCTGGGCAGCCTCCTCAATCTCTTTAGGAATAGAGCGGAAGAAGCTGGAGAGGATCCATACCGCAAAAGCCAAATTGAAAGCTGCGTTTACCAAAATCAATCCGGTATAGGTGTTGATCAGGTTTAAGACCGACATTTCTCGGTAAATACCGATTAGCAGTGTCGTAGGGGAGAACATCTGCGTAATGAGCACGACGAGTAAGAAGATTGTTCTGCCGCGGAAATTATGTCGTGCGACGTAATATCCTGCAGGGATAGATGCAATTAGACCGATAATCATCGTTGCCAAGGCAATAATGATTGTGTTTTTAATATAGGTACCAAAAGCAATTTCGCTAAAGACCTTTACGAAGTTACTCCAAATATATTCTTCCGGTAAATATGTAGGCGGGATATCGGTGATATCGCCCTTTGGCTTCAAGGCGGTGCTAAACATCGTTACATAAGGGAAGAGGAAGAATAGGGCAGTCACCAATCCAACAACGGAGAGAGTGATCCCTTTAATTCGACGTTTCACAATCACAGCCGGGACGCTCATGTTTGATCTGCCTCCCGCCACTTAGAAAGTTTTAAGAAGAGCATGATGAAGATGAAAATAACGAGGAAGTTGCCGACTGCTAATGAGGCAGACTGGCCAATATCTTGATCTCGGAAAGCGACTTTGTAGGCAAAGGTGGTGGTGGTATCAGTTTCATAGCCCGGGCCACCTTGAGTCATCACCCAGATGATGGGGAATGAGTTAAAGACGTAGACAGCATTGATAACTGCCGCAACCAAGAATGCTGGGCGAAGCAGTGGGAAGATGATTGTCCAGTAACCCTTCCAAGCGCCAGCGCCATCTACCTTTGCTGCTTCAAGAACCTCACCAGGGATGGATTGCAATCCTGCGAGTAGAACATAACTTGTAAAGGGAAGCGAAACAAAGACTGCTACTGCGAGTAGGACAATAAACGAGGTGGAGGGATTACCTAGAAGATCAACATCTTCGGTAATAATTCCTAAATCTTTGAGAATGAGATTCATCATTCCGTAGTAAGGGTCGAGAATCCATTTCCATGAGGTCGCTGTAATGACAAGCGATGCTGCCCAAGGAATGATGATTGAGTAACGAAGGAGTTTTTGCCCGCGAAATTTTGCATTCATCAATTGTGCAAGGGGTAGTGAAATCGCAAGGGTCATGCCGACAACGACCACTAACCAAATAATTGTTCTGCGGAGCACGGCTGGCAGATCGATATTGGCGACTAGCATTCGATAGTTCTCGAGGCCCGCCCAACCTTCGATTAGACCTGATATATCGATCGTCCGAAAGGACATAAGGAAAAGTTCAAGCGTGGGCCATAGAACAAATCCCACAATGAGGATGATGGTTCCGCTTAGCCAAGGAAGAGCCTTATATGTGGGCTCTTTCTTTGCTGCTGCGCTGACCACAATTCCCCCTATTGAATAAGCAATATAAGTCTACTGGGTGGTACTTATCGAGAAAGGCAAGATCTCCTTTAACAGAGATCTTGCCTTTACACGTTTACTTCACATATCTAGATATGTCAGTCAGAAGATTAATCAACCAATTCTTTGGTTACTTAGTCTTCTTGTGAGCGGCATCGCACTTAGCTTGCATGCTGGAGAGTGCTTTACCGGTGTTAGACATCGCGTTACCCATGTAGGTCACGATTGATGCCTTACATGCCTGCCATGATCCAACTGTTCCTGGGTAGAAGATCGCCTTTGGAAGGAGCTTGACGTAAGGCCCAATGATTGGATCCTCTTCAGCAAGCTTTCCAGCGCTCTTTGTTGCAGGAATAAATCCACCAGCAGCCTTCAAGAAGCCTTGGTAGTTGGTTGGCTCAAAGAGGAAGGTGAGGAACTTCTGGATTTCAGCTTGACGGCCATTGGCCTTGTAACCCTTGAAGTAATCCTGAACACCAACGGTGATATCTGTCTTGCCCTTGGCATGTGGGAATGCACCCGCTGCCCAGTCAATGTTCTCGCCACCGTTCTTTGAGAGCCAATCTGGAAGGAATACGCCACCATCAACCATTGCTACCTTGCCCTTGGCAAAGAGCGCCCAGCATCCGTCAGTACGGTTGGTCTTGCCTGGGTTTGGCTGAGTCAACTTTTGATCAACGAGCTTCTTGAGGAAATCAAGTGACTCTTTGAAGTTCTTGTTATTGAGCGTGTACTTGTTGGCCTTCTCATCAAATAGACGAGCGCCGTTTCCGCCACCCCATGTTGTGAAGATCATCTGTGCTTCTTCAGGGCCAAGTGGGAGGCAGTATGGGTAAACATCTGGATACTTCTTCTTCACTGCCTTTGCAGCAGCAAGCATGTCATCCCATGTCTTTGGAGCAGCCTTTACGCCTGCACCAGCGATGAGTTGCTTGTTCCAGAAGAATGCACGAGCTGATGCAAGATCAGGTACGGCATATGCAGTGCCCTTGTACTTTGAGTTGTTTAGGAATGCAGGAATGATGTCCTTAAGAACTGGAGCGCTGACAATTTGATCTGCACGATAGAGCAGACCTGCAGCAGCTTCACCTGCGAATTCGTCATTGTTTACGATATCTGGTGATTGACCAGATGCGATAAGAGTCTTGACCTTCTGGCCAATTTCAGGCCATGCAACAACGTCTACCTCAACTTTGATGCCAGGGTTGGCATTCTCAAAGTCTTGTGCAAGACCGTCGTAATAATCAACCATGTCATCGGTGTATGCAGCCATAACCAACTTAAGGGTTACATCTGCAGCCTTTGATGGCATAGCCGTTACTGCAAATGTTGCCGCGAAGCTCATCGCTGCGACGGCCGCAATGCGGGTACGGAATTTCTTCATTTACTTTCTCCTAACTCAGTTGGCGCCAAGTGAAATGGAGCTCAAAGCTAGGGCCCTTCCGGAGCCCTACTAGTAGCCCTAGCCCATCACGTTTAGAGTGACTGAATCAAGGCATTTATGGAGAATTTATATGTATTTTTCATAACGTTTGGACTAGCAGAATTTTGCCTTTGGGGGTAGTTGCAAAGGTTCCGATGGGTGGAAAATCGAGGAAAATCCCGCCTAGGACTAATGGGGGGCATTTGACGAGGGCTCACTCTCGGGCAAGGGTTGGGCATATGGCGATAAAAATTTCAGAGGTTTCCGCACGCCGGGTAACGGTGACTTTGCCTCGACCCGTTCAACTGGGGGAGTACCTAATCAAAGCGCGCGGGTATTGCGTGACAACGGTACGCCTTGAAGATGGCAGCGTCGGTCACGCATTTGGATTAGATCGAGGCGGACCTGTTGCAGAGTGTGTCAACACGCTCATTGCACCGGCATATAAAGAAATTTTTACTGGAGATCCAGTTGTTGCTTGGGATGCTCTCTATCGTCGCGCCAGTGCACCACTTTCATC
>Ga0209033_1001573_pt1 | contig 13212 bp, 8 predicted proteins | sample LauGreFa1BDMLBDN_2_FD_188218 | JGI IMG/M metagenome (GOLD analysis project Ga0209033, IMG submission 188218) | Freshwater lake microbial communities from Lake Michigan, USA - Fa13.BD.MLB.DN (SPAdes) (version 2) | ecosystem: Environmental > Aquatic > Freshwater > Lake | place: Lake Michigan, USA...
AGCCACTTGGCTGGAGGGTTGGCAAGGCAAGGCCGATTTCATTTGGGTCACACCGGCACGCACCCGCGACGACCCTTGTCAGCAATTTCAGAAAAAATGATGTGATCGGTTCACAGGCCAGCAGGCCAAGGGCCTGTGCCGATCAGTGCTGCGTACCCAGCAGCGCATCAAGTTGTCGGGCATCTGCACAAAACGCCCGAATGCCCTCTGCCAATTTGTCGCTGGCCATGGCATCTTCATTCATCGCAAAACGAAATTGTGCTTCGTTCAAATGCAACGCAGGCAAGTCCATCTCCATCGCTTGAGCGACGCTCAGCGCAGGTTGCAGCGGTGCTTGACTGCTTTGCAATTGCGCGAGCAATTCCGGGCTGATGGTCAACAAATCACAGCCCGCCAAGGCGATGATTTGCCCTGTGTTGCGAAAACTCGCACCCATCACCTCAGTGGCAATGCCATGTTGTTTGTAATGGTGATAGATGCGGCGCACGCTTTGCACACCGGGGTCGTTGGCGCCCGCGTGTGCGGCCTCGTCCCATTGCACACCTGCCGTTTTTTTGTGCCAATCGTAAATACGGCCCACAAACGGCGAGATCAATGTCACACCGGCGTCGCCACAAGCCAATGCCTGCGCGAATGAAAACAACAAGGTCAAATTGGTGTGAATGCCTTGGCGTTCAAGTTGAGCGGCGGCCTCGATGCCTTCCCAGGTGGCCGCGATCTTGATCAACACACGCGACGGGTCGATGCCCTCGCTTTGATACAACTGGATGATGCGCTGCGCCCGCGCCACCGTGGCCTGCGTGTCGAAACTCCAACGGGCGTCCACCTCGGTCGACACACGCCCGGGTATCAGCGCCAAAATTCGGCAACCAAATTGAACCAGCAAGCGGTCCATCCATTCGTCCATCGGTTCCCCGTGGTGGCGGTTCACCGTGTCTTGCAAGAGTTGCTGGTAGGCGGGCATTTGCACCGCTTTGAGGATCAAGGAAGGGTTGGTGGTGGCGTCTTGCGGTTGAAAGCCGCTGATCTGCTGAAAATCGCCGGTGTCGGCCACCACGGTGGAATAAAGCTTGAGTGCATCTAATTGGTTCATCCGCAGATTATCGCGAATGGTTTTTTCACGCGCGTCTGAGCAGGCCATTTGCCAATCAGGCTACATTCGTGCCTATGAAACAGGTTTTATTGTTAGGCGGCAGTGGGTTTGTGGGACGGCATGTGTGCGAAGCGCTCAACCGCGCCGGTGTGCATGTGACCGTGGTCACGCGACGCTTGCCAGCACGCTCGGTACAAATGCTGCCCTTGGTGACGGTGGTGCAAGCGAATGTGCACGACGTGGCCGCTTTGCAAGCGTTGCTTCCCGGGCATGACGCGGTGGTCAATTTGGTGGCGATCTTGCACGGTGACCGCGCCTCGTTTGACAAAGTGCATGTGCAGTTGCCTCGGCAGTTGGCGCATGCCTGCGTGCAAACCGGCGTTTTGCGCATGGTGCATGTCAGCGCCTTGGGGGCTGATTTGCACGGCCCATCGCTCTACCAACGCAGCAAGGCGCAAGGCGAAGCGGCATTGCAATCTGAAGTGGTGCATGGTTTGCAATTGAGTGTGCTCAGGCCCAGCGTCATCTTTGGTGAAGACGATGCGTTCATCAACTTGTTTGCCCGCTTGCAATCGGTGGCACCGTTCGTGCCATTGGCAGGTGCGGACACCCGTTTTCAACCGGTTTGGGTGCAAGATGTGGCCAAGGCCGTGGTGCATGCCCTGATGCACCGCGACACCATGGGTCAGGTATATGAATTGGCGGGCCCGCAAACTTTCACATTGAAGGCATTGGTGCAACACGCTGGGCGTTGGGCGGGTCACCCCAGGCTGGTGGTGGGTCTGCCCGAGGCCATGGCTTACTTGCAAGCATTGGCCATGGAAATGTTGCCCGGGCCACCCTTGATGAGTCGCGATAACTTGGCTTCCATGCAAGTTGACAACATCGCCAATGGCCATGCACCTGGCTTGTCGGCGTTGGGCGTCCCAGTCGCGGCCAGGCTCGACAGCGTGTTCGCGCTCCAGCCTCAGGTGTAGCCCTTGAAAACCTACCTCGTTGGTGGCGCAGTGCGAGATGCCATGTTGGGCATCGCAGGTGCTGACCGCGATTGGGTGGTGGTCGGCAGCACACCCGACGCAATGGTTGCCTTGGGCTTCACGCCAGTAGGCAAAGATTTCCCGGTGTTCCTGCACCCACACACGCATGAAGAACATGCCTTGGCGCGCACCGAGCGCAAAACCGCCCCCGGCTACAAAGGGTTCGTGGTGCACGCGTCGCCTGAAGTCACATTGGAAGAAGACTTGGCGCGGCGCGACTTGACCATCAACGCCATGGCCCAAGCCGACGACGGCCACCTGATTGATCCGTTTGGGGGCCAACAAGATTTGCAACACAAAGTCTTGCGCCATGTCACCGATGCCTTTCGTGAAGACCCGGTGCGCATACTGCGTGTGGCCCGACTCGCCGCGCGCTTCCCCGATTTTTCAGTGGCCCCGTCCACCATGGCATTGATGCAAGACATGGTGCAAGCTGGTGAAGTGGATGCACTGGTCAGCGAACGGGTGTGGCAAGAATTGGCCAAAGGCTTGATGGCGAGCAAGCCCTCGCGCATGTTGAATGTGTTGCGCGAGTCAGGTGCATTGAGTGTGTTGTTGCCTGAAGTGCACCGCTTGTATGGCGTGCCTCAACCCGTTGAGCACCATCCCGAGATCGACACCGGTGTGCACCTGGAAATGGTGCTGGATGAAACCGCGCGCGTGAATGCGCCATTGGAGGTGCGTTTTGCGGCGCTCTGCCACGATTTGGGCAAAGGCACGACAGCCAAGGCGCTGTTGCCGCGCCACATCGGGCACGAAGGACGCAGTGTGACATTGTTGCGCGGTTTGAGTGAGCGTCTTCGTGTGCCTGTGCATTGCCGTGAATTGGCCGACGTGGTGGCGCGTGAACATGGCCATGTGCATGGGGCGATGTCGCTGGGTGCAGAGGCATTGTTGCGGTTGCTGGTGCGTTGCGATGCGATCCGTCGACCCGAACGGTTTGCGCTCACCTTATTGGCTTGTGAATCCGATGCCAGGGGCCGCTTGGGTTTACAGCAACGCGACTATCCGCAGACAGCCCATTTGCAAGCCATGTTGGATGCGGCCTTGTCTGTGGACACGGCTGCGTTGTCCACACTGGCCATGCAACAAGGCTTGAACGGCATGGAAGTGGGCAAGCGCATCGAACAAGCCCGCGTCAAAGCGATCGCTGTCGCGCTGGAAAACCGCCGACATTGAAGGCGCCATGGTTCACAACCGGCCAGCCAAGTTCTTCATCAACTGGGTGACCGCCAACACGCGACGACTTTGCATGTCCAACAAACTGCGTTCGGCCGACAAGGCCGCGGTTTGCGCTGTCACCACGTTCAAATAACTGACCGTGCCAGCGGCATATTGCGCTTCGGTGATGGCCACATTGCGTTGTGCCGCTTGCACTGCCTGCGCTTGTGCCTGTGCTTGCAATTGCAGTTGGTAAGCGGCCACCAAGTTGTCCTGCACCTCTTGCAACCCTTGCAACACGGTTTGCTTGTAAGCGATGCCAGCGGCATCGAGCGCGGCCAATGCCTCGGCCGCCACCGCTTTTCGTTTGCCACCGTCCAACAGGTTCAACGCCAAGCCGGGACCCATGGACCACAACAAGTTCGATGCGCTGAACAAATTGCCCAAGCTGTTGTTGCTGTAACCGGCTGTGGCCGTGAAGCTCAGGCTGGGAAAAAAGGCGGCTTGGGCCGCACCTGCGTTGGCTTGCGCTGACAACACGCGTTGTTGCGCTGCACGCACATCAGGGCGACGTTGCAGCAACGAACCCGCCACCACCTCGGGCAATTCAGGCACCTGCGGCAATGCCGCCGCCGTCGGCAATTGCAATTGGCCAGGGGCTTGTCCCAACAGCACATCCACTGAATGCAGCAACTGGGTGCGGCTGCTGTTGACATCAATCAACTGGGCCTGTGTGCTGCTGACTTGTAACTGCGCTTGCGTGACATCCGATGCCGACACCACGCCCGCTTCATAGCGGTAACGTGTCAATTGCAAAGCGCGTTCATAGGCCGTCAGCGCTTGCTGTAACACCGCCGCTTGTTGCTCGGCTGTGCGGATTGCCACATAGGTTTGCACCAATCCCGCTTGTGCTGACAAACGCGCCAAAGCCAAGTCTTCGCGACTGGCCTGCACGCCTGCCTGCGCCGCGCTGGCTGTGGCATCCAGCCTGCCCCAAACATCCCATTCCCAACTCACCGGCGCGGTGACACTGACCGCATTGGCTGGGCTGCCGCCTGCCGCTTGCGCCCGACTGACACCGGTGTTGACGGACGCGGTGGGCATGAAACTGCTTTGCGCCGACGCCAGTGTGGCTTGGGCTTGTCGAACACGTGCGGCCAACAATTGCATGTTCAAGTTGCCCGATGCCATTTGCGATTGCAAACCGTTGAGCACGGGATCGTTGAACAACGTCCACCAATCAGGGTCGATGCTGTTCGCGGTCAACTCGGTTTGCTGCATTTCAGGCATCGGCGGCGCAGGTGGCAATTTGGCAGGTTTGAACAACCCACTGCACCCACTGAGCCACAGGGCTGTCAACCCGATCCATGCATAACGGGTAAAGCGGTTCATGCAACAGTTCCATTCATCGTTGATGGATTGTGCCTGCGCGCACCTCGCCCAAGAAGTCCACCTGTCCAAGCCTTGGCGTGTTCAAGCCCGACAAACACAATCGGGGTCGTGTAGAGCGTGAGCAACTGGCTCAACACCAAACCACCCAACACGGACAAGCCCAAGGGTTGACGCATTTCTGCACCCACGCCACCAGCCAAGGCCAGCGGAATGGCACCCAACATGGCCGCCACCGTGGTCATCAAAATCGGTCGCAAGCGCGATTGCGCTGCCATGAAAATCGACTGCGCGGCACTGCGGCCCCGGCGTTGGGTTTGCAGTGCGACATCGATCATCAAGATGGCATTTTTCTTGACGATGCCAATCAACAAAATCACACCGATCATGGCAATCACACTGAACTCCATGTCAAACCAAGTCAGCGTCAACAACGCCCCTACCCCAGCCGACGGCAAACTCGACAAAATGGTCAAGGGGTGCAGCAAACTTTCATACAACACACCCAGCACCAAGTACAAAGTGAGCAACGCGGCCAGCAACAACAAGGGTTGGGTTTTCAGCGATTTTTCAAACGCGTTGGCGGTGCCAGCAAACCCGCCTCGCACCGACACAGGCAAATGCAATTGCGCCACGGTGCCGTGGATGGCCTCGGTGGCTTGCGACAAACTCACCCCGGGCGCCAAACTGAAACTGAACGTGTCCGACGGCACACCGGCATCATGCGACACCGACAAAGCAGCGCCCGTCATCACCACCTGCGCAAATGAGCGCAAAGGCACGGCTTGCCCCCTGCTGTTGATGACGTTCAACTGGTCCAGCGAGGACGGGTTTTGCAAATAACTCGAGCCCAACTCCAACACCACCCGGTATTGGTTGAGCGGGTTGTAAATGGTGCTCACTTGTCGTTGTGAATACGCATTGGCCAAGGTGGCATCGACATCACGCATGGTCAACCCCAAACGGGCCAGCGCATCACGGTCGATGACGATGGAGGTTTGCAAACCACGGTCCTCGTAGTCATTGTTGATGTCTTCAAGTTCTTTGAGCTTGGCCAATGCTCGCCGGATCTTGGGTTCCCATTCACGCAACTGCGCCAATTCATCGGCCTTGATGGTGTATTCAAATTGTGAACCGCCTGCGCGAGCACCGATGCGCAAATCCTGCACAGGCGTCATGAACAAACGTGCGCCCGGTTCTTTGGACAATTTCGCGCGCAATCGCTTGACCACTTCGTCTGCGCTCGCGTCACGCTCATGGCGTGGTTTCAAAGTCATGAACATTTGCGCGGCGTTGCGTTGGCTGTTACCGGTGAAGCCGGTGACATTGAGCACGGCCGGGTCGGCTTGAACAATGGCCAACATGCTGTGCAAGCGTTGTTGCATGGCTTGAAAAGACGAACTCTGGTCTGCGCGGATGTAACCATTGATGCGGCCCGTGTCCTGTTGCGGGAAAAACCCTTTGGGGATGGCGCGGTACAAGCTGACGTTCAGCAACACGGTGCCGAGCAACACCAACCACATCAGCCACTGGTGGCGCAGGGTCCAAGCCAGGCTGCGGCGATACCAACGAACCATCGGCTGTCGTCGGCGCGGTTTGACCGCCCTCGGTTCGGCTGGCAACCATTTGGCGCACATCATGGGTGTAGTGGTCAACGACACCAGCAACGACATCAACACCGCGGCGGTCATCACCACCGCAAACTCATGGAACAAACGACCCAACACACCGCCCATGAACAAAATGGGGATGAACACCGCCACCAACGACACACTGATGGCCACCACCGTGAATCCGATGTCGCGACTGCCTTGCCGTACCGCTTGTTGCAGCGGCATGCCGCGTTCTCGCAAGCGCGTGATGTGTTCGAGCACCACAATGGCATCGTCGACCACGAACCCGGTTGCAATCGTCAACGCCATCAAGCTCAAATTGTTCAAACTGAAGTTGAACAAATACATCACCGCACAAGTACCTGCCAAGGACAAAGGCACGGCCACGGCAGGAATGAGCGCGGTGCGCCAACGTTTCAAAAAAAGCGCGACCACCAAAATCACCAAGCCCATGGACATGGCCAGCGATTTTTGGATCTCAGCCAGTGAACCCCGAATGGTCGGGGTACGGTCAGACACCACTTCCATCACCATGCCGCTTGGCACGTCTTTTTGCAACGAAGGCAACAAGCGACGCACCGCATCGACCGCTTGGATCACATTCGCACCGGGCTGCTGAAAAAGCACCAACAGCACCGCCGGTTTGCCCTGTGAAATGCCGTCAGTGCGCAGATCTTGCATGGCCTCACTGACCTGCGCCACATCTTGCACCCGCACGGCACGGTTGTTTTGATAACGGATCACCAGCCCCGCGAAATCAGCTGGCGTGTCAGCTTGGTCATTGGCTTCGATTTGCCACGCTTGTTGCGCGTCTTCCAACATGCCTTTGGGGCGGTGTGCGTTGCCAGCCACCAAAGTTTGTCGCACCTGTTCCAGCGACAACCCGTATGCCGATAAACGGTCAGGTTGCACCGCCACGCGAACCGCAGGCAGCGCGCCGCCGCCGATGCTGACTTGACCCACGCCGTCGACTTGAGAGAGCCGTTGCACCAACACAGTGGACGCCACGTCAACCATGTCGGCGCGCGAAAACTGGGTGGAGGTGAGCGCGATGATCAACATCGGGCTTTCAGCGGGATTGACCTTTCGGTACGAGGGGCGACTGGGCATGCCGCTGGGCAACAAGGGCTGCGCCAAATTGATGGCGGCTTGCACATCTCGGGCGGCACCGTTGATATCTCGTTCCAAATCGAACTGCAAGCTGATGCGGGTGCTGCCTTGTGACGAGGTCGAGGTCATCTCATTCACACCAGCAATGCTGCCCAACGCACGCTCAAGCGGCGTAGCAACCGTCGCGGCCATGGTTTCAGGGCTCGCACCCGGCATGCTGGCTTGCACAGAAATGGCCGGGTATTCCACTTGCGGCAACGGCGCCACCGGCAACAAAGCGAATGACAACACGCCGGCGATGGCCACGCCCACACTCAACAAGGTGGTCGCGACCGGCCTGTCGATGAACACCGCCGACAGGTTCATGCGGACACCGACGGCGTGCGCATCGCACCCCAACGCCCGAGCATCAGGTAAATCACTGGCGTGGTGAACAAGGTCAGCCACTGGCTGACGATCAAACCACCCACCAAGGTCACGCCCAGCGGTTGACGCAATTCACTGCCGACCCCATTGCCCAACATCAATGGCAGCGCACCCAGTAACGCGCACAAGGTGGTCATCAAAATCGGGCGAAAGCGCAACAAGCAGGCCTGCTCTATCGCGTCACGTGCAGACAAGCCTTGATGGCGTTCGGCATCCAGTGCAAAGTCGATCATCATGATGGCATTTTTCTTGACGATGCCAATCAACAAAATGATGCCAATCACGGCGATCAAACTGATGTCCATGCGCGCCAACCACAAAGCCAACAACGCCCCCAATGTGGCCGAGGGCAAAGTCGACAAAATGGTGATGGGGTGCAGATAACTTTCATACAACACGCCCAGCACGATGTACATGGTCACCACGGCCGCCAGCATCAACCACAGGTTGTGGCGCAACGATGCTTGAAACGCCATGGCAGCGCCTTCAAACCTCGACTCGATGCTGTCGGGCGCCGAAGCTTGTGCTTTCATGTGTCGCCATTCCCCATCGATCGCTGACACCGCTTCGCCCAGCGACGCACCTGGCGCCAATTGGAACGACAAAGTCACCGCAGGAAACTGGTTCACATGCACTTCGCTCAACACACTGCTGCGCTGCTCGATGCTGGCCACACTGCTGAGCGGCACTTGCGTCCCATTGAGTGAAGGCACCAGCAAGCTCGCCAGCGACGCAGGCCCGATGCGGTGCGCCGGATGGACTTCCAGCACCACCCGGTATTGGTTGCTTTGCGTGAAGATGGTGGACACCAAGCGTTGACCAAACGCGTTGTAAAGCGCGTTGTCCACCGCAGCCACTGACACACCCAAGCGACTGGCCGCATCGCGGTCAATCTTCACATAGGCTTGCAGCCCTTGGTCTTGCCAATCACTTGCCACATCCCGCAACGCCGGGTGTTCGCGCAAACGCTCTGACAAGCGCTGCGACCACAGACCCACGGCCTCGCTGTCGGGGCCACTCAGCAAAAAACGGTACTGGGTGCGTGCCACCCGATCCTCCAACGTGAGGTCTTGCAAAGGTTGCAAATACATGCGCATGCCGCTGATGCCCATGGCGGCTTGCGACAACCGATGCAATATGTCGGGCAAGGGCGCATCACGCTGCGACTTGGGCACCAAATTCAACGTCATGCGGCCGGTATTCAACGTGGTGTTTGGGCCATCCACGCCAATGAAAGAACTCAGGCTTTGCACGGCCGGGTCTTTGAGCAACACCGCTGCCAAGGCTTGTTGCTTTTCTGACATGGCGGCAAATGACGTGGCTTGCGTGGCCTCGGTGATGACTTGCACCGCACCGGTGTCTTGCAACGGGAAAAAACCTTTGGGCATGGCCAAGTACGCAGCCACCGTGGCCACCACGGTCAAGCCAAACACAGCCAAGGTTTGCCAAGGCCGGTTCAACACCTTGCGCAACCCGCTGGCGTAGCGCGCTGTCGTCCAAGACAACCAAGCCGGCGAGGTGTGCATGCCCGCGCCTGACGCAGATGCACCTGACAACGGGCGCAGCACATGGGCGCACATCATGGGCGTGAGCGTGAGTGACACGACCGCAGAAATCAAAATGGCCACCGCCAACGTGATGGCAAATTCATGGAACAAGCGGCCCACCACATCACCCATGAACAACAACGGAATCAACACGGCCACCAATGAAAAAGTGAGCGAAATGATGGTGAAGCCCATTTGTCGCGCCCCTTCAAGGGCGGCTTGCATCGGCTGCATGGGTTTGTTGGGGTCTTGCAAATACCTTGCGATGTTTTCGATCATCACAATCGCGTCATCCACCACAAACCCCGTGGCCACGGTCAGGGCCATCAAGGTCAGGTTATTGATCGAAAAACCAGCCAAGTACATCACGCCAAACGTGCCAACCAAGGACAGCGGCACCACCACCGCAGGGATCAGCGTCGCTGAGGCACTTCGCAGAAACAAAAAAATCACCATCACCACCAAAGCCATCGACAACAACAGTTCAAATTGCACATCCCGAACCGATGCGCGGATGGTGACAGTTCGATCGGTCAGCACTTGCAGCGTCACACCCGGCGGCATGGCTTCGCGCAACGCAGGCAATTGCTGTTGGATGCGCTCCACGGTCTCGATCACGTTCGCGCCAGGTTGCCGCTGTATGTTGACGATGATGGCTGGCGTGTTGTCGGCCCAAGCAGCGAGCCGGTTGTTTTGCGGCGCTTCCACCACGTCGGCCACATCGCCCAAGCGCAAGGGGCTGCCCCTGACAAATGCCAACACCAACTGCGCGTACTCTTTGGGTGAACGCAACTGGTCGTTTGCATCCAAGGTGGACGCGCGGGCTGCGCCATCCAAATTGCCTTTGGCCATGTTCACGTTCGACAGGTTGATCGCGTTGCGCACATCTTCCAGCGACAAACCGGCCGCGGCCAAAGCTTGCGGGTTGACTTGCACCCGAACAGCGGGTCGTTGACCGCCCGCGATGCCGACCAAACCCACGCCACTGACTTGGGACAAACGCATCGCCAAGCGGTTTTCCACCAAGTCATGCACCAAGGTCAGCGGCATGTCTGGCGCTGTGACGGCCAAGGTCATGATCGGCGCATCCGCCGGATTGACCTTGCTGTAGCTCGGTGGCATGGGCAAATCCGCGGGCAAGAAATTGGCAGTGGTGTTGATCGCCGCCTGCACTTGTTGCTCAGCCACATCCAATGGCAACTTGAGTGAAAAACGCAAGGTGATGACGGATGCACCGCCGGAACTGACCGAGGTCATCAAGGCCAGGCCAGGCATTTGCCCAAATTGTTTTTCCAACGGTGCAGTGACCGACGCGGTCATCACATGGGGGCTGGCACCGGGGTACAAGGTGCTGACTTGTATCGTCGGGTAATCCACTTGCGGCAAGGAAGCCACCGGTAAAAAACGGTAGGCGAGTGCACCCGACAACAGCAACGCCAACATCAGCAACGATGTGGCAACCGGGCGTCGGATGAACAACGCCGACAGGTTCATGGTTTGGCGGCTTTCACCACCTCGACCTTGCTGCCCGAGCGCAACCTGTCTGCGCCATCGGTGACCACACTGTCACCTTCCTTCAGTCCCTGGGCTGTGACCGCTTGCCAATCGTCTTGGGCAGACAACAACTGAACTGGCACGGCATTGACCGTGCTGTCGGCTTGCACCACCAACACAAAGTTGCCTTGCGTCCCACGTTGCACCGATGCCGAAGGCACAGCCAAGGTGTTTTTCAAGGTGTCCAGTTGCAATTCGATTTGCGCAAATTGGTTAGGGAACAACTGCCCATCACGGTTGTCCAACGACGCTTTGAGTTTGAGCGTGCCGGTGGCCACATCAATCGCGTTGTCGGTGGTGTTGACGCGGCCACTGGCCAAACGTTGTTTGCGGTCTCGGTCCCAGGCTTGCACGGGCAAGGCCTGTCCCGATTTGAGTTTGCGCATGATCAAAGGCACATGCATTTCGGGCACTGCAAACACCACCGCCATCGGTTGGGTTTGGGTGATGCTGACCAAGCCGTTCGGGTCTGACGCCCGTACCAAACTGCCCAATTCGGCTTGCTTCAAACCGAGGCGACCACTGATGGGTGCGGTCACGCGGGTGTGCGAGAGTTGCAACCGGGCGTTGTCCACATTCGCTTGGTTGGCTTGCACCGTGCCTTGCAGTTGTGACACCAAGGCCGCTTGGGTCTCGACCTGCTGTCGTGCGATCGCGTCTTTTTTCAACAGGTCTTGGTAGCGCTGTAAATCCAACTGTGCATTCAACCACTGGGCGTTGTCGCGCGCCAATTGACCCAAGGCTTGGTTCAATTGCGCTTCGAACGCACGCGCATCGATTTCCGCCAACAACTGACCCGCTTGAACTTGCTGGCCTTCCGTGAATCGCAACGACTTGAGCACGCCGTCAACCTGGGAACGCACCACCGCGGTGTTCATCGCGGTCATGGTGCCCAGCGCCTGTACCGTCAACACCATGTCCATGCGCTTGACCACGTCTGTGCTGACCGCTGTGGACCTGCCACTGCTGTCGCCCATGTCTTTGTTGCCAGGCCGACCACCCGCCCATTTGGTTTTGTCGCCTTGTTTGGCGACGCCCGCCTCTGGGGCTGGCGCCGTGTCTGTCGATGGGTGCCCCAGCCACTGGCGTCTCAGGTCGGGAAAGCCCCACCAGAACACGGCGGCGATGACCACCAAACACACGGCAGTGACAGCGATTGAACGCAGACTGAGGCGAAATGAATTCAACATGTTTAACTACTTGGTCGGGTCGCAACTGCCCATATTAACCCTGTCAAATTAACCTTGCGATCAAGGCACAGACCATGCTCAAAATGACCGTGGTGGTCAATGGGATGAAAAATTCACGCCCGAACATGTGAAAACGAAAGTCGCCTGGCAAGCGACCAAAACCGAGTTTTTCCAACCAAGGCGACAGCCCTTGTATCAACAACAAGGCCAAAAATACCACCAGCAACCAACGAAACATGTGAGGCCTTACAAACGGTGCGACCTGTCGCCTTGCACAAAACCCATCGGCTCCCAAGCCGGCCCGGCACCGAGCGCGAGCACTTTGAACAATTCGCCCATCTCGTGGTCTTGGATCAACATCTGCGCCTGTTGACGCTCTGCCATGGACGCATTCTCCAACAACGCCAACATGCCGCTGTTGATCAGGAAATGCGCCTGACTGGTGTAACCCAAGCAACACAAACCCGCCTCTTGCGCTGCCAAGGCCAAGGCGCTGAAATCCACGTGCGCGGTGATGTCCTTGCGGCCAATGTCACGCAAAGGATCGGGGTCACTTTGGTGCCCCTGATGGCACATCAACGTGCCCATGTGCCGCTGCGGGTGGTAATACTCATGCGAGGGAAAACCGTAATCGATGAAAAATGCCGCGCCTTGCTGCAGTCGCTCGGCCAGGCTGTGCATGAATGCCAGTGCCTGCAAATGGCTTTCACACAGGTAATCGTGATCACCGTCGATGTCGCACGGCGGTCGCAAACCGGTGGGTCGGTCTGCCCAGACATATGACTGGGCCACAGGGTCCCATGTCACACCTCGCTCATGCCAAACACCGCTGAGTCGGTGCAGCAATTTCACAGGCATGGCATCGAGCACTTCGTTGCCCACCACCACCGCTTGAATCTGATCGGGCAAGGCATGCAGCCATTGCACTTTGTGGGCAAAGTCTTTCAACTGCAAAGCTTGTTGTTCCCGCAGATGGGCAGACACTTCGACAATCGAGTAACGCTCAACTCGGTCACCCAAACTTTGCAACAACTGCCAAGCCAACGCGCCATCGCCCGCGCCAAATTCCAAAACCTCACGTGTGTCGGTGTG
>Ga0209033_1001582_pt1 | contig 13178 bp, 30 predicted proteins | sample LauGreFa1BDMLBDN_2_FD_188218 | JGI IMG/M metagenome (GOLD analysis project Ga0209033, IMG submission 188218) | Freshwater lake microbial communities from Lake Michigan, USA - Fa13.BD.MLB.DN (SPAdes) (version 2) | ecosystem: Environmental > Aquatic > Freshwater > Lake | place: Lake Michigan, USA...
GCTCATCGAACCACATGCCGTGCCGCCTGGCCAGAATCGTGTTGTCTTTGCCGCCTCTGGCCACATCGACGCCCAGGCTGTCCATCGGTAGGAGTTTGTCAGGACGCTTCCAGCGGGCCATAGCGGCCTCTGCCCAGGCCGTGGGTACAACTTGCCAGGGATCGTCCTCCATGCCTGCCTGGAAGTCGCCGTAGAGCATCTGTGAGCGCAGTGGCTCGGGTAGTGATTGCAGTTGTGCCATGTAGCCAGTTCCCATAAGGTAAGGGTTATCACTAATGCGTGACGGAATGAAGGTCCGGGACAGTGGCTTGATCTTTTCCCCGTTGTGCTCGAACTCCTCGCCAGACTCGACCTCGACATCTTTGCCGTCGACCGTCGCAAACCATCGCAACTCGCCAGGCTCTGCCGGGTTCGGGTGTTTCTTGTCCAGCCAAGGCGCAAAGAACTGGATGATCCAGCGGCCCTCGGCTGTTGTTGGTGGGTTAAATGTCAGCAATGCCTGGCATCTTTGGCCTGACACCGTGGTACGCAACCAGCCAAGCAGGAAGCGCACGGCTGACTCGCGCATGTTTGCGGCCTCATCAAAGACCAGCAGGTCATGCGGTCGACCCTGATATTTTTTCTCGTCGTCTGGGTTTGGGAATGACCCGAACTCGACCTGGATGGCCACGCCGTCGACACGCCTGGTCCGCCAGATATTGTCTTTGCCGTTGTACCCATTACGGCCACCAAGCAATTCAGTGATACGGTCCAACACGCCGGTCAACTCGGTTCCGTTTAATCGGAAAATGCCAACCTTGCGATGCTGTGTGAGCGCCTTGCCGCAGGCTAGGTCAGTCTTGCCACCACCCGCCGCGCCACCATAGCCAATGATGTCGGCCATGCTTTCGAATGCCATGCTTTGCGGCCCAGGCAGTGGGCGCCATAGGGTTTTGTCGCTGGTCAAAAGGGAATCGAGTTCCGCCCTTTCATCTTCGGTCAGATAGGCCAGCAAGCCAGGATCAAACGCCTCCACCATTTTTGGCCTTTCGCGCCTGTGCTGTGGCCAGGATCGCTTGCAGTTTGGCCGCACGCTGGGTGTCGTCCAATGGCTCCATCAATGGATTGTCTGGATCGCCTGCCAGGGTAGTGCGGTCGCCGTACTTCTTGGGGTTCCATTTGGCCAACAGTTTGAGCCGGTACTCCGCACGGTTGCGAAGCCATGCCACATGGGCGCTGTCGTATTTTGGGTTGTCCCCGCCAGTCATGAGGGGCGCGGTATCGATGATCTCGAGCGCGTCATCGGCAATGCAGTCATGGCCAATCTCACGCGCCTGCGCGAAGCGTTGAGCAAACTCCTTGTCTTTCCCCATCCAAAGGTACACGGTCGAATAGTGAATGTTGTTGTTTCTACACCACTGACGAAGTGTTTGGCCAGTCGTGATCCATTCACAGATCTCGTCGATCTTGTCCTGTGGCACTGGCTCTGCTGGCCTGCCTGGTGGTCGCTTTTCAATCTTCTTTGTCATCGATGATCTTTTTCCATCTGTCTATGGTTTGCGCTCGTCGCTCGTACTTGCAAATTTTTTTGATGGTGCTCAGTGGAATGTTGAAGATCTTGGACAGTTTGCGATAGCCAATTTCGTTGTCTTCGTGCATGTCTCGAATTTTGTCAATCACATCATCCGGGAGGCGGGCATTGTGATGGGACGCCCCGATTCGGTATCCCTGCTCATTAACTGCTACAAAATGCACGCGCCCTTTTCCCTTCATCTCATTCCATCGGGTACTGCTTAACGCTTTGGTGGTTTCTTACCTTTGTCTTTGCCATATCCCATGATGATCTCCAGTGTCGTGCGAAATTGCACTTTGATGATTTTGCATCATCATTGAATTTTCCGCAACGATATCACCTGTTTTTTCGAGCGCCCAATTTATCTGTTGTGGGTGTATGTTCCATCCTTCTCGAGTTCGATCAAGGATTCGTTTTGCTTGTTCCAGTTCGGTCATGCTTTTTCTTTTCGTGTATTGAAGCCATCACGGCTTTAAGTTCATTGACGGATTTGTGTCCGCGCTTTTTTATTCGCTCATCAAGTTCATGCCTGCGATTGGCCAGGTTCATCTTGAGCAAATGCTTTGCCTCACATTCAACGATCCATTCTCTGGACCATGAGCCAACGACACGCCCATCGTGGAGCGTGACATCGATTTCGTATTTTTCCCGTGGGGTCAATGTTTGTTTTCTTGTGCGGCCATGTGTTTAAAGTATCCGTCGCAGATCTCGATAGCCTCACGCATCACCATGCGGTCAAATGCTTCGTGCATATTTTTCTCTGCTTGCTCTTCGTCGTTCCAACCGATGGCAAATTGACAGACACCAAAGCCTTCAGGCTGGCAAAAGAATCTCAACTCAGGCGCACCTTCGTCGCTTTGTTTTTTCATGATGACGATTTGGCCATAGCGTGCCACATCGAAGACTCGTGCAAATTTCATAAAAATACCTTTCTACATTTGCGGCAATATTTGACGCCGCGTTCCCATTTGAATTTGGCCATGCAATGACAGCATTGCCTCCATCTGATCTTATTCATCGAGACAACCACCACATCCACAAGACCAGTGATATGAATGCGATTGCGGCACCAATTGCAAGCAAGCCGATTGTCATTAACAGACTGTGAATCATTTCCATGTTTACCTCACGCACATTAAATTAATTGTTCGATAGACCACACCATCATTCCATTTTTTGTCTGACTCGATGTCATACAGTTCAATGATGTGCTCCGCTTCTGCAAACCTTATTCGTTCATTGCGAATGCAAAACACATAGATCAATGGCGCCTTCTGTGATGAATACGCATCGATCAATTGAGGCAACAGCAGTCGTTCTTTTTCTTTGATGTTGGGCGTGCCCTTCACATTGACTGCAAAAGTTTTTTCTTCACGCTGAATCACATAGTCCGGCATGTTTCGCAGGACTGGGTTCAGGTTATAGAACGCTCCTACATTTGCAAACTTTTCGTCAAAGCCAAGGCGTGTGCAGTTCCACGCATTACGATTGCACCATTGCTCGAAGATCTCTTCGCCAATGTTTACGCCGACACCTTGCCGCCCCTGGTAGTCTTGTGTCGCGTTACCGTAGGTCATAGTTTTATTCCCCTGGTCATGTGCTGTGAATCGATGCGCTTGCAATCAACATCGGTTTTGTATTTTGGCCAATGGCCTTCACGCACCATGTCGCAATAGTGTTGCTCTTCTTTGATTGCATCCTCGTAATCCATCTGGCCAACAATGCCAAATGCAATGATTACAAAAAATGCAGTTCCAATTGCTTTGATCATGCTCATTTGTTTTCCTCCATCAATATGCTCATTCGTTTTTCATCAGTGCCACATGCTGGGCAAGTGGCTTTTTTTGTGATCCGCACTACATGTTCGAGTGACATTGGTAAAAACAGTGGCGCCCATTCATGCTTGCAGACTTCGCACTTCACACGCAGTGGTGTCTTTTCAATATTCATCTTTGCTCCTTTGGCATTGCCATCTTTTCACGCAGTTCTTCCATCATCTTTTTGACCTTGGCTTTGTTCTCAGCCAATTGCTCTTCAGACAATTTAAATTCCAACTTCACTGGCTCTGGCCGTGGTGCCATGCGGCACAGTTCTTTAAACTTGATGCAGTTTGGTACGCGTTCAGGCAAATGCTCAAGAGCGTAGGCAATTGCTTCTGGCCATTTCACAAATGAGCCGAGTTCTTCAGCCCATGTGGCCTTTGCGTTTTCTAATCCAGCATCAATGCCGTTAACCATGCCGGTGCTGTACTGTCCAACAAACTCTCTGCCATAAATGCCCTGGAGCCTGGCAAATATTTTTTCAACCCAGGCGTTTGGTAGTGTCGGGTTCTGCGTCATAAATTTCTCCTTCAATAATGGTGCCTTGGTATTCGTCGTGTTTTGGTAAAAGTCCAAGTGATCGTGCTATGCCCTCTTGGTTGATCTGGTGCTGGGTTTTGTTCTGCTGGTCTTTGTTGACCCAGTCTGATTTGAATCCTGCCCATCCTCTTGCACAGCATTCGGTCAATGCGGCATTGAGTGACCATCCTGCTTTGCGTGCTTCACGCTCTATGCCTGCAATGGCTGTCGCTGTGACTGGTGCCTTCTTTGCTTTGCGGACTTTTGTGAATCCATCCCACACTTCAGGGTTAACCCCATCAGGGCATGACATGGGCTTGTCCCTTGTATTTATCTTTGTTTCTTGTTTTATGTTTATTGTTTCTTGTTTCTTGTTTGGTTGCACGGTCGTTGAACGAGCGTTGGACCGGCGTTCGGCAGAGGCTTTACCCGCTCTGGATGCGGCTTCCAGCCTGTTGTGGTACTTCGCAATCTCTTCATCAGCCCTGCGATTGACCCACCCAGTGCCCTCGATCAGTTCAAAAAATTCCTCGAGAACGGACACAACTTCAGCCTCATGCTCGCGCATGTTGATTGCCCGTGCAACGGTTGTTGAACGCTCGTTCAACGGCTGTTCATGTAGGTAGTAGATGTCAAGCAAACGACGGTAGGCCAGGTCTTCCATCGGCGTCAGATGACGCGTGTGGCTGGCATAGTCGCCTATGTTGAATGAGTAGAAATGCATCAGGCACCCGCCTTCGCCTGCTCGATGATCTCGCGGATCTTGCTCTCGCTGGCGCTCTTTGAGTTCTTGGTGCAGGCAACGCACGCGGCGTTGATCACATACTTTTCGGTTTCGCCACAGGTCTTGCAGGGCTTGCCGGTGTACTTTCGCTGGCCCTGGCGGGCGGCTTCGATTCGGGGGGATGCCACTTGTTTATCTCCATGTTGAGTTACGGTCCACACATTGTAAACCAAAACCCAAACAAAGAGTCAAGCATTTTTTTTCTGGATGATCCGTTCTACTTTTTCAGTAGTCACAAAGCGGTGGGTGTTGGCGCATTCGTAGCGCCTCAACTTGGTATTGCCAGGCCTTGCCCTGGTTTCTTTCACCATGGTCCAAGCCTGACAAACCGGGCACTTCATTACTTCAAAATGGAATATCGTCGTCCATGTCTGCCATTGCGCCAGCGGGTGCTGACTGTGGCTGTTGCGTTTGTTGCGTTTGCGCTGGGGCATCACCCTTAGGGGGTAGGTCTATTTGATCCACAGAGAGGCGCAGGCGCGTTTTTGGCGTGCCGTCCTTGGCTTTGTATTCCTCAAGTTTGATCGGGCCGCTGACGGTCACTCTGTAGCCTTTGGCCATGTACGGTTGCAGGCTGGTTGCCCGCTTACCCCACAGTGCGCAGTCGACCCACATGGTTTCTGGTTTGTCTTTGGTCCCGGTTTGCACGCCAATAGCAAAGTTCAGGATGTTGTCGCCGTTGTGCTGGCGCAGTTCGGGGTCGCGCCCCAGGTTGCCGGTGAGTATTGCGATGTTCATGATTTGGATTCCTTCGAAATTGAGACGCGTACAAAACCACCAATCTGCCCCGCGTCCACTCGAGCAGTCAGTGTTGTGAATTGTTTGTCGTTGATCTTCAACGCATCGGCCACGCCATCGAGGCCAGACTTCATCCTGGCCACCAGGTTGTCTCGATCGTAACTGCGCCGGTCGGGCGGCACAAACTCGAGTACCAGGTGCAGGTCGCCATCGATGTCAGCCCGTACTTTACCCGCTTGCTCAAGCACCATGGCCCAGCAGGCCTGGCGGTAGGAGGCTTTGATCTTTGAAACTTTGGCCCAATGCAGGCGCTTGTTGGGTGACAGTTCAGACGGTGGCCAGCCCAGCACCAGTTCAATCATTGATCTCGCGCCCAAAAATCATGTCGTGAGCGGTGATGTCAATGCCGCGCTCCCAGGCTATTTCGATGAGACGGCGCTGTACAGCAGTGGGCACCACGCCGGTTTTTTGCCAGCGTGACACAGCCGCAGGATCTCGGCCAAGGGCGCGAGCCAGTTTTCGTACCCCGCCAAACATGTCAATTGCCAGTTCAACAGGGGTTGTGTGGTTGTTTAAGGTGTTGTTCATCCCTCAATGATGACACATCATCAACGACTCGTGAAGCCCTTATTTGACGCGGGTTCCAGGCCTGTCTGTTGCAAATAAACAACTAGCCACAACACGGTACTAAAAAAAACAGTTGCGTTGTGGAAATGTGTTGATGTAAGATCACCATATCGACAACGCAAATAGGAGATTCAAATGCAAAGAAGTTACAAAAACATGGCCCGCAACTTTCAAAAAAACGAAAAAGTTCAGATCTGTGTTGACGGCCAATGGCAAGACTACACAAAGCCATGCGGCTCACGCGCAGTGATTCAGTTTGCTTTGCGAGCAGAGCGTATTTACGGCATGAAGAATGTCCGTGTTGTCAGCATCACCCAGTAATCAACCACCACTACGAAGGAACCCTACCATGACCACAATCAACAACACCCCAGCATCAGCAGACGAACTCGGCACATTGCTTGCCCAGATTGCCACGCTTACCAAGCAAGCCGACGCCATCAAAGACGCCATGAAAGACATCGCCAGCAATGGCGGCACCACCGTGTTTGAAGGCGCCTTGTTCAAGGCCTCATATGTTGAGTCCAACCGCGCTGTCACCGACTGGAAAAAGTTGGCCGCAGACCTTGGCATCAGCGCAGACAAGATTGCCGCGTACACCAGCACCACCGCTGTGTTCAGCATCAAGACTACTTCACGCTAATGGGACAGCCAATCAAATCGATTTTTTGGCACATATTGCAACGAGCAATTGCTGACCGCAAAAAACTTAAGGAGAAATCAAAATCATGAGCACAACAGAAATTCGCAAGCAGTTTATGGACAAAACCATTGTTCACATGGGCGACGCCTGGCGCGTCGTTGGTGTTGGCGCCCAGCGCGACGGCAATACCTTTTGCCACCTAGCCAGCACCACCCGTGGCCGTCAACAAAAAAACGGCTGGTGCCCGATCCAGATTAACGACTGGGTCGACACCGAAGTTCTGCGGGCCGCACGATGATTCAGTACGGCATCCTCGATGACGATGGTGTCGTAGTCCGCTGGGTGTGGGACAAACCACCATACCCGCACATTACCCGCAAAGTACCCCGTCATCGCAAACCCAAATTTGATTGGGCAAATTTTGAACCAGCACCATTTTAAGGAGAACACCATGGATTCATACACAGCAACCGGCATCGCAGAAGGCTTCATCGAGGCAGACTCTGAGGACCAAGTCATCGAGGCCTGGCAGACATTGATTGACACCGGCTTGGCCTGGCAACTGCAAGGCTGGTTTGGCCGTCAGGCACGCGCTTTGATCGAGGATGGCACTTGCCTACCAGCCGAGGAAAGCCGCCTGCTACGGGCCGCAAAAGCCCTGGGCAATATCGAGTTTGTAAAGGTAGGGGGTTGATCATGTGGTTCACATCCTCACACGGAACGATTGAGATCCAAATGACTATGGCCCAGGCCGAGTCAGCATCACACCAGGGCCAATGCGACGCCGATGTTCTGGCCCTGTCCAACCACCGCAAGATCCGCGCTCAGTTAGAGCGCATCGATCCCAAGGCACTGCGCGATGAATTGCGCGAGTACGGCGCCTGGGATGACCAGGAATTGGCAGACCACCACCAGAACCTGCAACGCATTCTTTGGATCGCGGCGGGCGACATTGTCGAAAATAGTCGTTGACACAGCATCAACAAAATAGGTTAGAATTTCAACAGTTCACCACAAGGAGATACAAATGGCAGACATCAGCATACACAAAACACAGTCCATTGAGATCAGCGAAATTCGCGAAGTCAATGGCTCAACCCCACTGTTCACACGCGACATCATCATCACCGATGTCAATGGCCACCAAATTGTGATCACCTGCTATGTGACCAGCGAAGAGGGTGAAGAGTTAAAGGTGTCAATGTGAACCGCAACAACTACATCGCTGAGATCGAGCACCGTATTGCAGGCATCCCCTGCATCATTGCGGTGACCGATTACGAGGGCTATTCGCCCGCATATGTTTCAGGGCCACCAGAAAACTGCTACCCATCCGAGGGTGGTACTGGTGACTTTGAGATCCTGGACCGCAAAGGCTACCGTGCAAAGTGGCTCGAGCGGAAACTTACCGCAAAAGAAGAAGACCTCATCCAGGAGGCGATCTTCGAATACATGGAGAACGACTGATGACTATCCAAACCATCGAAATTGAAAACCAGCATCAATGGCTTACCGAGCGGGCCAAAGATGTGACCAGCACCGAAGTGTCCGCGCTCTTTGGCTTGTCGCCTTACCTCACCGAGTTCGAATTGTTTCACCAGAAACGAGACGCGGTCGTGGTCAAGATCGAGCCAAACGAACGCATGAAGTGGGGCAACCGCTTAGAGTCGGCAATTGCGCATGGCGCCGCCGAAGACATGGGCTGGGACATTGCAAAGTTGAATGTCTACATGCGCGACCAGGCCGCACGCATCGGGTCAAGTTTTGACTTCGAGATCAAGTCCAGCGCCAATGGCCGTGGCATCCTCGAGATCAAGAATGTCGACTGGGTCCAATACCAAAAGAACTGGATCGATGACGGCAACGGCAACATCGAGGCGCCCGAGCATATCGAGTTGCAGGTCCAGCACCAAATGGAAGTGGCCGGGTATGACTGGTGCGCGATTGTGGCTTTAGTTGGAGGAAATGAGCAAAAGATAGTCCTCCGAAATCGCGATCGGGATATTGGCAAAAGTATACGCGACAAGAGCGCCGAGTTCTGGAATCGCGTGCAGGCCAACCAGGCACCCAGCGCCGACTACACCCGTGACGCCGAGTTCATCATCAAGCAATTACGCCGCGATGCGGTAGAAGGGCTGGTGGCCGAGGCTGACGCGGAACTCGAGGACATGATCAAGCAGTTTGAGTTTGTGCGCAAAGAGGCCAGCGACCTCGAAAAAATCAAGGACCAGCGCCGCGCTGAGATCCTAGAGCGCATTGGCCAGGCCAGCAAGGTGCTCACCAGTTTTGGCTCGCTATCTACGGGGCAAGTCAAAGGCCGTTCCGGGACGCTTATCACGCCCGAGATGGTCGGCACAGTTATCGGCGCAACCGATGGCTACCGTAGTTTCCGTTTTTATCCCAAGAAGGAGAAATAAATCATGACAAATGAAATCACCCCGATCGAGGCAATGCGTGGCACCCTCGTCAAAATGCAACCTGAGTTCCAGGCCGCACTGCCCCCGCAGATCCCGGTCGAGAAGTTCATCCGCACCACCCTTACCGCAGTGCAAATGAACCCTGACCTACTGGGCGCTGACCGCCGCAGTCTGCTAGGCGCATGCATGAAGGCCGCACAAGATGGCCTGCTCCTGGATGGACGCGAGGCCGCGCCCGTAATCTTCAACACCAAAGAAGGCAAAAAGGTTCAGTACATGCCAATGGTCGGCGGCATCCTAAAGAAGATCCGCAACAGTGGTGAGTTGGCCAGCATCAGCGCACAAGTGGCCTATGACAAGGACCATTTTGAGTATGAGTTAGGCGACAACGAGAACATCGTTCACAAGCCATTCCTGGGCGAGGATCGAGGCAAGCCAATTGCTGTGTATGCCGTGGCCAAGACCAAGGACGGCGCGATCTACCGCGAGGTAATGAGCGTGTCCGATGTCGAGAAGGTGCGAGCCGCCAGCCGCGCAGGCAAGTTCGGACCTTGGGTTGAATGGTGGGACGAGATGGCCAAGAAGACTGTCATCCGCCGTATGGCCAAGCGCCTGCCATCCAGCGCCGATGTGGACAGCGTACTGGCCAGCGACATGGAGGCCTCAGGATTCGTCCAGCAGGCCCGCCAAGAGCCGATCAATGTCACGCCGGTACCAGAGGACCAACAAGCCCCTTTGAGCCGCCTGAAGGCTTCTATGGGCCAGCCAATGGCCGATGCCATTGACCAGGCTACCGGCGAAATTATTCAAGAGGAGACGGCAAATGTCCCAACTGCTAACGCCTAAGGAATTGTGCGAACGATGGAAGGTGGCGGACAACACTCTGCGCAAGTGGAGGGTTGCCAATACCGGGCCGACCTACATCAAACTCGGCGACAGCCGAAACAGCGAGGTGAGGTATCGCCTTGTGGATGTTGAGGAGTTCGAGAAGATGAACCGATTCACCACCGACAACAAGTGAGGACTAGCCCATGAGGAACAAAATGATCACTTTACTGATTGTCTGCTCCCTGGGCTGGATAAGTGGCTGTGCCAGCGACAAGGCTGGCAAGCCGCCCACACCAGTCGAGCAGGAGTTGATTCTTGATAAACAGATTCACTCACTAAGCCGCAACGAAGTTATCACTGCGGTTCGTGAATGTGAAACAACAGGGCTTCGCGCCGTCATGATGTATGGAAAACGCAAAGTCAACGGGTACTCAGCCGACATCGTCATCGATGTTACATGCGCACCCAAGTAGAAAAAAAACCCCAGGGCGCAAACCCTGGGGCTAACCGTCGTGAAGGAGAGATTGGCAACTGCTGAAGCCCGACGGATGGAGACAAATATTACACTAGTTCAAAATGCGGGCCGTCAATGAACGGCCTTTTGTTTTGCTTGCGACGCTCGTCAATGTAGTGGTTCATCGCTTCTTCCATTGTACCGCGCCACATTCGAATGTCTGGAACATTCCATGCCGCGCCCCAGCGAAGGGCTACATTCTTTTCGATCGCGGCTTGCTTCATTGCGTCGGCAATGTTGTCGTATAGATTCAGTTCCCAAGACACTTGGCCATTGATGTAGGCCACCAGGTCCACGGCGTCGCCGGTCAAATGCTTTGATTCCATTGTCTGGCTTTTGCCAGTCTCAACATATTTGCGTTGAGTCTCGATTGTGCGCAAGCCTTCGGTGACACCAAAGTCAACCGTGCTGATTTCAATTGCGCGGGTAACTACATCAATCAATTGGTCTTTAACGCCGTCCAGTCGCTCAATGCTTTTTTGTGAAAGTTTGAATGACATGATTATTCCTTTGCAGGTTGTTTGTTACGCATGTCCATAATCTTCTCAAGCGTGCGACCGCCGAAATAGAATGACATGATTAGCATGCCCCACTGACCAAGCAACTCAACATATTTTTGATTCGTGTCGATGCCATATGCAGACATCATTGCAAAGGTTGTGTATGTCACCAGAATAAATATCAGCGTCATTGGACGAATGTTTTTTGACAGCCAAGAATCGCTGGCCATGTCGGCCTGCTGGCGCTTGGTCAACTCCTGGGCCTCGATGTTGTCAGCATTGAGTTCTGCCAGGCGTCCCTCTTGTTGCATCTTCAAGAGTTCTTGCTGTGCTTTTGCTTTTGCTTCTGGGTCTGGAATAAATTTATCCAGCACCTTCATGCCCACATCAAACAGTGCGGTTAATGGAAACATTTTGCCCTCCCTTTCATATCAATTTATTTTTCCATAAAAAATAAGTGACGATCGCGGCGGCAAACCAACACCAGAACGCAAGTCGTCTCAATGCTTTTATGTCTCTGCCATATTCATCAAAGTTGGACTGCCTTTCTTTTTGCATCCGCTCTTTAATTTTCTCAATCTTGTCCCACTCTGCTTTGCCATGTTTTGTTATGACATCATTTTTGAGTTGCATCTCTAAGTCATGAATCTGCTTTAGTCTACGCCACTCATCCACCGCATTCACAATGGTTGTGTCGCCTCGAACAACTTGCGCCTTTTGGCGCATTGTTGCTCTGACCTGTGCTTCGCTTGTGACAAACTTGTCAATGTCGTGAACCAAGGCCTCAACTTCTTTGCCAGCCTCGAGGCCTTCACGAATTCCCTTGACTGCAAGTTTTGCACTTGCGGCTAATTCATTGCTCATGACTTTTTGTTTTTTCCTTTACCTTCCAGATTGTTCAGCAATCCAATAAAACATGTAACTCACAACAGACACAGCAAACAAAACTGATCCAGCAATCACTCCGTACATTACAATTTTTTCTTCAAACTCTTGCCTCAGTTTTCTTTGCTTTGCTTCAAGCCTTCTTTGTTGTGCATCTTCTTCTGCTTTCTTTTCTCGAATTCTTTGACGCTCTAATTGAAAGTCTTCCCACACCCCAGCCATCGGCGTGTGATAAATCAAGAGTTCCTTTAGTTCACGCTCATACTCTTGAAGTTGTCTGACGCGCATTACATTTTCAAATGCCTGCATGTCGACAGACTTCGTCTTTATTATTTTGCCTTCAATGTCTTGGCCTGCTTTACAGACCGCTTCTTGCGCTTCAAAAAACTTGCCAAGTCCATGAGTAATTTCGCTGGCTATGGACCCAACATCCTTACCTACAGCCTTGGCATCTTTGTATAAACTGACGGCGGCTTTGACTCCGGCCACAGCGGCTTGTGCAGTTGCGAAGGCTGTGATCGGGTCCATGCATTTGTTCTTTATTTTTTGTTGATCTTCTCGCGCTCTTCAAGAAGTTTCACACGGACCTGCAATTCATTGATGTCTTTGTAGATCTGTTCTTTCAAAAGATGACGGCGCTCTGCACTAATTGGTGAATCAGTCGGCACACCATCGTGCGTAATAAGCGCAGGCATCTTGCCTTCGATCTGTGTCAAGCGAGTTTGAAATGAACTGACCTGCCCCAGCAACCAGGCGATGCACATCACCAAGATTGGAATGATTGCTTTTAGCAGGTCTTGCATGTTCATGACTTAATCCTTGTCTTCTTTGTGCTCAAGTTTTTTAAAGATCAAGCCAAGCGTGCTGTCAATCTTGTTGAAGCCATCTTTCATATCTTGCTTTATGTCACGAATGGCTTCTTTGAAATCATCTTTGCGCACATAAACCTCGGGCAGGTCGCGCTCGATTTGACGAATGTCAGTCTTCAGGTCTTTGATTGCGTCCCAGATCACCTTGAGCACCCACCCTCCTAAAAAACCGCAAACACCCACCACCCAGTTGAACAGCGTCTGGTCCATCTCGTCATCCTTTTTTTATGGCTGTTCGTCAGGGACCGCGTCCCAGGCTTGAGTTGATTCATTCCATGCGTATCGGCCACCGTCAGTTGGCATTGCAACTGGCGCGTCCCACAAGCAAGTTTGCTCATTGAGCACCCATGATGTGTATGGCTTTGGCGGCATGAATGCATCACGCGTTGCGTCGTACAAGTAGCCAATGCCAGCGTAGTTCTTGCGCAGTGGCGTGCCACCGTTTGCGTGAACGCCGCCATGCGTGTTGTATGAGGTTTGAA
>Ga0209033_1001585_pt1 | contig 13175 bp, 7 predicted proteins | sample LauGreFa1BDMLBDN_2_FD_188218 | JGI IMG/M metagenome (GOLD analysis project Ga0209033, IMG submission 188218) | Freshwater lake microbial communities from Lake Michigan, USA - Fa13.BD.MLB.DN (SPAdes) (version 2) | ecosystem: Environmental > Aquatic > Freshwater > Lake | place: Lake Michigan, USA...
GCCGGCGAGCTGCGCCATGCCGGCGTCGGTGAGTTTGCCATTATTGGTGAACCGCAGCACCTTGAGGTTCGTGAGCTTCGCGAGGGGCCCCATCCACTCGTCGTTGAACTTGGTCGAGATGATGTTGAGCGATTCGAGAGAGGTTAGGTGGCCGACGTGCTCGAAGAAAGCCGCATCATACGGATCGTCCTTGCGGTGATCGTGCGGGCCGGCGCCCGGTACGGCGAGATCGATGAGCTTTACGCCCTGTCCGTCGGCAGTCATCTCGACTTTGCCTTTCGCGCCGGTGACGATGCGCGTGACGGCTTCGACGTGGGGGTCGAGGGCGTAAGCGGAAGCGGCAAGGAATAAGGAGAGCGCAAGGGTGGGAAGGGTGCGGGAGTTCATGGTTCTTAGTTAAAGGCGTTCTTGGTTCTTAGTTCTTTGTTTCTGGGTGGTTAACGAGGAACGACGAACAAAGAACCAAGAACATTCAGCCATCAGTATTTCGGGAAGGTGGCGGGCGTAGGAAAGCGTTCTTCGAGGTTGCCTGCGTTGCCATCGATGAATTCTTCGCGGGGTAGATGTACGTCAGGCCAGACGGCGGGTCGCATGCGGACGATGCGCGTCGGGCGGATGCCCTCGGTGACAAGGTCGGTCTCGAAGCGGATTTGGATGCCGCTGCTGCCCGTCGGGGCTTCCCCGGGAATTTTTCTTACTTCCATGATGGGTCCGCGGGCCGACATCTGCGAAGGACCAGCCGATCCCGCCTCGGTATGCTTTAGGGTGTTTTCGGCTCCGTTCACGAAGACTTGGCCGCCTGCGCGGAAATCATCGTAGAGCGACGGATCCTTACCGCCGAATAAGGTCACCGTGACCGTGGCCCGGCCAAACTTACCATATTCTACCGCATCCACCCAGCCGGGCAGCCATCGGCTACGCATGAAAGTCTTGTGCGTCTCGGCCTGCCGCTGGCCTGCGCGACGTAGCGCAGCTTCGTCGAGCCAGATATCGGCGATATGCATTCGGAAGAAGATACCATCCGGGCAGGGTTTCCAAGATAGCCCCAGTTGGACCTTCTGATTGTTCAACGCCTTTTTCCCGCCGGCGCTCCACGTCCCTTCGGCGATCAGGTCAGTGAGGCTCAGCCGCTCGTGGCCGCGCCAAATCCGAGTGGCATGATCGACTGTCAGTTTCTGTTCGGAGCCCTTGGCGTCGAGGCGGGCGATGACGAAGCCAAGGTTCGCCTGCAGTTCGATTTCCTTCAATGTCCAGGATGAGCCTGTGCGGAGGCGGAAGCTGGGCTCGTCTTCCAAGAGCAGAACGTGGTTTTCTCCAGGAAACACGCCCACGCCGCGGCGATGGTTCGCGTCACGGTCTTTGTTGTCCACGGGAAGGACCGGTACGGCCGACAGTTTCGGGTCAGGCGGCAGGAAGGCTGTGACATGCAGCATCGTGCCAAGAGGGATATCGCGCAGGTCTGCCGGGGCGCCATGATAGCGCACCATGCCATAAGGGAGCATCGCGAAAGGGTGTGGTTCGGTGCTGCGAAAGATGCCAGGGCCTTGGACGCGGATGGCACCCCGACGGTTGGCATGGTCGACGAACGCGAGCTCTCCACGATACGTGTGGGCTTTCTCGATCGGCGGAAACTTGCCGGCCTCAGGACGGAAGGGCTCCGCCACTTGTTCTTGGTTCTTCGTTCGTGGGGCTTCGTTGGCAGCAAAGGCACCCAGAACCAACAGTGAGGAACTAAGAACCAGGAACAAAGAACGATATGCCATGAATAACTAACTAAGAACTAAGAACGAAGAACATTTGTTACTAGTACTTCGGGAAGATGGCCGGAGTGGGGAAGCGGTCTTCGAGACGGAACTCGCCGTCGCCGAGGTATTCTTCGCGCGGCAAGTCTACGGCCGGCCAGATGGCCGCCCGGATGCGCACGACCTTGCCCGGGCGGATGCCTTCGATGATGAGGTCAGTTTCCACCGTGACCTGGATGCCGCTGCTGCCCATGGGCGCAGAGCCGGGAAGCTTGCTCACGTTCACGATGGGTCCTTTGGAGGCCATGTGAGCCGGGCCGTAGTGCCCGCCAGCATGCTTTAAAGTATTCTCGGCCGCGTTGATCAGCGCTTGTCCGTCTTTCTGGAAATCAGCATAGAGCGCTGGGTCCATGCCCCCGAACAGGGTTACGGTGACCTTGGCGCGACCGAACTTACCATACTCCACGTTGTCCACGTGGGCGGGCATCCAGCGACTGCGGATGAAGGCCTTGTGGGTCTCGGTCTGGTTCTGGGCGGCCCGCTGCAAGGCGGCGTCATCCAGCCAGATGTCGGCGATGTGCAGACGGAGGAAGATGCCATCCGGGCACGGTTTCCAGGTGAGGCCGAGTCGCACGGATTGGCCATCGAGCGATTTCTTTCCTTCGGCGATGAGATCGGTGATGGAGAGGGCTTCGCGGCCACGCCAGATACGGGTGGCGTTATCGAACGTCAGTTTCTGTTCGGTAGCCTTGGCATCGCCGTCTTGTTTTGGTTCGAGTGTGGCGAGAATGGGTGCGGCCGGCTTCTCAAGGTCCGCCCCTTTGAGTTTCCAGCTCAGGCCCATGCGGAGGCAGTAGCTGGGCTCGTCCTCAAGCAGCAGGACATGGTTCTCCGCCGGGAAGACGCCGATGCCGCGGTAGTGGTTGGCATCCCGGTCTTTGCTGTCGACTGGCAGGACGGGCACGGAAGAGAGCTTGGGGTCCGGCGGCAGGTAGGCCGTGACGTGCATGATGGTGCCGAGCGGGATATCGCGCAGGTCGGCCGACGCGCCGTGATAGCGGACCATGCCGTAGGGCAGCATCGCGAACGGGTGCGGGTCGTTACGACGGAAGACGCCAACGCCGAGGACACGGAGGCTGCCGCGGCGGTTGACGTGATCGACGAACACGAGTTCGCCCCGGTAGGTGTGGGCTTTCGAGAGTTCCGGGAACTTGCCGGCTTCCGGGCGGTAAACTTCGGCTGCTTGTTCCTTGTTCTTTGTTCTTGGTGCTTCGTTAGCCGCAAAAGCGCTAGCAACCATCAACCAAGAACAAAGAACCAAGAACCATGAACGATGTGCTACGAACGAAGAACAACGAACCAAGAACCTGCCCTTTGTCTTGTTCATAGTGCGACGACCTTATTGCTGTCGCCGAAGCGGTCAATCTCCACGCCCATGCGCTGGGCCATCAGTAGGAGGAGATTGCTCATGTGGGCGTCGGTGTTCACCGGGCGGCTGCAGACCTGGTAGTGTGCCGTGGTGAGCGCGCCGTCCTCGCCGAAGGTGTAACCCTTGAAGGTCGTGGATTTCCGGTTGAAGTCGAGGTGCGTGCCATGACGCAGGCCGAGGTCCTTGCCGCCGGCGAGCACGAGCGGGAGGTTGGCATTACCGTGGCTGTGGCCGTAGGACATCCCGCTGCCGAAGAGCGACATCGTCGAATCAAGGAGGGGCTTGCCGCCGAAGTCCTTCGTTTCCGCGAGGCGGCTGAGGAAGTAGCTGAATTGTTCGATCGCAAACGTGTCGTAGTTCGTGAGCTTCTCCATGTAACCGGCATCGCCTCCGTGGTGGCTGAGCTGGTGGCGGGATTCGGTGATACCGATCTCGGGGATGGCGAAGGCGTCGCCCTCGCCGCCGAGGCTGAACGTGGCTACGCGGGTAGTGTCCGTCTGGAAGGCGAGGACCATCAGGTCGTAGACCGTGCGGAAGTAATCTCCAGCCTTGGTGGCCGCGATGTCGCGATTGGTCCGCTGGCGATCGGTGTCGGAGATCTTGGGCAGAGGGGTGTCGAGCCAGACGTCGGCACGGCGGGTGCGGATCTCGGCCTCGCGGACGGAGGTGAGGTATTGATCCATGCGGCCTTTGTCTTCGCTGCCCATCTTCTTCTCTAGCTGGCGGACTTCCGCGAGGTTGGCGTCGAGGACGCTGCCCTTACGGCGGAGTTCACGGCGTTGGACGGCCTTCCCGCCTTTCGGTTCTTCGAAGAGGGAGGCGAAGATTTCGCTGCAGCGACGCATCGCCGGCAGGCGCACACCGTCAGCGGTCCAGGCGAGGGAATCCTGCGTCAGAGCGATCTCCATCGAGCTCGTGCGGGTGTGCTGGGCGGTGACTTCGGCCATTTTCTGGTCGACGGAGATCGTATTACGATCCGTCGGGCCAAGCTTCCCGCCGGTCAGCCAGGTGCTGATGCAGTTGTGGTGGTGGCTGAGGCTCCCTGCGTGGTAAAGGCCGCTGATTGGGGTGATGGCCTGACGGTGCTTCTCGAGCGGCTTGAGCGAGCGGGAGAACTGGTAGTCTGGGCCGTCCTTGGTGATCTGGTAGTTGAGCGAGTGGACGCCGTTAGCCAGGTAGATGAAGGCGCTGCGACGGGGCGTGGCGGTCATCTTCTCCGCGGCGCGCAAGGGGAGCATGCACTCGAGGAGGGGGAGGGAGATCAGGGCGCCCATCGCCCGCAGGGCGTGGCGGCGGTCGATGAGCCAGGATTGGGAGAGGTAGTTGGCCATAAAGTTCTTAGTTTAATGAAGGGTTCTTGGTTCTTCGTTCTTGGTTTAGCGTTTCCGGATGAGCTCGGATGTCGCGACGGCGCGGACGATATCCTGGAGACGATAGTCATGCTTCTTCGCCTCGGCGACGATGGCGTCGACGTCGTCTTTATCGTCGAAAGTAAGCATGCGTCGGAGCGCGTATGTGCAGAGGTGCTCGACGAAGGCCTTGGCGACCGCGTCACGGTCGGCCAGCAGCAGCTGCTTGAAGCCGACAGGGTCCTTGAAGGTACGGCCGTCGGGCAGCTCTCCCGCGGAGATGATCGCGGGGTCCGCGCCGCTGCCGGCCGGGACTTTCTCGACGGTCCGCCACTGGCCGATGGCGTCGTAATTGTCCCAGGCGAAGCCCAGGGGGTCGATCTTCGCGTGGCAGGCCGCGCAGTTCGGGTTCGTCGAATGGGCCGTCAGTTTGTCGCGCAGGGACGCCTTAGGGCTCTGCGGCGTGGGCGGTTCGATGGCCGGCACGTTGGCGGGCGGAGGCGGGGGCGTCTTCCCGAAGATCGCCTCGCTCAGCCAGACCCCGCGGTGGATCGGGCGGTGGCGCGTACCGTCCGAGCTGAGGCCGAGCACCGCGCCCATGGTCAGCAGGCCGCCGCGGTGGTCGGCGGGCTTGAGCGAGACCCGCTGGAAGCCTTCGGTCTTGGGGGCCGGCAGGCCGTAGAAGTCGCAGAGGCGGCTGTTCGCCATCGTCCAGTCGGAGTCGATGAAAGCGTCCACGGAAAGGTTCTGGGCGAACATCTCCCGGAAGTATTCGACGACCTCGCCGCGCATGCTGGTCTCGAGCCAGGAGTCGTAGTTCGGGTATAGCTTCTTGTCGGGCGGGAACATGCCGACGCGGTGGAGTTGCAGCCACTGACGGGCGAAGTCGTCGACGAAGCGGCCCGCCTTCGGGTCCTTCAGCATGCGATCCAGCTGTTTGCCGAGCTCGGCGCCGCCCAGCTTGCCGTCCTTGGCCGCGGCGAGCAGGGCGTCGTCAGGCATCGAGCTCCAGAGCAGGTATGAGAGGCGCGAGGCCAGCTCCCAGTCGGTCAGCTTGTCCCGCTTGGCGGGTTCCCCTTCGACGAGGTAGATGAAGTTGCGGGAAGTCAGCACGCCTTGCAGGGCCACGCGGTAAGCTTCAGTGGTCTTTTCGCCCGCGGCGCGTTCGGAGGCATAGGCTTTCAGGTATTCCGAAAGTTCTTCGACGCGTACCGGGCGGCGCCAGGCGCGTTCGGCGAACTTACGCAGCTGCTCGGCGACGGCTTCCGCCGAGGCGTCGTCGGTCGGCATCAGCCCTTGGCGGCGGGCTTGTTCGGCCGGGGTGACCAGCGGGCCTTCCCACTCGATCCAGTCGACCAGCACCGTCGAGAAGATGCCGTTGCCTTGGTCGTCGAACATCTGCGGGGCGTTCGTGTTCAGCAGCTGACGCTCGCTGCTGTGCGTGAAGAGGTAGGACCGGCTGCCGAGCACGTTGCGGAAGGCCGCGCCGCTGCGCCGGTCGACGCCCTCGGTCGCGACCACGCTGAAGTGCAGCGTCGTGGGCATGTCGAGGTAGACGTCGAATTCGTAGACCTTGGGACTGTCTTCGGGGGCGTTGATGTCGAATTCGATGAGGCTGGCCACGGTCTCTTCACCGGTCGATTTGCCGATGCTGAGATGCGCCGGCTGGCCGCCGATGGGGCGGATCCCGCTGGCCTTGAGTCGCAGGCGGTAAAGGCCGCTGTGTTCGGGGCCGGGCTTGCCGAACCAGTTGGGCGAAAGGGCGGTCTCGATGCGTCCCGGGAAGAGGAGCTGCCGCAGGGGACGCTTGATGCCGAACCGGTCCAAGGCGGCCTGCGCGGTCTTCAGGTCGCCGTAATGCATCTCCGCGGCGGTCAGGAGGACCTTGCGCGCTTCGACGGTCTTCGTGGGGAAGGTCCTTTCGAGGACGGTGTCGGCGGCCCGATAGTAACGATCGACGTGGGAGGGAGAGAGCGAGAGCGACGATCCGATGCGTTCGAATCCGTGCCAGAGGGTGTCCTCGTTCAGCGCGCCCGGTGCGGCCGGGTTGTAGCGGGCGCCGAGGAGGTCGTAGACCGTGTTCTGATATTCCTTCCGGCTCAGGCGGTAGTGCGTCACCGGAGGACGGGCCGAAAGACGTTCGGCGCGTCCGGACTTCAGGGCGGCGTCGAGGCTCGTGACGAAGGCCCCGATCTCTGCCTGCGTCGGCCTGGGCTCCTTGTCCTTCTTCGGGGGCATCTCCCCGGAGTTCACCTGCTCCATCGCTTCCGCCCAGTGGTGGGTGTCGGCCCCGAGTTTGAAATCACGCGAGAGCTTGTCGAAGCGGACCTCGCCCTTTTCCTTCTCGGGTCCGTGGCAGCGGGCGCAGTGTTTCTCGAGGAATGCCTCGTAGGGCTCGGCGGCCGGTAAGAAGGCGCAGGGGCCTGCGGAAAGGAAGAAGAGCGCGAGCGCCCTCGGGAGGTGGCCGAGGTGGGGCATGGACGTAAATGAAATGGGGGGCGCCTGGGGTGGGCGCAGGCGAATTAATGGGACTACGTCCGGAAGGGTCAAGTCCCCGGCTACTCCAAGAAGAGCAGGGCGTTGCTGTTCAGCAGGGCGCGGCAGAAGGCGGACTTACCGTGCCGGGCGAGCAGCTTCTCGGCGGCGGTGCGTTCGGTGGCCGTGGGTGGGCGCTGCAGGGCCAGTCCGTAGGCCTGGGCGATCGGATCGGCTCCGTCGAGGCGGGAGGCGAAGGCCTTGGCCATGTCGAGGGTGAAACCGTTGTTGAGAAGGGTCAGGGCCTGCAAGGGTGAGGTAGTATTGGCGCGCTTCGGTGCGGCGAAGGCGATGTCAGGCAGGTCGAAGTCGTTGAGGACGTCGACGACGCTGGCGCGGGCGTTCTGGTGATAGACGGCTCGGCGGTAAGTCTCAGGTCCTTGCGTATCCAGCGGGATATAGGTCGAGACGTTGTTGACGAGATAGCGATAGAGGCGGAAGCCCGGTCCGCCCATGGGCTCGAGCTTCAGCTGCCCGGCGGTCGCGAGCATCGTGTCGCGGATCTCCTCGGCACGCAGGCGGCGCGGCGGGAAGCGCCAAAGCAGGCGGGCGTCCTTGTCGACTCGCGCGGCGGACTCATTGAAGTCCGCTGACTGCAGGTAGGCCTGAGAGAGGACGATCTCTCGGTGCAGTGACTTCAGTTTCCAGCCGTTCTTGATCAATCGTTGGGCGAGGAAATCGAGGAGCTCCGGGTGCGTGGGCTTGCTGCCCATGAAGCCGAAGTCGCTCGGGGTATCCACGAGGCCGGTGCCGAAGTGGTAATGCCAGAGGCGGTTGGCCAGCACGCGGGCGGTGATGGGGTTATCACGGGTGATCCATTCGGCCAAGGCCACGCGGCGTTCGCCTTCACCCGCGTCGGCTTTCAGGGCGTAGGGCTTGGTGACGAGGTCCAGTACGGCGAGGCTGGACGGGACGACCTGGGCGGCCGGCTTGGTTGGGTCGCCGCCCTTCTCGACGAAGGTCGGGGCGGGTTTGGGCTGATGGGTGCCGATCCAGGCTGCGGGGAGCTTGGGCACAGCGGCGATGCGCTTGTCGACGTCGGCCAGCTGGCGGCCCAGCATGCCGAGCTGTTTGGCTTCGGCGGGCGTGGTGACTTCCTTGCGGACCCGTTCGAAGGCGTGCGCGGGCGACCAGGCTTCGCGGTCGGAGGAATCGGCGACCTTCTTCCAGTCCTTGCCGTCGAGGGAGACGAACATCTCGTATTCGCAAGGCGTGGCCCCTTGGGTATTGTCGCGGACGATTCGTCCTTTGGCCGTGCGATAGCCGAGGCGTCCGATCTTCTCGACGCGGGGCAGGGTGATGACCAGTTCGGCCGGGGTTCCGATATACCACTGTGCGCCTTCGTCGCCGTCGATGGTTAAGGCGGCGCTGTAGGCCGTGGGGAAGTCTTCGGCGGTCATGCCCTTGACGCCTTCGGCCTTGGAGCCGTTGGAGGCGAGGGCGACATTGCGGGGCGTCGGCTCAGCGGTCCAGATCTCGAACTCTGAGATGCGTCCGCCGCCGCCGCTCTTGGGGTTGGCGGAGGTCGCGGACATGGTGAGCTTCACGAAGCGGGCTTCGGTCGGCGTGATCGTTTCTTCGGTCAGCAGGGTGTCCGCCTTCGGGCGCGGATACTTACGGGTGGCCAGCAGCGCCTTAGCTTTGGCTTCGATGGCCTTCGTCAGGGCCTCTTGTTCGTCGACGACCTTGGACCGTTCCTTGTTCAGAGGGCCCATCGCGGCATTGAAGGCCTGGGTCTGCTCTTTGGTCGCGAGCGGACGGCGGCCGTGGACGACGCCTTCGAAGGCGGAGCGTATGCGGTAATAGTCTTCGGTCGGGATGGGGTCGAACTTGTGGTGGTGGCAGCGGGCGCAGTTGATGGTGAGGCCGAGGAAGGCGCTGCCCGTCGCCGTGACCATGTCGTCGAGGGTGGCGGAGCGGATGACCTTCTGGGCGGTGGCGTCCTGGTTGCCCACGTCGTCATACGGGCCGGCGACGAGGAAGGCGCTGCCGATCTCGACCGCGGGGTCGAACTTGCCGAGCACGTCGCCAGCGAGGTGCTCGCGCATGAACTGGTCGAAGGGCTTGTCGTCGTTCAATGAGCGGATGACGTAGTCGCGGAACGGATAGAGGTCATCGATGACGAAGTTGCGTTCGAAGCCGTTGCTTTCGCCGAAGCGGACGACGTCGAGCCAGTGGCGGCCCCAGTGTTCGCCGTAACGAGGGGAGGCCAGCAGGCGGTCGACGAGGGCTTCGGTCGCCTTGCGGGCATCGGCCTGATGCGCCGCGACGAAGGCTTCGACTTCGGCCTGCGTGGGCGGGAGGCCGGTGAGGTCGTAGCTCAGCCGACGGATCAGCGCCTGGGGCTTGGCGGGGGCGCTGCGGGAGAGTTTCTGCTCGGCGAGCTTGGCGTCGATGAAGCCATCGATGTCGGCGTGCTTGAACTCCTTGGCCAGCGGCTGGAGTGACCACCAAGACTTGTCGGCCCGCTTAACCTCGCCGGTGGACTCCGTCCGCGGATCAGGCGCGCCCATCTTGATCCAGGCGGTCAAGTCGGCCAACACGGCGTCTGGCAGCTTAGGCTTCTTCGGCGGCATCTCCATGTCCGGTTCCAGGTGTCGGACGTAGCGGAGGAAGAGGCCTTCGTCCGGCTTGCCCGGGATGATCGTCGGGACACCGGCGTCGCCGCCTTTCTGCCAACCAGCCTTGGAGTCGAGGTAAAGGCCGCCCTTCAGCTTCTTGGCCTTGGAGCTATGGCATTCGTAACAATGTTCGACGAGCACCGGACGGATCTTCAGTTCGAAGAAGGCGATGCCAGCGGGGTCGTCGGCGGCGGATACGGCGACCGCGGCCATGAGCCATGGGATGATCAGAAAGGATTTTGGTTTCATCGTGCGGCGGGGGTGGCCGTGCCTGCCAAGGCATCGATTTCCGACAGCTTGAACCGTACGCTGACGATGGAACAGCCGACGTCCTCTTGGCGGTAATTGGCGTAGGTGGTGGCGACGATGGTGCCATCTGGGAGCAGGTGAAGTCCGGGATAGAGGCCGTCCTTGAAGGTCTTGATGAGGCTCACGCGATACTGGCCGGGCCTGCCTTGTTTGATGTCGTCGTAGCTGCCGACCCAGGCGATCAGGCCCTTGTCCTTCGCATTGGGTGCGGCGTGACGGAAGACGATGACCATGCGGCCGTCGGGTAAGCGAATGCCGTGATGTCGGTCGCCGGTGAGGCCCCAAGGGGCATCGACAGCCTTCGACCACGTTTTCCCCTCGTCTCGGCTGAACATTGCCAGGCTGGTGCCACTGCGTTTGTTTTCGCGCATCAGGCAGCACAGCTCGTTGCCATCCGGGGAGCTGAAGACATAGGGCTCACAGGGATCTTTGCCATCTAGCTGCGTACCATCGCAGGCGATCACCGGCTCGGACCAGGTAAAGCCGCCGTCCCGCGTGACGGACTGTAGCACCTGCAGCGTGACGTCCTTGCCCGTGCCGGTAGCGCGATGAAACATGCCGAGGTGCGAGCCGTCCTTCAGCGGAACGATGGTCGAGAACGCAAACACGCATCGGAAGGGGTCGTCCTTGGCGAGCCGGCCCGCGCCCAGTGGCGGCATCTCCCGCCACGTCTTTCCATCGTCCTCGCTGACGACGCGCGGCACGTAACCCTGGAGACGACCGGGAAAGTCGTTGATCACTTCATCCTTAGCCACGGCCGTTTTGCCGGAAAAAACCCACAGGCGGTCTTTCCCCTGCGGGTCGGTGATGCGGAAGATGATTCCTCCTTTGAAGTTCACGTAGTTAGGCGGCATGAGTTCGTCGACGCGCTTCCACGTCAGGCCGCCATCATCGCTGCGAGCCATCGGGCCGGCATGGCCGCCGTGGCCGATGTTCCATACGCAAAAGATCGTTTTGTTGTCCGCCAGCATCGCCGTGGTGGGGTGGGCATGGTATTCCTCCGGCTTCGGTGAGCCACGCGCGATGACGATTTGACGCTGCCTGTCCTCGGAGAGGTCGATGTGCGTCAAGGCCTTGCGGTGTTGCAGCCAAAGCGCCTTCTTCTCAGCGGATGCGGATTCCCAGGCGCGTTTCGCTCCTTTCGTGGCAATCTCCACTTCGGGTTTCTTCAGATCGCGTGGTTCGTCGTTTTGCGCGGACGCGGCGCGTGTTGAGAGCAGCAGGGAGGAGAGGATGATGAGGGCAGGTGTTTTCATTCTGAGGTCCCCCCTTTGCTGATGAGGCGTCGATTCGATTTCACGCGTCCAGCGGCCTCGTCATTCGTAGCGAGCAAGTCTTTCTCGACGAAGGTGGTCATGAGGATCTCCTGATGACGGGAGCGCATGAAATCCCAGCAAAGGTAGACGGTGCCGTCGGCGGCTTGCTGTGCATCTGGGTAGGAGACTCCGTTACGATCGTCGATGACGAGTCCTGCAGACCAAGTGCGGCCTTCATCCTTGGAGAGGAATGCGGTGAGTTCACGGCGCTGCCTGGCTTTCCCTTCAGACAGGGGATCCTCGTCTATGCCAAGGTGCTTCACTAGGAGAAGGTTTCCCGACTTTAGTCTGCCGATGTAGAAGCGCGAGGCCGTGTGCCTGATGGCGGAAACCTTCAGCGGTTCCCAGGTCGCCCCTCCGTCAATAGACAAGCTTTCGCCGATTCCCTGAAGGGTTCGCGTGAGGAGCCAGAGCGCCCCATCCTTGCGCTCGATGAACATGGGCTCATAGGGCTGCAGGTTGTAGCTCACTTCAAGTCGTCCTTTGGTAAAGAAAGTCCGTCCATGGTCGCGAGTGAGCAGCGCCTCCAGTTGGCTAACCGTACCTGTTTTCCTTCGGTTCACGGCGAAGAGCCAGCTGCCATTGGAAAGAACGACCGGCTTATTCATCATGATACCGGTCGTTATGACACGTGGTCTGGTCCAGACTGGTTTTTCCTTTTCCGCATCGTCAGTGGTGACGGCCCAGGCTTTGCCTCCGGTTTGGTGCCAAATGACCCAGAGCCTCCCGTCGGGGTCGACCCATGGCTGGGGGTCGAACGCCTTGTGGGGCCCTGGACCGTCGGGGTCGATCGCAAGGACTTCTTTCCAGCTTTTGCCGCCGTCGCCGCTGGTGCTGAGGACTGCATAGGCGTTCGCACACCGCTCGATGATCTCCCCCGGCGTGGTGCCTGAATACCACATGGCCCATAGGCGCCCGCCGCGTGAAACCGCGATGCTCGGCACTCCCGTGCAGGTGCGCTTGGCACGGTTGTAGTCTGCCGTACTGCTCGGATCCGGGATAAACTTAGGCAGGGCGGCCTGTCCGGATATGTTCGCCGCGTCTTTATCAGGCTCGACGCCTTTGGGCTGTGCGGGCTCGGTCTTCGGCGTGTCAACGGCACGCAATGTTGCTGTTGGCGCGAGCAGCACCGTGGAGAGCAGGAGGGCGGCGAGGCTTCTCATGCGAGGACCGGCTTGATCACGTGGCCGTGGACGTCGGTGAAGCGGCGGTTCACGCCGTTATGGTAATAGGTCAGCTTCTCGTGATCGAGGCCCAGCAGGTGGAGTACCGTCGCGTAGAAATCGTAGCAGGTCGCGACGTCGGTGACGCTGCGGCGGCCGAAGTCGTCGGTCGCGCCGTAGGAGACGCCGCCCTTCACGCCGGCACCCATCAGCCAAGCCGTGTAGGCATCCGGGTTGTGGTCTCGGCCGGTCGTGCCGACCTGGTGGGTGGGCATGCGGCCGAACTCCGTGCACCAGATGATGAGCACGTCGTCGAGCATGCCGCGCTGCTTCAGGTCCGCGAGCAGGGCGGCGGTAGGCTGGTCGAAGACCGGACAGTGACGGTCGTAGTCGGCCTTCAGCGTGCGATGCGCGTCCCAGTTGAGGAGGCCGTCGACCCCGCTGGCGCGGGAGGCGCAGTAGAGGCTGACGTAGCGCACGCCCTGTTCGAGAAAGCGACGGGTCAGCAGGCAGTTCTTGGCGTAGGCCGCCTTGAGCGGGTTGGCGTCCTTCGTGCCATAGAGCGCGTGGACGTGTTCTGGTTCGCGGGAGAGGTCGCTGACCTCCGGCGCTGCCAACTGCATCTTCGCGGCGAGTTCGTAGGCCGCGATGCGGGCGCGGAGCTCGTCGTTGCCGGCGTGGGCCTCGGCGTGTTCGAGGTTCGTGGCGCGG
>Ga0209033_1001589_pt1 | contig 13155 bp, 18 predicted proteins | sample LauGreFa1BDMLBDN_2_FD_188218 | JGI IMG/M metagenome (GOLD analysis project Ga0209033, IMG submission 188218) | Freshwater lake microbial communities from Lake Michigan, USA - Fa13.BD.MLB.DN (SPAdes) (version 2) | ecosystem: Environmental > Aquatic > Freshwater > Lake | place: Lake Michigan, USA...
ATGAACACCAGCGGTCGGGTGTTGGCCTTGATCAACTCGCGGGTCTCGTAACAATAAAACTCCATTCGGTCGAGCTCGCGCAGCAAGTCGTTGGGGAATTCAATGTCTGCTTTATCGATTTCATCAATCAAGAGCGCCACAGGTTCAGTGGCGGTGAAGGCCTGCCACAACACACCTTTGATGATGTAGTTTTCAATGTTTTTGACGCGTTCACCGCTATCTAAGTCGGCCATTTGGCTGTCGCGCAAGCGGCTGACCGCATCGTATTCGTACAAACCTTGCTGCGCTTTGGTGGTCGATTTGATATGCCACTGAAGCAAAGGCATATTGAGCGCCGCCGCCACCTCTTCTGCCAACATGGTTTTTCCCGTACCGGGCTCACCCTTGACCAGCAACGGTCGCTTCAGTGTGATGGCTGCGTTGACCGCCAGCATCAAGTCTTGGGTGGCCACATAGTTTTGGGTGCCTTGGAATTTCATCTTCGATTGCCTTTCGGGGGATTGACGCGGAGCTTACAAAACGCGTCTATATAATCTTGAGAGTTTCAATGATTGTCTGTCCAAAATGAACAAGTTTTATACGTCGTTGCTCGTGTTGTTTGTCGCTTGTGCGACCTCAGTTGTCAATGCTCAGGAAGCAGGCGACGCCAAAGCCGGTGAAACGAAGATCGCCATGTGTATCGGTTGTCACGGTATCAAGGGCTATCAAGCCAGCTTTCCCGAAGTTTATAAAGTTCCCAAAATTTCCGGCCAAACCGCCTCTTATATCGTGGCTTCTTTGAATGCCTACCAAAAAGGCGAGCGCAAACATCCCACCATGAAAAGCATTGCGGCTTCGCTCACTGCCAAAGACATGGCGGATATCGCGGCTTATTACGAATCACATGGCAAGGCCACCGCTCCTGCCGTTCCCGAGAAAGCCACTGAACCCAAAGGAAAAGTGGCTGAGCTTGTCGCCAAAGGTGCTTGTGCCTCATGCCATGGTGCCAATTTGAACAAGCCCATGGTGCCCGGCTATCCCAAAATCGCGGGCCAATACAAAGACTATGTGTATGTGGCGCTCAAGTCCTACAAAGTGGAAAACCAAGCCACTTGGGGCCGCAACAACGGTGTCATGGCGGGTATTGCCAAGCAATTCACCTTGGCCGAGTTGAAAGAAATCGCGGCTTATGTCAGCCAGCAACAAGGCGATTTGCAAAGCGTGCCTCAATCCAAATTCCGCTGATAGCCGAACAGGGTTTCATCCAAAGGCCCACCATGGTGGGCCTTTTTTTGGGCGCAACAGAGTGAAGGACTTTCAGTCTTTGGTCGCCTGGCGTTGAACAGCATCGATATAGGCTTGTCCATCGGGAGGGCGACCGCTGCGTTGGCTTTCCCACAGCATGGTGCCCAAGCATTCCATTACCTCGTGGTGAGCGGCATGTAAATCCGGCCGCCTGGCAGCGAGCAATTCAACCGCTTGCCGAATGCCACGGGGTTGGTCGATGGAACATTGCTCGCTGATGGACAAATGCATCGACAAATGCAAAAAAGGATTACCAGTGCTGTCGTCAAACTTTGCAGACAACGCGGCTTCTTCGTTCTGCAGCGCCAGGTGGTATTCGGGGTGTCGGTCGATCCATTCGGCGGCCAATGTCTCCAGCGGGTCGACCAACGGCCCTTGCAACTGTTTGGCATAGACTTGACAGAAGAAGCGCCGGACGTCTTGTTGTGAAGGACTGAACATGCGCTCTATTGTCAACCAGAGCAGCCCATGAACCAAGCCTATATTTGTGACGCCATCCGTACCCCTTTCGGTCGCTATGGTGGCGCTTTGTCCAGTGTGCGTACCGATGACTTGGCCGCCATTCCTTTGCGGGCACTGATGGCCCGCAATCCGCAAGTCGACTGGATGGCGATTTCTGATGTGCTGTATGGCTGTGTCAACCAAGCAGGTGAAGACAACCGCAATGTGGCGCACATGGCGAGTTTGCTGGCGGGCTTGCCTCATCAAATACCAGGGGCAACGATCAACCGCTTATGTGGCTCCGGCATGGATGCATTGGGTACGGCAGCCCGAGCCATTCGCGCGGGCGAGGCAGGTATGGTGATCGCGGGTGGCGTGGAGAGCATGAGCCGAGCGCCGTTTGTCATGCCCAAAGCCGAATCTGCTTTTGCGCGTACGCCAGCTATTTTTGACACCACCATTGGCTGGCGCTTTATCAACCCCGTGATGAAAGCCATGTATGGCGTGGACGCCATGCCCGAGACCGCAGAAAACGTGGCCATCGACTACCAGATCGAACGCGACGCACAAGACCGCATGGCGCTGGCCAGTCAGTTGAAAGCTGTGGCAGCGCAAAAGTCAGGTGTTTTGGCCGAGGAAATCACACCGGTGTCCATTCCGCAAAAAAAAGGCGAATCCATCACGGTTGAAAAAGATGAGCATCCACGCGAAACCAGCTTGGAAAAACTGGCGCAACTCAAAGGCGTGGTTCGCCCCGACGGCACGGTGACCGCTGGTAATGCCAGTGGCGTGAATGACGGGGCTTGTGCGATATTGCTGGCCGATGAAGCCCATGCCAAATTGCATGGTTTGACACCCATGGCGCGGGTGGTGGGCATGGCCACTGCGGGCGTGCCGCCGCGCATCATGGGCATAGGGCCCGCACCGGCCACTGAAAAAGTGCTGGCGCTGACCGGCTTGAAGCTGGCACAAATGGATGTGATTGAGTTGAACGAAGCGTTTGCGGCGCAAGGCATAGCGGTGTTGCGCATGCTGGGTTTGCAAGACGACGACCCGCGCGTCAACCCGAACGGTGGCGCGATTGCCTTGGGCCATCCGCTGGGCGCCAGTGGTGCCAGGCTGGTGATGACAGCGGCGCGGCAATTGCAACGAACCGGTGGGCGTTACGCGTTGTGCACCATGTGCATTGGTGTGGGGCAGGGGATTGCGGTGGTGATTGAGAGGGTTTGAATTCTTTTATTTGATTCTTTGCATAGCGATCTGGTAGGCCTCGCCATGGTCACGCCTGCCACTAGCAATCACAATCTAATTTTTTCCATTCTTTCAGAGCAAGCTCGTGAAACTCCGGTTCATAGTTCTTCAAGCTTTACTTTCACGGTTCGTCCACCTGAGCGTTCGTTGACAGTTTTGGTCAGTTCTGCGTCTTCCAGTTGGTCCATCAAGTTTTCATAGGCGGCAGCTGAAATCAAATAAGCGGCTGGCTTGTTATGGTTCAAGATGGCAACTGGTGAAGACTGGGCGACTTCAATCACCTCTGAGGGACTGCGCCGCAAATCCGTCATGCTGACAGTCTTTTTGGCAAAAATAGTTTGGGTAATCGACATATTTATCGCCTAAAAAAGCACATTACTAAGTGTATTTTAGAAGGTGTCAATAAGACGGTAAAGAATAGATTTTTATTGCTCGACAAAAGCCCGTTCCACCACAAAGTCGCCGGGGGTGCTGGTATTTCCTTCGGCGAAGCCACGTTCTTCCAACATGTTTTTCAAGTCTTTGAGCATTTGCGGGCTGCCGCAGAGCATGACTCGGTCGTCTTTGGGGTTGAAAGCAGGTAGCCCCAAGTCGGCGAACAATTTGCCCGAGTGGATCAGATCGGTCATGCGGCCTTGGTTTTTATAGGGCTCGCGGGTGACGGTGGGGTAGTAGAGCATTTGTTCGCGGACCATGTCGCCAAGCAGTTCATGCTGTGGCAGTTCTTGCGTGAGGTAGTCGTGGTAGGCCAATTCGTTCACCTGACGCACGCCGTGCACAACGATGACTTTTTCGAAGCGCTCATAGGTGTCGGGGTCGCGCACGATGCTGAGGTAAGGGGCCAGTCCCGTCCCAGTTCCCAGCAAATACAGGTTTTTGCCGGGCAGCAAATAATCAATCAGCAGTGTGCCGGTGGGTTTGCGCCCGACGATGATTTTGTCGCCCACTTGGATATGCTGTAGCCGCGATGTGAGTGGGCCGTCGGGGACTTTGATGCTCAAGAATTCGAGATGCTCTTCGTAGTTGGGGCTGACGATGCTGTAAGCACGCAGCAATGGCTTGCCGTCGACTTTGAGTCCGATCATGGTGAAATGCCCGTTGGAAAACCTGAGGGCCATGTCACGAGTGGTGGTAAAACTGAACAGGCGGTCAGTCCAATGGTGAACTGTCAGGACGGTTTCTTCTAGAAAAGCACTCATGGACGCGATCGTTGAAATAGTAAACCACTGATTTTAGAGGACGCATTGTCAACCGCCGTTGCTTGCTGTCGCCAGCACGATTGACAAACCTTCCCGCATGAAAGACACCTTATCGAATGAAAAAGCATTTCAACACTTTCAAAGAACTGCAAGCCTGCGTGGGACAAGACGTGGCGGTCAGCGATTGGTGTGTGGTGACCCAAGCGCAAATCAACCAATTTGCCGATGCCACCCACGACCACCAGTGGATTCATGTGGACGAACAGAAGGCTGCCAATGGCCCATTTGGAACCCCGATTGCCCACGGGTTTTTGACACTTTCTTTGTTGCCGCTGTTTTTTGAATCGGCTTTTTCGATGGCGCAAACCCGCATGGGGGTGAACTATGGCTTGAACAAAGTCAGATTCACCGCGCCGGTGCCGGCCAACAGTCGCCTGCGTGCCCACATGCATTTGCTGGCTTGCGAGGACATCGAGCCTGCAGGCATACAAATGACGTGGCGCGTGAGCGTTGAGCGTGAAGGCAGCGACAAACCTGTGTGTGTCGCGGAGTCCTTGGTCAGGCATTACGCCTGATGACCAAACCCCTTTTGTCGCCAAGCTTCGTACACCACCACCGCCACCGCGTTGGACAAGTTCAAGCTGCGTTGACCGGGCAGCATGGGCAGTCTGATCAGCCTTTCTGCGCCAAAGCTATTTCGCAACGAGGCGGGCAAGCCGCTGGTTTCTGACCCAAAAATCAGCCAATCATTGGCGGCAAATTGGCAGTCATGTACCCGCCGCGTGCCGTGGGTGCTGAGCGCAAAACATCGCTGCGGTTCAGGTTGTTCGCTGTCGAGAAATTGTGGCCAATTGGGGTGGCGTTTGACGCTGGCGTATTCGTGGTAATCCAAGCCAGCGCGTCGCATTTGCTTGTCTTCCATGGAAAAGCCCAAAGGTTCAATCAAATGGAGTTTGCAACCGGTGTTGGCGGCCAAGCGAATCACATTGCCCGTGTTAGGTGGAATTTCGGGTTGGTATAAAACAATGTTGAACATAAAGCTTGCAGGAATCATTCGGTGGCGGCGACAGACCCCGATTGTGCTCTGGCCAATGTCACTGCACTGACCGTTGCAGCACCCGCCTGCAACAAGGCCAAACTGCAGGCTTGCAATGTGCTTCCGGTGGTCATGACGTCGTCTACCAACAACAGGTTTTTGCCAGCCAATTGACGGATATGTTGAGGATGAACCGCGAATGCATGCGTCAAATTGACTTGCCGCTGTTCACGGCTCAACCCCGCTTGTGCAGCGGTGTCTCGCACACGCAGTAACCCTTGGGCCATACATCGCACAGAGGACAGACGGCTTGCCAACAAAAGCGATTGGTTAAACCCCCGCTCGCGCAACCGTTTTGCAGACAAAGGCACGGGTATGAGGTGATCGGATTGCATGACCCGTTCATGAAGCGGTTCATTGGCCAGCATGACTTTGGCAAAGAATCGCGCCAGCCCGGGTTGCTCGTGAAATTTGTAGCCAATGATGAGGCTTCTCCATGGTTCCGTGTACGGGACCGCGCTGGCGCAAGTTTGCCAAGCAGGTGGTGTTGACAAGCAGTTGGCGCAAAGAGGATGCGCGTTTTCCAAAGCACACACCTTACAAGTTGTGGTGCTCCTGGGTTGCTGCACCCAGCAGCTTTGGCACAGCACATCCCGGCACCAACCAGAACACACGTGGCATTGTGTCGGCCATGCATTTCCCAGACTTTGGGGCCATTGCAGTAAGCGCGTAAACCAACTTGGGTATGCTTTGCGGTTGGATGTCATACCTGCACTTTAAAAATCTTTGTTACACATGTCTGTGAGCGATTCACCCTCTCAAAGTGATAGATTGCCACACATGGATGCCCGCGCTGCAGCGCGGGTGGCACGCAAAATCAGTCGCAGTGGAGAGCCGTGGTTACACAACGAAGTGGCCCAGCGGATGGCAAACCGGTTGCCATTGATACGACACAACACACGCCAGTGGATCCATTGGGCACCAAGGTTGGGTGGCCTGGTTGCACAGCATCGGGTACCACCGTTGTTGGCCAAAGCGCATCAAACCGTGCTGCAAACCGACGCAGTGGATTTGCAGTGGGCCAAGCAGGCTATGTCGCCAGCATGGTGGCGGCGCATATTCAACAACAACTTGGATTTTTCCAGCCGTATTTCGCGCGAGGCAGACATGGTTTGGTGCAACATGCAGTTGCACATGCACCCTGATCCTTTGGCATTGATGCGTGCTTGGAGCGAGGCGCTCAATTCACAAGGATATGTGATGTTTTCTTGCCTGGGCCCAGACAGTTTGCGTGAATTGCGGGCTTTGTTTGAAGAAGAAAGTTGGCCGCCAGCTCATGCAGATTTCACCGACATGCACGATTGGGGAGACATGCTTTTGCAGGCGGGTTTTGCCCAGCCGATCATGGACATGGAGCACATGACATTGACCTATGCCAGCGCAGAGGATTTATTGCGGGATTTGCGAACGCTGGGGCGTAATTTGCATCCGCAGCGTTTTGCGGGTCTTCGTGGGCGGGCTTGGTACCGTCAGCTTTTGCAGGCGTTGCAAAAGAAATTGGCGTCTGCAGCGCATCAAGGAAGGTTGGCATTGACGTTTGAGGTCATTTATGGGCACGCATTTAAAGCCTCCAAGGTCGCCAAGCGGGACGTACCCGCCGTCGTCAGCTTGGATGACATGAAAAAAATGTTGTCAACCGGCGGAAAAACCCTTTGAGTGCCTTGCCGTGCAATCCCTTACGGCGAAAGGCCTTTTGTCATCAGCGGCCAGCAAGCTTGGTGTCAGGCCACACCACGGTTCCATTGCTACAATGGTTTGGTTAATTGAATGAATTTACTCAGCTGCATTTTTAAACACATGATGAACCACATTCTCAAAAAACTCGAAACAGCGTTGCTTACTTTGGCTGTGTTCGGTGCCAACGCCGCATGGGCTGTCAACGATTTGCCAGGCGGGCCTGCTGTCAGGCAACTCAATTTACATCCTCCTGTCACCAAAATCGCGGAAGAACAGGTGTGGTTGCACTGGTTCATGCTCATCATCTGCACAGTTATCTTTTTGGCAGTTTTTGGGGTGATGTTTTATTCCGTGTGGAAACACCGTAAGTCTGTAGGTCATAAGTCTGCAAATTTCCACGAATCGGTCAAAGTGGAAATCGCTTGGACGGTGGTGCCTTTCATCATTGTGATTTTGATGGCACTGCCCGCCACCAAAGCGGTGGTTGCCAGCAAAGACACGTCCAACGCCGAATTGACCATCAAGGTCACTGGTTACCAGTGGAAATGGGGTTACGACTACATCAAGGGTGAAGGCGAGGGCATCGGGTTCATCTCCACCTTGGACAATGCGCAACGTGAAATGTCTAACTCCGGCAAACCAGAGCCTACCGACGATTATTTGCTGAAAGTCGACAACCCATTGGTGGTTCCAGTGGGTAAAAAAATCCGCATCATCACCACATCCAACGATGTGATTCACTCGTTTGCTGTGAACTCTTTTGGTATCAAGCAAGATGCCATTCCTGGGTTTGTGCGTGACACATGGTTCCGCGCAGAACAAACCGGCGACTTCCGAGGTCAGTGCCAGGAGCTGTGCGGCAAAGAGCACGCTTATATGCCTATTCATGTCAAGGTGGTAACCGCAGAGGAATACACCGCATGGGTGGCTGCTGAAAACAAAAAAATGGCGGCCAAGCAGGACGACCCCAACAAGGTTTGGACCTTGGCTGAACTCACACAAAAAGGCGAGAAGGTTTATGCAGCCAACTGTGCTGCCTGTCACCAAGCCACTGGCAAAGCGCTGGGATCTGTCAAGGCACTCGATGGTGCGGCAGTGGTGTTAGATGCTGATGCCAGTAAGCAAATCAATGTGTTGCTCAATGGTCAGAACAACGCCATGCCTGCTTGGAAACAACTCAGCGACACAGAAATCGCTGCTGTGATCAGTTTCACCAAAAACAATTGGTCCAACCAAACAGGTCAATTGGTGCAGCCGGCCGATGTGCGTGCAGCCCGTCAATAAATCACCCTGAAATCTAAGGAATCTTTATGAGCGCAGTTCTTGATCCCCACGGCCATGGTGCAGCAGACCACGGGCACGACCACCACCACGGTGCCCCGCACGGCTGGAAGCGTTGGGTGTATGCCACCAACCACAAAGACATTGGCACATTGTATTTGTTGTTTGCCTTTGCTATGTTGATCATTGGTGGTGTGCTGGCGTTGCTGATTCGCGCAGAGTTGTTCCAGCCCGGCTTGCAGTTTGTCAACCCCGAGTTGTTCAACCAGTTCACCACCATGCATGGATTGATCATGGTGTTCGGTGCCATCATGCCTGCTTTTGTCGGATTTGCTAACTGGATGATTCCTCTGCAAATCGGTGCATCTGACATGGCTTTCGCGCGCATGAACAACTTCAGCTTTTGGTTGATGATTCCTGCGGCCCTCATGTTGGCTGGCTCGTTCTTCATGGCTGGCGGTGCGCCTGCCGCTGGTTGGACTTTGTACGCGCCATTGACTCTGCAAATGGGCCCTTCCATGGATGCCGCTATTTTCGCGTTGCACCTCTTGGGTGCAAGTTCCATCATGGGCTCCATCAACATCATCGTCACCATTTTGAACATGCGCGCACCTGGCATGACACTGATGAAAATGCCCATGTTTGTGTGGACTTGGTTGATCACCGCTTATTTGCTGATTGCCGTGATGCCTGTGTTGGCTGGCGCGATCACCATGACTTTGACTGACCGCCATTTCGGCACCACCTTTTTCAATCCTGCTGGTGGTGGTGACCCTGTCATGTACCAGCACATCTTCTGGTTCTTTGGCCACCCCGAGGTGTACATCATGATCTTGCCGGCGTTTGGCATCATCAGCCAAATCGTGCCGGCTTTTTCACGCAAGAAACTCTTTGGTTATGCCTCTATGGTCTATGCCACTTCCTCTATCGCTATTTTGTCGTTCATCGTTTGGGCGCACCACATGTACACCACTGGCATGCCCGTGACGGGCCAGTTGTTCTTCATGTATGCCACCATGCTGATTTCTGTGCCCACCGGTGTGAAAGTGTTCAACTGGATTGCCACCATGTGGAAGGGCTCCATGACGTTTGAAACCCCCATGCTGTTTGCTGTGGGATTCATTTTTGTGTTCACCATGGGTGGCTTCACCGGCTTGATCTTGTCCATGGCCCCGATTGATTTGCAGTTGCAAGACGGTTATTACGTGGTGGCCCACTTCCACTATGTACTCGTGGCAGGTTCCTTGTTCACCATGTTTGCCGGCTACTACTATTGGGTGCCGAAATGGACGGGTGTCATGTACAACGAAACCCTGGGGAAAATCCATTTCTGGTGGACCTTGATTTCATTCAATGTCACCTTCTTCCCCATGCACTTCTTGGGTTTGGCTGGCATGCCGCGTCGTTATGCTGACTATCCTATGCAGTTCGCTGATTTCAACGCATTGGCATCGGTCGGGGCTTTCGCTTTCGGTATCGCGCAAGTGTTCTTCTTCTTTTTCATTGTGTTGCCCACCATGCGTGGCAAGGGTGAGCCTGCTCCACAGCGTCCGTGGGAAGCGGCTGAGGGGTTGGAGTGGGAAGTTCCCTCGCCCGCGCCTTTCCACACCTTTGAAACACCGCCCAAGCTCAATAAGGATGCCAATCGCATTCTTGCTTGATTGACGGACATGACGACCCCCGAACAAAGAAAAAACAATCGGCGATTGGGGCTGATCTTGGCCTCAACCGCATTGGTTTTCTTTTTGGGCATTCTTGCCAAAATTCTTCTCATACAGCCCACATGAAAATGACCTTAGGTTTGCAAACCGATAACCAGCGGATGCTGCGCAAACTGGCTGTGGTGGCCGTGCTCATGTTTGGTTTCGGGTATGCCTTGGTGCCAATTTACCAAGCCATTTGTGAATTAACAGGCATCAATATTTTGGCTTTGGGTGAAAAAGAGCTGCCCGGCTCAGGCAATGCCCGCTTGTCCAACCCTGGCAACACCCAAGTCGACACCAGCAGAACCATCACGGTTGAATTTGACGCCAACGCTCGCGGTCCTTGGCAATTCAAGCCCATGCAGAATTCTGTGCAGGTGCACCCTGGCGAATTAACCACCGTGATGTATGAGTTTCAAAATGTGCAAGACCGAACCATGTCTGCACAGGCCATACCCAGTTATGCCCCACGCGAAGCCGCTGCACATTTCAACAAAGTCGAATGTTTTTGCTTTAACCAGTACACATTGGCACCGGGTGAAAAAAAGCAATGGCCTGTTGCCTTTGTGGTAGACCCAAAATTGGCTAAAGGGGTGACCACCATCACTTTGTCGTACACCTTTTTTGAGGTGGGAAGCAAAACCCCGGCTGCACCTACAAGCACTGTGTCTAGCATTGTGTCCAAGGAAAGTGGTGTATGAGCGTTGACGCTGTTGAGGTGGTTGCTCCGGTCGCTGTCAAACGCCCGATTTGGCGTTCCATATTGGCGGTGGCTTGGTCTTTCATTGGTATTCGAAAAAACAGTGAGTTTCAAGAAGATTTGTCACACATCACACCACTGCACGTTTTAGGTGTGGGCTTGTTGGCAGGTTTGTTGTTTGTGATTGGGTTGATTGTTTTGGTCAATCTGGTTGTTGCGAAATAAAGGAGTGGAGATGAGCAGCACAACACATGGCGCAACGCCTTATTACTATGTTCCAGAGCCCTCGCGCCACCCGGCCATGGCTGCTTTTGGTTTGTTTTTTGTCATCTTGGGTGCCAGTCAATGGGTCAATGATGTCAGTTGGGGTAAATATTCTTTGTTCGCTGGCTTGGCCATTTGGTTGTTTGTGCTGTTTCAGTGGTTCAGCCAGGCTGTCCAGGAAAGCGAATCGGGTCAATACGGTCGCAAGATCGACCTGTCATTCCGCTGGAGCATGAGCTGGTTCATTTTTTCTGAGGTGATGTTTTTCGGAGCGTTCTTCTCAGCATTGTGGTGGGCGCGTGTGCACTCCGTGCCCATGCTGGGCAGCAGTGAGAACGCCTTGCTGTGGCCAGGATTCAAGGCGGTGTGGCCGAGTGTGATGGCCGGTGTCACCGCTTCCCCTGCGGGCATCATCGAACCGTTCCAAACCATGACGCCGTTTTGGTTGCCAACCATCAATACCGCTTTGTTGTTGTCCTCTGGTGTGACGCTGACCATTGCGCACCATGCGTTGCTGCAAGACCAACGCGCCAAAACTATCCAATTCATGTGGCTGACAGTGTTACTGGGCGTGGTGTTTTTGGTGGTGCAAGGTTACGAGTATTACCATGCCTACGAAGACTTGAACTTGAAGCTGACGTCGGGTGTATACGGTTCTACGTTTTTCATGCTGACTGGCTTTCACGGCTTTCACGTCTTTGTGGGCATGCTGATGTTGTTGTTCGTGACGTTGCGCTTGCAAAAAGGCCATTTTTCTTCGCAAAGCCATTTTGGCTTCGAAGGCGCAGCTTGGTACTGGCACTTTGTGGACGTGGTTTGGCTGGGCTTGTATGTGTTGGTCTATTGGCTCTGAACATGACCCAGCAGCAAAAAGGCCGCAACAGCGGCCTTTTTCTTGCCTATCTCAGGGCTTCATGGGCGAGTAACGGGTTCCCGTTGAAAGAAAGCTGCTCCGTTTAAACAGCAGTCAATGGAATGCCTGTGGGTCGCAGCCAACCCATCTTCCAAGAAAGCAGTATGCATAAGAACAGTACAACCGAGATGCCCACACGAAAGGCCAGAGCCCGCATCATTCGACTGGATTTGGGCGCGTCGTCGGTGTCCCCACGCAACATGAATAACAATGCAGTGGACAACGCCGCCAGTATGCCGAGGAATGCTATAGCTATGAATATGTTCATTTATCAGATTATCCAGTGAAACCCGCCGAGACCATCATCCCCATGGGCAAAGGGCGTTCCTTGATAGTGATCTTGGCTGCCATTGCTGGCGTTGTTCTGACCTTGCGACTGGGTGGGTGGCAGCTGTCTCGCGCTGACGAAAAAATCCAATACCAAAGCCAGTTAGAAGCCCAAATGCGATTGCCACCATTGGATACGCGCAGTTTGCAGCAAAACCCAGAGCAGTGGTTGAATGTACACAGGCGAGTTGAACTCTTTGGCACATGGTTGTCCGAGAAGACGGTGTATTTAGATAACCGCAGCCACAAGGGTCGTCCAGGGTTTTGGGTGATGACGCCGTTTCAATGGAGCGATGGGCAAGTGGTGTGGGTGCAGCGCGGATGGGTGGCTCGCGACCCGGTAGATGCGACCAAAGCAGCGCCGATACAGACCCCTACCCAGCCAGTTCGGCTTGAGGGGCGTATTTCTGCGGGTCTGTCACACATGACGGAGTTGAAAGCGACGACAGCAGGACCGTCGCAAGTTGGAGAATTGCTGATTCGCTCCAACCTAGACAGGCAAACCATGCAAGCCATGGTCACTGAACAGGTGAGTGCGGTGGTGGTGCAGACTGGTGCAAATTCAGATGGCTTATCGCGCGATTGGCCAGTGGTCTCTGGGTCTGCCGACAAAAACAAGGGCTACGCTTTTCAATGGTTTGCATTGAGCGGTTTGATTGCGTTACTTTTTATTTGGTTTCAATGGATAGGGCCTTGGCGTCATGCAAAACAACAAAGCTGAAGATTCTCCGTCGCAAGCGCTTGGCTTGACGATTTACGACTTGCCCGATCCCATGGCTTCGGTACAAGAAGATGCCAAACGCACATGGGGTGGACGCTGGCGAATGATCTTGGTGTTGCTGGTATGTGCCGCTCCGGTCATCGCCTCATACCTGACCTATTACGTGATTCGCCCGCAGACATTTCGTCACTTTGGCGAATTGATTCAGCCTGTTCAACCGATTCCAGACATCATGGCGCAGTCCATCGACGGCAAGTCATTGAAATTGACCCAGTTAAAAGGCCAGTGATTGATAGTG
>Ga0209033_1001595_pt1 | contig 13129 bp, 15 predicted proteins | sample LauGreFa1BDMLBDN_2_FD_188218 | JGI IMG/M metagenome (GOLD analysis project Ga0209033, IMG submission 188218) | Freshwater lake microbial communities from Lake Michigan, USA - Fa13.BD.MLB.DN (SPAdes) (version 2) | ecosystem: Environmental > Aquatic > Freshwater > Lake | place: Lake Michigan, USA...
TTCTTCTACAAAGACCCAATTACAGGGGCAAATACCTTTAACCTTCCGTTTTCGGGTGAATTTACGAAACTATTGACAGGCGTAAACGCACCATTGCAAGCACAAGTCAAAGGCTTATCGATGGGTTTACAAGTCATCCCTGCTGTTGGCCCTGTTGTGCAGATGGCTGCGTCAGAAATAATCCCAGACACACCATCAACAGATTCAATCATTAGCGTACTTCTTCCGTACGGAAGAAAAGAACCAGGCGCTTTGGTTCCTGGATGGGCAAGCAAAATGTATTCTGCGTTACGAGACAACGAAGGAAAACTGCAATCCATTTACGCAAACACCTACGGCGAAACAGTTCGAGCAATGTCCGCGTCAGGCGAATACGAACTGAATGATCCAGCAGAAAAAGAACGTTTGCTACAAGACTCAAAATGGCGCGCCCGTGTACTCACCCTCTTACGGGCTGCGTCACAGTTTGCAGGACCAACAGTAGGAAACCCTGAAGCAATCATCAAAACCGATCAAGGTGATGTTTACGCATCATTTTTGGTCAAAGAGTTCCAAGTTTTGCAACAAGAAAACTACGACACGGCAGTAAAAGAATTCTTAAACCGTCACGGAGATGACGCGCTTCTATACATTTCATCCAAAACACAATCGGTTCAACCAGGCGTTCAGGCATCAGATCAGTTCGGTGATTGGGAACGCAAAAACAAAGATGTCATGTCTGCGTACAAAAACGTTGCCGCCTATTTTGCTACAGGTGGAGATGACTTTTCGTTCTCTGTGTGGGAACGTCAAATACGGTTGGGTCAACGCAGACGATTAAGCGCTGACGAAATGATTGATCTTGCCCAATACAAGATAGGTAATTCGATTTATCGTGACCTGAAAAAACAGGCTGGCAAATATCCAAATGCTGAAGTTAAATCATGGTTGTCTCGTCAACGTCAAAAAATCCACGAACAATACCCTGGTTTCCCCGCAAAAGCCATATTCACTTTGGGTGAATTTGAACGAAACATTGAAGAAATGGGTCGGGCCGTCAACGATACACGGCTTGCAGATAACTCAATCGCTCAAGCGGTACGAGAATACTTGGAGTATCGCACCAAAGCAGTTGATTCTTATGTAAAATCGGGGGGCAAGCCTGGGGGTTTTGCTACAGCAAAATCAGCAGCAGATTTGCGTCAATGGTTATTTAATATCGGTACCGCATTGTCAGAAGTTGAACCAGACTTCCAACGTGTGTGGGATCGTGAACTATCATCTGAGGTTGACGAATTATGAGCATGAACGAAACAGACACTTTGGGCGTTGATATTGAACCGATGCCTGGCGTCACGAGTCAACAATCCAAGTATTCTCTTGGACCAGATTTTCAGTTTACCGAACGCCCCGTTACGCAAGGTTCGCTTGCTCTTGTCGGAACACAAGATTATTACGGACAACAGTATTTCGTTCAAAAAGGAAACAAAGTTTTCTATAAAGGCCCTGGGCTTGTTGACGGCAACGGTGTCATCAAACGACAACCTTACGATCCTTCAAACATTACCGGTGAGGCTTACAGGTTTTTGGCAAACAAAGGCCGAGGCGAACGTTTGGCTTTCTTAAACACCATTGCTGATCGAGGGCTTTATGACGGCGGCAAACCATCTACCTCAACTTTTGACGGCAAAGACCTTAACGCCACAGCGCAATACTTACTGGCGTTGAATCGTTACGGCGTAACCGAAGATATCGGCCTTGCTTATCTGACACAAGAATACCCTGGTGGTCAAGCCGCCACGGGTCGTACTATTCGTGTTACCGCAAAAGAAGACATCACTTCGGTGTTGCGTGAAGAATCATTCCGACAATTAGGGCGCACAATGACACCTCAAGAAATACGTGACGCTGTTCAGTTCGTGCAATCCCGTGAACGTCAAGCACCTTACGGGGCAGAACAAGCACCAGCATTGTCCACATTGACACAACAGGCTGTTGGTCGTGGTCGTGAAGATGAAGTAAAACTAGAGGGCTTCCGTACTTTGGCTGATCTCGTTGAACGTGCGTTTGGGGGTTCGTGATGGCTAAAGATTATGACTTGGTTAGTGGAGACGCTCGCATCTCCGAGATTGATGCGCAATTAAAAACCATTGAAAAAACATTAACGGGCAATAGTTATACGCCATTACCAGATGACCCGAACTATAAGTTAAGAAACAAATCAACCGGTTTGGTTGGCGTACCAATGTTTTCTGAAGCGCGAGACAATTTAATTAATTTACAAAAAACATTGAGCGCCGAAAAACAAACAATTACAGCACAACTTGCAGAAAAAGCAAAAACATATACTGCCCCTGTTGGGCCACAAACCCGTATTGTTAAAAAAGAATTAGAACTTCAAAAAAAATATGGGGCTACAGTTGTATCTCCTGCCACAGCCGCAGTAACACCGACAACGGATGCGGCACAAAGAATCGGTTTCACACCAATTAAAGCAACCGAAGAACCCACCCCACCTCCGCCGCCAACTGGCACTTCTGCTGGCAAGCCTGGAAAAAAGATTACAAAAAGCGATGTAGATGCCGCTTTGGTTGCAGCAAATTTGACTGACACCCCAGAGAATCGCAAAAAGGTACGTGAACAATTAAAGGCTGGCAAATCAATAAAGCCGTCAAATTGGGAAGCGCTTGTCGCTGAACAAGCAGGCGAGTATGCGTACCTTCTTGGGCCAGAATTTGAAGGCGTATCTGAACTTTTACGCAAAGCAGTAGAACAAGATTGGTTCTCGTCAGAACAAGGCAAAGCCCAATTCATTCAAGAATTAAAGAAAACACCTTACGGTCTAAATACAAGCACTAAACAACAACAGTTTGATCTTAAAACTGCTGGCAACAAAAAGGTTGATATTCAAACAAACATTGACCGTATCCGAACACAGTACGGGGAAATCCAATTCGACCAAGCAACGTTGGAAGAAATTGCTGGTACTGCTGCACGCAACGGTGCAACCGACATAGAACTTGGTCGCCTCGTGTATCGCGCCGCTTTCAAACGTGGCGCAGTATCCCCTGACTTGACTTCCCCGATTGCAGCCAAAACCGCATTGGGTGGAGATGATGCCGCCCGCATCAAAGCCATTTATCGTTCTTACGGTGTAAGGGCTGACGACGAACAAGTTGCACGTATTTTGGCTGGTCAACCCGAACCTACAACTGGAACCGTTATGACCGAAGATATGTTGCGCACCAATTTGCGTGATTTGGCAAAAGTTTCATATCAGCCTTTTGCCGATTTGTTGGATCGTGGTTTGTCGGTTCAAACAATCTTTTCGCCATATCAGCAGATTGCTGCTTCTACTTTAGAGAAATCGGCAAACGAAGTTGCTTTGACTGACGCAAATGGTACCCCTACACAATTTGCTTCAGCGTTGATGGGTGAAAAACCTATGTCTTTAACTGATTGGATTGCTAAATTGAAATCTGATGACAAGTATGGTTGGCAGTTTACGAGCGAGGCTAAACAACAGGCATCCAATTTGGTCATGGAATTGGAGAAAGCGTTTGGGTACAGAAAATGAGTGACACAAGTTTTAGCGGCGATCTGCTTGATCTTGGCATTGCGCCACTTACACCTGAACAGTTAGGGCAAATCGACCCAGCCCTTTTGGAAACCGCTGGCACACCTGGTTCCATTCAAGAAGTACAACCTGTTAGAAAAACACCAGTCACAACCACTACAGAAATACCCGAAACCGAGGCTGAACGCATTGCTCGTTTAGACCGAGAACAAAGAGCCGCAGAATTTGCGGCAATGCAAGCATCCGAAACTGCGGCTGCTGAAGCACGACGAGAAAACGCTTTCGGTATAATTTCTGCGTTTCTTCAACGGGCAGGTTTGCAAGGATTGGAAGGCAACATCAGAGGTTTGCTTGCGCAAGGCATAGTGGATACTGATGCAGTTCTGTTTAACCTTCGAGACACCGAACAGTTCCGTACCCGATTCAAAGCAAATACAGCCCGTGCAAACAGAGGGCTACAAGAACTAGACCCTGCGACATATATCGGCTTGGAACAGCAATACCGATCTGTTTTGGTGGCAAACCGTTTACCTGAAACATTCTATGATGAGCCTTCTGATTTTGAAAAGTTGATTGAGGGCGATGTTTCACCAAGCGAATTTCAGGCACGAATAGACGAAGGTTTCGTAAAGGTTCGTGACGCCGATCCAGCAGTTTTGAACACTTTGCGTCAGTTTTATCCTGAGGTTGGCAACAGCGAAAATGCTTTGGCAGCCTATTTCATTGACCCTCAACGGGCATTGACGGCATTGAATCGTCAAGTACAGGCAGCACGTATTGGTGCCCGTGCCCGTGAACAAGGTGGTTTCAATCTTGGGGCATTGACGGCTGAAGAACTTGTAAGTCGAGGATACACACCTGAGCAGGCTCAAGGAGTTTTTGAACGCGCAGGAGAACTCGCTGGTCTATATCAGGAGATGGGTGGCGAAGAAGCCCTTACTGAAGCACAAAAAGTTGGGGCCGCTTTCGGTTACGATGTTGCCGCAGCACAGGCTTTGGAACAACGTAAACGTGCGCGTTTAGGCGAATTCCAGGGTGGTGGCGGGTTCGCTAAAACAACCGGTGCAACATCTGGAACCGTTGAAACAGGTGTCGGCACAGCACAATAACCATATTGTTGACATCCCTGTATAGGGGTGTGCTACACTCTGTTTGTTCCCAAAAGAACACCGGTAGAGAATCCCCGACTTTATCGTGAAACAAGGGTGAGTTATGCAGCCGTCACGATCCTCCAATGTGACGTGGGCAGAAGGAGTGAGCCATGTCAAACGTCAACGAGTTCGATGACGAGACTGAAGAAACACCGAAAGACCCTGTGCGGGCGCGGATGCGTCAACTTGAAAAAGAGTTGAAAGCAAAAGAGCAAGCACTTGCCGAAGCAGACGCTATTAAACGCGAGTATGCGTTTATGAAAGCGGGAGTTCCAATGGATTCCCCGATGTCTAAATACTTCGTCAAAGGTTATGACGGCGAGTTCACACCCGAAGCAATTCGGTCGGCTGCAGAAGAAGCGAATCTCATCCACAAAGAAGCGCAAAACGCCCAAGTTAAATCTGAGGCAGATGCGTGGAACCGTCTTACAAAGGCGCAACGTGCGGGTGAAACCAGCGAACCTGTTGCTGATTGGAACACGAAACTTAATCAGGCTCGAAATCAAGACGAAGTGATGCAGATTTTGGCTCAAGCAAGGCAAGAAGCAGAAAACATCTAGCCCGCAGGACTCCCGTTCCTGTCGGGAGAAAGCAATAACAGGAAATGTCAAAAACACAAACAAGCGACCTTCTCACAGATCAGGTTGCGTTTGATCGGATTGCGTATTTTGCGCTTCGTAGCGAACTTTTGTTCGATGCGGTCGCAGACGTTATGCCGGTCGCACAAGCAATGCCAGGTTCATCGGTCAAGTTCACAATTTTCAACGATCTTGCTGAAAAGACTTCGACACTTACTGAGGACACAGACGTAACTCCAGTAGTTATGGGCGACAGCCAAGTTGAAGTAACGTTGGAAGAATACGGCAACGCCGTAAACACAACAGCGAAACTTCGTGGCACATCGTTCCTTGATGTGGATTCGGCAGCCGCTAACCTCGTTGGTTACAACGCAGGTATCTCGGTTGACGGTGTTATCCGCGAGGTACTGTCCGCAGGAACAAACGTTGTCTACGGTGGTGGCGGTTCAACAACCCCAACTGCTCGCACCGAAATTGAAGCAACGGACATCATTGAAGCAAACGACATCCGCAAGGTTGTTGCTGCACTTCGCAAAGCGAACGCAGTTTCGTTCAATGGCATGTACATGGGTTACATTCACCCAGACGTTTCGTACGATCTTCGCAAGGAGACAGGCGTAGCATCGTGGCGTGACCCGCACGTGTACAGCGATCCAGCAGGCATCTACAACGGTGAAATCGGCGCTTTTGAAGGTGTCCGTTTCATTGAGACTCCACGAGCCAAAATCTTTGAGAACGCCTCAAACGGTTCAGGATCGACTGGAACAGTTGATGCTTACTGCACACACATCGCAGGCCGTCAGGCTTTGGCGAAGGCACACTCAATCGTTGACGGTAACGGCCCGTTCCCACGTGTCGTACGCGGTCCAGTAGTTGACGTGTTGTCACGTTTCCAACCTGTCGGTTGGTACTGGCTCGGTGGCTATGCTCGATTCCGCGAGGCTTCGCTTCGTCGTATCGAGTCGGCTTCAAGCCTCGGCGCCTGAACCATATAGTTCAGTTGTAAGTTGAGAGGGGGGTCAGGCTTTTCCCCTGCCTGACCCCTTTTCTCGTTCTGCTATTATTTCGTGTGAGGTAACAAATGTCTATTTCTAATTACGCAGAAAACAAATTTTTGGATGCTCTCCGCGCACAATCGTTTTCGGTTAGCAACGTTTACACAAAACTGCACACAGGTGATCCTGGTGAAGCAGGTACAAGCAATGCTGCTACGGAAACAACTCGTAAAGAAGTTACGTTTAGTGCGGCTTCAAGTGGTTCTATGTCTGCTTCGGCAACTATCGAATGGACCAATGTTTCCACTACGGAAACTTATTCGCATTTTTCTTTGTGGGATAATTCAACTGCGGGTAACTGTTTGTGGACTGGCGCTTTGTCGTCGTCTGCGGCTGTTACTGCCGGTGACACGTTTCAGATCACCGCGTTAACTCTCAGCCTCGATTAGGGTGAGGTAGCCCTATGGCTACTGGAGTCACCGATTTTACTTTCGGGTTCACGGACACCCCTGGGTTCAGGGAGTTCGCCGAGGTACCTAATTATGCGCGGCGCAAAGTTATTTATTTTGCGTCACCGTTTGCGAACACTCAAGGTTTCTTTCGTGGTGTAACCGCACGTACCGCCACAGGTGCAGGCACAGGTACACAATCGGCGTCAGGTCTACGGATAGTTGGGCGTACGGCGTCAGCGTCAGGGTTAGGTTCATCATCAACAGCGATTGTGCTTGTCGCCAAACGTACGGCATTGGGGTCTGGTATTGGTTCTAGTGTTGCTGAAGGTGAACGTGTTGTTCCCCGATCCGCTACTGCTAGTGGTCAGGGTACTACTGCTGGTGGTGCTACTGGTTTGCATATTGCGCCCCGTACCGCTACGGGTTCTGGTACAGGTTCGTCTGTTGCTACCCGTAACGTCGTTCGTGCTTTCACAGCGTCAGGTTCAGGTACGGGTTCTCAGACTGCTACAGGTTTGCGTCTTGTTTTGCGTACCGCTACTGCTTCAGGCACAGGTACATCATCGAACACGTTTGAGGTCACACGCGCCCGTACAGCGTCAGCGTCAGGTTTGGGGTCATCTAATGCCACCCCGCTTCATATCGCCCCTCGTAGCGCAACAGGGAACGGCTCAGGGGCATCCAGTACCACGAGTTTCACTACAAGGTCCCGTACCGCCACAGGCTCAGGTGCCGGTACCCGCAGCATTGTTTCGGCCCGTGTTTGCCAGCGCACAGCCACAGCCACAGGTACAGGCACACAGAGCGCCACACAGACCAAACTGTTGCTGTTCCGTACACCGTCAACAACCGAGATACGTTCAGCCGACAGGTTTGATACAAGTATCCCTGGTCGACTGTTCCGTTACGCCGACCCACAATACGCTGGTGTGAACGTATACAAACTGGTTGACGGCACATTCACCGAAGTTGAACAACGCGAATACGATCAGGTGTCCAAAGTTTATTGGGGTGGCACCAAGAACTTTGTAACCCAAGAAGAAAAAGACGAACTTGTATCAGCAGGCTATGGTAGTTACGTAACATGAGTATCTTTAACCCACCTACAGACGACTTCGTGGCGCTCGGTATCCCACCGAACGAGTTCGCATCCGAAGAAGTCCGTTTGGCTTTCAACCTGTTCAAACATTTCGACAACGAACCACGGGGCAGAAACGTGTTCTTGTTGACTGACGGCACGTTCACAGAAAACGAACCGAACGACATCACTACGATCAGCAAAGTTTATTGGGGTGGATCAGATAACATTGTTGACGCCGCCGAAGTTGCGGCTTTAACATCGGCAGGTTACGGCGCATATATCAGTTAGGGGATTATGAAACACAGGGAAACACATCCGAATCTAGACGTTGAAGGCTGCTTCGCTTGCCGTATCAGCCATGTCCGTGTGTCAGGTTCGGCGATGCCGACACGTCACAATGTCGCAGATTTGAACGCTAAAGAACGTGTACTTGACAAAGATTTGGATGCCTATAAACGGATACGCAAAACGGGTGGGCAGCCAACAAAAATTGATGGCTCAGCGAAACTAGAAAAAATAGCCGATTGAACTACCAGTCTTGGCTCGGGTATCCGCACCCAAGATACGGGTACGGTGCAATGTACAAAGGGTTCATGCAACACGTACCGGCAGACATCACGCTACACGAACACGCCGATGTGATGGTGAACATGATGCAGCCATACCAGATAAAAACCTTTTACAAAAACCAGCATCGAGCCTGCTTTACGATGTGGGAATCAAGTGAACTGAACCAACAGCAAAAAGACTGGTGCAACATCTATGACCAGATCATCGTACCCTGCGCCCACAACGTTGAACTGTTCTCCCGCTATCACGACAACGTGCATCTCGTACCGTTAGGGGTTGACAAAAACATTTGGAAGCCACGCAAACGGGAACCAAACAAACGGTTCAGGTTCCATGCTGGTGGTTCACAATGGTTACGCAAAGGTTTAGATATCGTATTTGAGGCGTTCAAACTTGCTGACCTTGACGCCGAACTACATTTGAAACCGAACCCTGAAGCGTATGGTGTACCCGATCTTGTTTTACCTGACAACGTGTTCATGCACAGGAAATGGTTCACCGATGAAGAAACCATAGACTATTTTACGAAAGCCGACTGTTTCATTGCTGTGACCCGAGGCGAAGGTTTCGGGCTGATGCCATTGCAGGCTATGGCTATGGGTATCCCGACGATCATCAACGATTCGACAGGGCAAAAAGATTTCGCCTACCTGTCACCAATCGTGTTGGGATACAAGCGAACCCCCGCAACATACAACATCTATACCGGCATGTGGGATCAGTCCGACCCGAAAGAGTTGGCTGAAGCGATGCGAGAAATGTACAACAACCATCACCGCTATTTGGATCATGCCAAAAAAATGTTGCCGAAAGTACACGAATGGTCATGGGAGAAAGCGGCCCGCAAACTTGCCGACACCCTACCTGTAGGCAAAATGTTGACGGCAATAGAATCCGAAACAGCGACCCTTTGGCATAACGTCACATTGAACCGAACGATCCAATGCGACATAGCAGGCAAAAGTTACTTCTTCAAAAAAGGGGTTCCATTGCGTGTACCTGAAGGCGTCGTCAATGTAGTATTGGCGTCAGGTTATGTCGAATCGTATACCGTGGAGGTGGCATGAAAAAGAAAGCATTTTGGGATACTAAAAACCCGAACAAGAAATCTAAACCGTTGACACCAAAAAAGAAGGCTGCCGCTAAACGTCGTGCAACCTCAGCAGGCAGACCATACCCGAACCTTGTTGATAACGCTTGGGCTAAACGCAATGGCTAAAACACCGGCATGGCAACGCAAAGAAGGCAAGAACCCTAAAGGCGGGTTGAACGCTAAAGGTCGTGCCTCATACAAGGGTGGCACTTTGAAACCGCCTGTTAAGTCTGGTGACAATCCTCGTCGAGCGTCTTTCTTGGCTCGTATGGGCAACATGCCTGGGCCTGAACGTGATGAGAAAGGTAAACCTACACGCCTGCTATTATCGTTGCAGGCTTGGGGTGCTTCGTCTAAAGCGGATGCACGTAGCAAGGCTAAAGCAATATCGGCACGAAACAAAAGGAAGAAGTAATGCCTCTACCTAAGAACAAGAAATCTTCTGTCAAAGGCGCACCTGCGAAAGAGTATCGCCCTGCGCCGAAAGCAAAGAAAGGTAAGCGCACTATGAAAACTTCAGCGAAAGCACAAGCAGGTTCGTTTCCAGGATACGGGAGTTACACTTACTAGATGACGACAGTAGCGACAGTCCTCAATCGGGCTAGTCGTCAAATGTTGGGAGGGGTCGTTGAAGAACGCAACAAACTGGCGACAAGCATTGACGGCGATGACACGTCTGTTGTCGCCTCTTACGATCTTGGCGGGCTTCGTGCTGGTTCTGTATTTGAAATCGAATCCGAACTTTTCTACGTTTGGGAAGCAACACCGGCGTCAAAGACGCTCACGGTTGAACGGGGTTACGGCGGCTCGACGGCGACATCCCACACATCAGGGGCGATAATCACCCTTCAGCCACGGTTCCCTCGTGCGCAAATGTTTGATGCTGTCAACGCTGAACTTGATGATTTGTCGTCTACAGCGAACGGTTTGTTCCGTGTTGTTACAACCGATCTGACATACAACGGTTCTGACCGCCAGTTGAACATCGCTTCTTCGGGGTCAATTATCGAGTTGTTGGATGTTCGTTTACGATATTTGGCTGACGATTTCCCTGTGATTCATGGGGTGCGTTTGCAGACAGGTTTACCTACAACAGATTTTGCTTCAGGGAACACTATCGTTTTTGATGAACCTGTTATGGCTGGCACGATCCGTGTGCGCTACAAAGCACCGTTTGTTCGTGCAACCGCAGAGTCATCGGATTTAACTACGAACTGTTTTTTGCCGACAACCTGTGACGACATTGTTGAAATGGGTGTCGTGTTGCGTTTGATGGCTGGTCGTGAAATTAAACGAAACTTCACAGAATCACAAGGCGATACTCGTCGAGCAGATGAGGTGCCTGCCGGTGCGGTGTTGGGTTCGGTTGCGAACATTCAACGTTTACGCCGTGAACGTGTCATCGCTGAAGCGGCACGTCTAAAAGCACAGTATCCGATCAAGTTCAGGAAGTAGCCTGTGGCTACGCTGTTGCGTTTCAAAGACGCTTTCAAACCTGCGTCAAGTTTTTACACCGGTACAGGGGCCACACAACTTGTACCAGATATTTTCCCTATAGCGATCAACGGTCGCCCATACATGTTGGATATGAAAACGGGGCAGTTCACAAGACAGTATGATGCCCGTGTCCGTGATTCGGTTGACCAGTCAACTGAACCTGGTGAGTCGGCGTTAAACCCGCAAGGTTTGTGGCGTCGTTCGCAATCGTCTTGGCATTATGGTGCCGGTCAACAGTATTCGGATACGGCTGACGCCGAATCGTACAGGTTCTATTCAAGCAAAGGTGTTGATCCGTGGACTCGTGGCAGGTTGTCGCTTTTGCGTGACACCACGAACGTTTATCCGACTGCTGGCACGAACTTGTATGCGGTTACGGCTGATGGTCGTTTGTATGGCACCGATGGGCAGAACGTAAAATACACAACAGATTTTGTGACGGTGACAACGGTGACTGGTACGGCGGCATCGAATTTGTACTCAATCACATCTGACGGGTACAACGTGTTCTATTCGTATGCTAACGGTAACATTGACCAAACGAACGCAGGTGTTTCTACTTCGTCGGCGTACATCACCGGTATTGAGGCTGGTGTTTTGGCGTATGTACGTGGTCGGTTGATGGTCGCTGGGCAAGGTGTGGACAAACGCAAAATTTGGAACATTACTACCGCGGCAGGTTCGTCAGCGAACAACCCGAGTGCGTTGTACACGCACCCAAACACGAACTGGACTTGGGTGGGTTTTGCTGCTGGACAAAACTACATCTATTGCGCAGGCTACGCAGGGAACACAAGCATCATTTACAAAACACAGATCAAAGCCGATGGCACGTCGCTTGACATTCCGACTGCTGCAGCAGAACTGCCACTTGGCGAAATTGTCCAATCCATTTACGGCTATCTCGGTTACATCATTCTCGGCACCACTACAGGGTTCCGTTTTTGTTCAACAGATACCGATGGCAACCTCACGGTCGGACCACTCGTAGAAACTGGTGCTTCGGTTGGGGCGATGGCTGGTATCGGCAAATATGTTTACTTCTCGTGGTCAAACTTTGATGCGACTTCGACTGGTATCGGGCGTATGGATGTGTCGGTGTTTATTTCCCCGAACCAGCCTGCTTACGCAGCCGATCTGATGGCAACCGCGCAAGGTACGGTGCAGTCAATACATGAATTCCAAAACGATGTACTGTTCACGGTGTCTGGTGTCGGAGTGTTTCAACCGCATGCCACGAACCTTGTGTCGTCTGGCTATCTGCGTTCAGGTATATATCGTTGGGGTGTTCCTGACGCCAAGTTCATTCCGAAACTTGATCTCAGATGTTTGCCGTTGGCTGGTTCGGTTACTTTGTCGGTTGCTTCTGATGGTGGGTCTTTCTACGATTTTGCTACGTTTTCGACGGTTAACGCTAAAGAGAAAACGTTTGATGGTTTAGAGGACAAGATTTTTGAGGCAGAAATTAAGGTTACTTTGGCTCGTGATGCTGTTGGTACAGCAGGTCCGACTTTGACCCGTTGGATGGCTAGGGCTTATGCGGCGCCTTTGCGTTCCCAGATTTTCTCGGTGCCTATAATTATGCACCACAAACTGAACATTCAGGGTCGGGAATACTGGCAGGATGTGGATATTGAATTAGGGTATTTGCGGGATTTGGTGGACAACCCCCGTGTCGTCACCTATCAGGAAAACACCGAAACTTTTGCTGTGGTGGTTGAGAACGTACAGATGCAAATACAGCAGTTGTCACACGCCCACAAAGAGAACGACCATGAGGGTACTGCTATTGTGGTGATGCGTTCTGTAAGGTAGTGATATGATCGGAGTTCAATGGCAGCGGTAACACGTAGACAATATAAAGGTGCGGCGGCACAGACGACGATCACTAACGCTTTGGCGTCTGGTGACACGTCTGCGACTTTGGCTGCGACAACAGGTTGGCCTTCTACTGCGGGTGTACCGTTTTATGTTGTTATAAGTCCTGGTACTGCTTCTGAGGAGAAGTGTTCGGCGACTATTTCTGGTTCTGTGTTGACGTTGACTCGTGCGCAGGATGACACTACGGCGCAAACTCATGCTTCGGGTGCGACGATCTATCCGGTGTTCTCGGCTGATGAGGCTGATGAGGCGAACTTGTTTGCGTCGACGATGAC
>Ga0209033_1001596_pt1 | contig 13123 bp, 9 predicted proteins | sample LauGreFa1BDMLBDN_2_FD_188218 | JGI IMG/M metagenome (GOLD analysis project Ga0209033, IMG submission 188218) | Freshwater lake microbial communities from Lake Michigan, USA - Fa13.BD.MLB.DN (SPAdes) (version 2) | ecosystem: Environmental > Aquatic > Freshwater > Lake | place: Lake Michigan, USA...
GGCTATTATAATTTCTTACCTCAACCCATATTAGAAAAGTATATCGAACATATTAAAGAAGTCAATTATCAAGGTTCTTATTATATGAGAACAGTGCAATGGGATAATAAAAATAAAGCAGCTGCTAGATTAGCAGCATTGGCTGGATGTAGTGCAGAAGAATTAATCATTACAAGAAATACTACAGAATCTTTAGACCTAGCCATTGGTGGACAAAATTGGAATGCGGGAGACGAAGCGATTATGGCAGAACAAGACTATGGTGCCATGCTCGATATGTTTGTACAAGTAAAAGACAGATATGGAGTAGTAAATAAAATCATTTCTGTACCTAATCATCCAAAAGATGATGAAGAAATTGTAGACATATATAGAAAAGCGATCACTCCAAAAACTAAAGTGATTTTAGTAAGTCATATGATTAATATTTCTGGTCAAATTTTACCTATCAGAAAAATCTGTGACATGGCACATGAACATGGTGTTCAAGTGATGGTTGATGGAGCTCATGCATTTGCACATATTCAATATCGTATTGATGATTTACATTGTGATTATTATGCAGCATCCTTACATAAATGGTTGAGCGTTCCATTAGGTGCTGGAATTTTATATGTCAATAAAACGCGTATAGAAAATGTTTGGCCACTTATGGGAGATGGCGAAAAACAAAAAAATAAAATTAGAAGATTAAACCATGTGGGCACCCACCCTGTTCATACAGATTTAACCATCAATGATTCTATAGATTATTATGAAATGGTAGGTCATGAACGCAAAGAAGCAAGACTTCGTTACTTACAATTATATTGGTCAGATAAAGTGCGCAATATTCCAAAGATTATTGTAAATACTCCAGCAGATGCATCTAGAAGTTGCGGTATCGCCAATGTAGGAATTGAAGGTATCACCCCAGCTGATTTAGCACAAAGATTATTGAAAGAGCATAAGATTTATACAGTGGCCATTGACTATGCCAATATTTGTGGATGTAGAATTACCCCAAATCTGTATACCACTACCCAAGAATTAGATCAGTTTGTTAAAGCTTTAAAGACCTTAGCAGGCGCTTAAAAAAAGGAAAATAAGGGCAAATTGCACATTTTAGCCTTAGTTATTAACAGATGTTCGCATTTGCGGTTTTTTGCATAATTTGTAATGTTAAAACCGCAAAATGCTTAAACAAGAGCGTCAAGAATATATATTGCATCAATTAAACCTGCATAATAAAGTATTGTGTGCGGATTTAAGCAGCAAGATGGGCGTATCTGATGATACGGTTAGAAGAGATTTACAAGAACTATCCCAAGAAGATAAATTAATTAAAGTACATGGTGGTGCATTGAGTAAATCCTTTCACACAGCTTTTGATAGAGAGATGGTATATAATATTGAGAACAAAAATATTATTGCTAAAAAAGCTGCGGCATTGGTACAAAACGGAATGTATATTTTAACATCAGGCGGTACTTCTATTTTAGAATTTGCAAAATCATTGGATCAACAATTAAACGCAACCTTTTTTACTTGTAGTTTAAATGCAGCCATTGAATTTGCACACCACCCTAGTATTGAAGTAGTCATGATTGGTGATAAGATTGCTAAAGAATCCATGTTGGCTACAGGGGCAAGTGCAGTGCAAGCCATTGAATCTATACAAGCAGATTTATGTATCATGGGTATCAACTCAATGGATACACAATTTGGTTTAAGTGAAAACGACTGGGAAGTAGTACAAATAAAAAAAGCAATGATTAAAGCTTCGAAGAAAACGGTTTGCATTGGTATTTCTGAGAAATTAAATTCTCAACAAAAAATTAAAGTAGCCAATTTGGACGAGATCGATATTCTTATCACAGAATTAGATCCAAATGATCCTCTTTTGGCTCCATATAAACAACACGGAATTATCATCTATTAATAATTAAAACACAGTTATGAAACTACAAAAAACAAAAAAGCCTTTGCTAACAAGGCTTATGATGGTTTTAACACTGTTGTCCACTTTTGGATTTTCTAGTATTGCACAGGTTGCTATTACTGGTAAAGTCACCAATCAAAAAGACAATAGTGCCATTGAAGGAATTTCTATTGTTATCAAGGGTACTAAAAAAGGTACCAATACCGATAATAATGGTAATTTCTCTTTATCACATAATGCAAGTGGTGCTTTCACCATTACTGCATCAGGTGTAGGCTTTAAAAGTCAAGATTTTGTAGTAGATCCAAAAGGAACTACAAAAGGAATTTCTATTGTATTAACAGAGCAATTTTCCAAATTGGATGAAGTAGTTGTTACAGGTACCTCTGCAGGAACTACCAAAAGACAATTAGGAAGCTATGTAAGTACAGTCAATGCAGAAGACCTTAACAAAGGTGCAACTGGTAATATTTTAGCTGCATTACAAGGTAAAACAGCTGGTGCTCAAATTAGTCAAAACAGTGGTGACCCTGCGGGTGGTATCTCTGTAAGATTGAGAGGTATTAGTTCTGTATTATCTTCTTCAGAGCCACTTTACATTGTGGATGGTGTTATCATCAATAACGCTACTAATAGAGTTACCAATACTTCTTCTAACTATGATGGCGGAAACTTTGTTGGTACTATTGGTCAAAGTAGAATGGTGGATATCAATCCAGCAGATATTGAAAGAGTGGAGGTATTGAATGGTGCCGCTGCAGCTGCTACTTATGGTAGTAGAGCAAATGCAGGTGTAATCCAAATCTTTACGAAGCGTGGTAAAACAGGTGCAGCAAAAGTATCTTTCTCTTCTACTTACATGAGTAGTTCTTTAAGAAAGAAATTAGAAGTAAACCAAGCTCCTGTTAAATTTGGTGGTCCAACAGATGGTCCTGGTGCTTTAACACAAGATATCATCACAGCTCCTTTTGCAACGAATACAACAGCTGTTAAAAGATATGATTACCAAGATTATATTTTCAGAAATGCATCTGGTACAGATAACACTATTTCAATAAGTGGTGGTACAGACAAAACGAAATACTATTTTGGTGGATCTTATTTTATGAATCAGGGTATTATTAAGAATACAGATTTCCAAAGATTTAGCTTTAGATCAAATATTGATCAGACTATTAATAAATGGTTGAGCATGAACTTAGGTTTAAATTATACTAATTCTAGTGCTAATGAAAAACCAGATGGCCAATCTTTCTTCTCTCCTACTAATGCTGTAACTATTATTGGTAACTTCCATGATATACAAACAAGAGATGCTAATGGTAATATTAGAGCAGTAGGTGAAAGAGGTAGAATTAACCCTGTTTCTGTTATTGAAGATATCAAACAAAAACAAACTACAAGTCGTATTATTTCAAACTTTGGTGTAAAAATGAAGCCTATTAAAAATCTAACAGTAGATTATGTAATGGGTATTGATAATTACGCTCAAAATGGTACAACCTATATTCCGCCATATGCATACAATGCAAGCCCTGCATTTTTTGGTGGTGGATTAACATTAGACCCAACACAAAATGGTTATGCGAGTGCTTCAACAAATAGCTTCTTCCAAATTAACCATGATATTAATGCGAACTACAATTGGAATATTACCAACAATATAGTATCAACTACACAAGTTGGATATTCTCAACAATATGAGAAAAACAATTATGTTTTATTACAAAGTAGAGGCTTCGCTCCATTTATTCAAACAGTGAATGGTGGTAGTACTGTATTACCTGGCATTGATGACAGAAGTGAAATTTCTGTAACAGGTACATATGTGCAACAAAACTTTAAGTTTAGAAATAACTTCTTTGTAACAGGTGCAGTTAGAAGAGATGGCTCAAGTGTATTTGGTAGAACTCAACGTAATCAAACATACTCTAAAGCAAGTGCCAGCTATGTAATTTCTAGTACTGAATTCTTTAATAGTTTAAAAATTAAGAATGTAGTTGATTTATTAAAAGTACGTGTTGCTTATGGTGAAAGCGGAAACCTTACAGGTATTGGTGCTTATTCAAGATTTAACACTTATTCTTCAAACTCATTCTTAAGTAGAAGTGCATTAAACTCAAGTTCTATTTTAGCAAACGAAAATGTGAAACCAGAGAGACAATCTGAAATTGAATATGGTTTAGATTTAGGCATGTTTAATAATAGAGTGAATGTTACTTTAAACGTTTACAATAAAAAAGTAACTGATCTTTTAATTAACAGACAATTAGCTCCAACAAATGGATTTAGTAGCTTGTTAGACAATTTTGGTTCTTTAGAAAACAGAGGTTTTGAAGTAATGTTAAGTTTAGTTCCAGTTCAAACAAAAGATTTGAAATGGGAAATGACAACCATTTACAACCAAAATGAAAACAAAGCTTTAAAAATTGGTCAAGCATTAACTTTATTAAGTACCAATGCTGGTGCTCCAGTAGCGATTATTGAAGGTCAACCGATTGGCGTATTCTATGGTACCTATTTTGCAAGAAAGGCAGATGGAAGCTTTATAACCAATACAGCTGGAATTCCTCAAACTGCAAGAGGTACACAAAGTTCAGTAACAGCTCCAACAGAAACACTTGATGGAAGTGGTTTACCAACTGGCGCTGTATTAAGAAAAGTAATTGGTAATCCTAATCCAAAATTCACAGGAAGCTGGGTAAATGAAGTGTCTTATAAAAAATGGTCTTTCAGAGCACAGATTGATATGGTAAGCGGTGTGGATGTATTCAATGCTGACTTTAGAACACGTCAAGGTGTAGGTAATGGTAAGGTTGCTCAAAAAGAAATCGAAGGTTCACTTCCTAGAGGTTATATCAGTGGTATTTATGCTATTGAAGAATGGAGAATTGACAAAGGCGACTACGTTAAATTACGTGAATTATCACTTAGCTATAATGTTGGTAAAGTGGCTTTTGCAAATAACCTAAGCATCAACTTTAGTGGAAGAAATCTTATTTCATGGGATTCTTACAATGGATACGATCCAGAAGTTAACTCTGGTGGACAAAGCACCATCTTAAGAGGTATTGACTTTGGTGCAACTCCTATCCCTCGTACATTCAGTTTTGGTATCAAAGCTGATTTTTAACCCAACATTCAAAAATTAATTGATTATGAAAAAGATTCAATATATCATACAAAGTGCTTTCTTGCTGGGGATTGTATCCTTAACCAGTTGTAAGAAAGAATTCGTCAATCCAAATGCTCCCACGACAGATCAAGTATTTAGTTCTTCAAGAGGTTTGGTAGGCGCAAACATTGGCATCCAAAGAACATTCTCTTTTGGTGGTGCTAGTGTTTTATACGGAGTAGTAACTGCCAATGCATTTACTACCAATGAGGTAATATTAATGAACTCAGGTAATATTGCAGAGTTTCAATTAAGTAGAGGCGGCGCCAATGTTGATCCTACTAATGCGATCTTAGGAAACATTTGGACAAATTCTAATAAAGTGATTTATGATGCCAATACTGTAATAAAAGCTGCTGAATCATTAAATGATAAAGGTTATGCAAGCGGTTTAATTGCACATGCTTCTATTCTGAAAGCAATGGCTATTGGAAGTATGAGTATGTTTTGGGAGAAAGTACCTAGTACGACTGGTGCTAATGTTACTTTCCTTGATAGATCCAATGGATTTGCAAATGCAATTGCAACAATTGATAATGCATTAAGTAAAATTAGTGCTAATCCAATTAGTGCAAGTTATGTGTCAGATGCAGTTGCTGGTATTGACTATGTAAATACTTTGCATGCATTAAAAGCTAGATATTTATTATTCTCTGGCAAATATGCAGACGCATTAACTGCTGCTAACTTAGTTGATTTAACTAAAAGATCTACATTCAACTATGATGCAGTAAGCACCAATCCTATTTTTACAGTTGCAACAGCGACCAACAACGTTTATCAACCTGTTGACTCAACTTTAGGGTTACCTGCTGCATTAGCTCCAACAGCTGGAGATGGTCGTATAGCATTTCATACTTCTATCAATACAACGGTTTTACCAAGATTTAGAATCAATGGTTTTTATAATACAACTACTACAGGTATTCCATTGTATTTACCAAGTGAGATTACTTTAATCAAAGCGGAAGCAAGTGCAAGAACAGGAAATTTAAGTGCTGCTTTAACTGAATTGAACAAAGTAATTACTAAAACTACTGCTGCAGATCCATTTAGAATTGGTGCAAACTTACCAGCTTCAACTGCTTCTACTGCAGATGCTATCTTAACAGAAATCTATAAAAATAGATGTATTGAACTATTTATGTCTGGATTAAAATTAGAGGACATGCGTAGATTCGGAAGAGCTAACGCAGAGAGAAAGCGTAATTTCTTCCCTTATCCATTTAGAGAAAGAGATGGTAATATCAATACACCAGCAGACCCAAGCTTCTAATTAAATTAAAGATTGAGTATTATGAGTAACACTTTTAAAAGAACAACTGAAGAAGCCTCTTTATATAATAATATTGAGCAGTTCTCTACTGAAGAGATCTTGAGCAATATTAATAAAGAAGATCAAAAAGTTGCTTACGAGGTGGAGAAAGTGATTCCCAATATTCATTTATTAGTAGACGCAGTTACTGAGAAACTAAAAAATGGTGGACGCTTATTTTATATTGGCGCAGGTACTAGCGGAAGACTAGGTTTAGTAGATGCAAGTGAATGCCCTCCTACTTTTGGCGTACCGAATGATTTAGTGATTGGTATTATTGCAGGTGGTCATCAAGCCATGTTTCAAGCAGTAGAAAATGCCGAAGACGATTTGGAGCAAGCTTGGCTGGATTTACAAGTTTACAAAATTTCTAATCAAGACGTAGTGGTGGGTATCGCAGCAAGCGGTACCACTCCCTACGTGATTGGAGGATTAAGAAAATGTAGAGCTGCCGGTATTGCAACAGGTAGTATAAGCTGCAATAAGAATAGCCCTGTTTCTGAAGAAGCTGACTTTCCAATAGAAGTGGTGGTAGGTCCAGAATTCATAACAGGTAGTACGCGAATGAAAAGTGGTACTGCTCAAAAAATGGTTTTGAATATGCTATCTACTTCCGTAATGATCAAGCTAGGAAGAATCAAGGGTAATAAAATGGTGAACATGCAACTCACTAATCAAAAACTCTTCGATAGAGGTGTTAAAATGATTATGGATGAACTTCACACCAATGATGAACAAAAAGCTGCAAATTTATTGACCAAATACGGAAGCGTAAAAAAATCAATAGAGATGGCAGAGAAAGAATAATTCAACAATTATTCTAGTCCTTTCATGAAGGGTCTCCGCAAGGGACCCTTCTTTTTTTTCTTATAAAGGCAAACTAATCTTTCCCATGGTAACAGGCATCTTAGTGGCATTTCCACCAACATACATAGGCGATCCTGCTACTGCCTCATTCGCTAAAATAGCAAACAAAATAGCTTCTTTAGCATCTGGGTGAATGCCTATCGATTGTGAACTTTTAATGGTAATATGGGGTAATAAAGATTGAATATGTTCAACCACTAACAAATTATGCATCCCACCTCCACTAGTGTATAATGTATATTGATCTGTTGAAGGAACATGCATATGAATTGCATCCACAATGGTTTCAGCGGTCAATCTATTTAAAGTAGCAATGATATCTTCTTTAGCAATATGTGTTGTTGAAGATGCTAATTGCGCATTTTCAATAAATGCCAAATTGAACAATTCAGGTCCAATGGTTTTGGGTAAAGGCACATTGAAAAAAGTATCCGCTTTCATGGCTTTCAATAAAGCTTCATTGATGATCCCTTTTTTAGCTACTAATCCATCTTTATCATAAGCAGCATTAAAATGCTCTCTCATGAAAGCATCCATCATGGTATTACCAGGACCTGTGTCAGAAGAAAAAACCTGATCTAACCTGCCATTCGCTGGTAGATAAGTATAGTTGGCAATACCTCCAATATTTAAAAACAATCTATTCTCTTGGGTATCTGTACAAAGTAAATAATCCCCATACACAGCTAAGGGAGCACCCTCGCCACCAGCAGCAATATGTTTTTGTCTAAAATCACTTAAAGTAATGATTCCAGTATGCATAGCTAGATGATCCCCATCTCCTATTTGTAAAGTAGCTGGACCAAATGCATCATTAGGATGTAATGATTTTGGCGCATGATAAATGGTTTGACCATGACTTGCAATTAAATCGATAGCAGAAGCTGGAATATTCCAATCTGCCAAAGCTTGATTGATCATTGTAGCATGTTGCAATGCTACCCATGGATTCAACAATGTTAACTTTTCTAAAGAAACGGATGCTTTTGAAAAAATAGTCAAGATTTCTTCTTTCATGGCAGCATCATATGGCACAGTAGTAAAATGCAATAGGGTTAATTGGGTGTCTTTGCCCGAACCCCTTAGTTCACATAAAGCAATATCCAGACCATCTAAAGATGTGCCACTCATTAAGCCCAATACCATTCTGCTTGGCTTTTGAGCTATATGGTAAAGTTGTTGAATACTCTGATGCATACTTAAAGATACAAAATATCCACACCCATTCAAATACATTACAATTCAATAACTTATACTTTACCTTTACCAAAATTTACTAGGCATATGCTAAAATTGGGCATTTTTGGAGTGGGGCATTTAGGAAAATTTCATTTGAACAATTGGAAGCAAATCCCCGATGTTGAAATAGTTGGCTTTTTTGATCCTAATAACGAGCATGCCAAAGCAGTAGAAGCAGAATATGGTATAAAAAGATATATGGATGAGGAGGCTTTAATGAAAGCCTCAGACATGATTGATGTAGTCACCCCTACCCATTTACATTTTCCTGTTTGCGAGATGGCCATTAAAATGGGTAAACATGTTTTTGTAGAAAAGCCTATGGCCAATACCATCGAAGAAGGGAAGGCAATTGTAGAAATGGTCAAAGAATCAGGGGTAAAATTACAAGTGGGTCATGTTGAAAGATTTAATCCAGCATTTACCGCTTTAAAGGACATTACATTAAACCCATCTTTTATTGAAGTACATAGATTGGCACAATTTAATCCAAGAGGTACTGAAGTTAGTGTGATCTTGGATCTAATGATTCATGATATTGATATCATCTTAAGCATTGTAAAAAGTGGTGTGAAAAATATTTCTGCCAGCGGTGTTTCGGTATTAACAGATACGCCTGATATTGCCAATGTAAGAATAGAATTTAATAATGGATGTGTTGCTAATTTAACGAGCAGCAGAATTAGCATGAAAAAAATGCGTAAGATTCGTTTATTCCAAAAAGACGCTTATATCGGTATAGACTTTTTAGAAAAAAATACCGAAATCATCAAGTTGAAAAAACCAGATGAAGAAGATGCTTTTTCTTTTGATATAGAAACACATCAAGGCACTAAAACTATTTCAATTGCCAACCCAGTAGTAGAAAATGGCAATGCAATACTTACTGAATTAACCAGTTTTGTAAATGCTATTCAAAAAGACGAGCCTTCAGTGGTGAGTGAAATTGATGGATTCTTAGCTATGGAAGTGGCACACCAAATTTTGGAAAAAATTGGTAGCTTAAAAGCTTAATCTCACTTCAAACTAGTTGGGGCTTTCAGACTTTTTATTGAAATCTTTTAGACAAGATATGTTCTGCAATGGCTAAATCCAAAGGACGGGTGATTTTAATATTTTCAAATTCACCATCTACTAAATAAACCTTGCCCCCATTGGCTTCTACCACATTGGCCTCATCTGTAAATAAAGAGGTATAGGGTTGTTTAAAAGCATCTAATAAAATATCAGATTGAAATGTTTGAGGTGTTTGTATGAGCATCACTTGCTCTCTATCTAGTACGCTATTTTGATCCCCATTTACTATTCTTACAGAATCTGTCGCACTAACCGCTGGAATAGCAGATCCTTTTTCAAAAGCTTGTTGATAACATCTTTGAATTAATGCAGGCGTCAATAAACATCTTACTGCATCATGTACAAATATAATGGAAGATTCCGACACCTTTGATAAACCGTTTTTAACAGATTGAAATCTGGTTTCTCCGCCTTCTACTAATTGTACATTTTTAGTGTAGCCGTTTTTTTGTAGTAAAATACTACCCTCTTCAATGTAAGTTGCAGGTAAAACAATCACTAATTGAATATCAGCAAATGCAGCTGTAAATTGATCAATCGTATGTAATAAAATAGCTTTCCCTTGAATCTCTAGAAACTGCTTAGGAAGCACAGAACCCATACGTTGACCGGTACCACCTGCAACAATAATGGCTATTTTATTTGAATACATATGTTGAATTAAGAAACTAGTAATTTGTTGACTTCAGCTTCTAATACTGCTTTGTTGATAGGCGCTGTTCCCACTAATTCACATACCAAACCACCAGCAATATTGGCCATTTCAGCAGCCAAGACCATATCTTTAGAAGCGGCATATACTAGAGATGCTACTGCAATAACGGTATCTCCTGCTCCACTCACATCAGCAATATTGCGAATATGCGTTGGGATAAGTTTATTAGAAGAAGTATCGGCAATAAATACCCCATGTTCAGACAAAGTGATGAATGAAATCGCATGTTTCATTTGTTCGTGTAAAGCATGATGTACTTTGAATAATTCAGCAGCATTGATTTGAGGAATATCCATTTTCAAACCCTCTTTCACTTCCTTTAAATTGGGCTTAAATAAAGTACAACCTTTAAAAGCCAAGAAGTTTTTTTGTTTTGGATCTACTGCAGTTGGTATGCCTTTTTGATTACAAAAATCAATAACAGATTTTATCAAACTAGCTGTCAATACCCCCTTATTGTAATCTTCTAAAATAACTAAAGAAGGTTGTTCGCTCTCTACATATGCACAGAAATTCTTAAAAAGCTGCGCTTCTTCTGCAGCATTGATATCGTTGGTATGTTCATGGTCTAAACGCATCATTTGTTGATTGCGTCCCATGACCCTTACTTTATTGGTAGTGACTCTATCAGCACTTGTATGGATATACTTTGTTTGAATTCCCTCTGCTTCTAAAAGACCTTTTAAATCAGTGCCCTCAACATCATTGCCAATAACTGCAAAAATGGTTGTAGGAGCACCTAAAGCCCTTAAATTTAAAGCTACATTCGCAGCTCCTCCTACCCTGATTTCTTTACGCTTTAAATTCACAATAGGCACAGGTGCTTCAGGAGAGATACGATCTACATTACCCCACCAATAAGTATCTAACATGATGTCACCAATCACCCCAATCTTGGTATGATTAAAACCGTCAAATAATGCTTTAAATGCTTTTTGATCCAACATCTCTATGCCTGCGTTTTTTTATTTCTTAATGCAATATAATACAAAGGTATTCCTATTAAGGTAATCACCAAACCCCATAATGAATAGAATGGTTTGGTATACACTAATCCTATACAGAATACAGTGGCCATAATAATATACATAGCGGGTAGTACAGGATAACCAAATGCCTTATAAGGTCTTGGCGTATCAGGTTCTTTCTTTCTTAAAATAAAAATACCAATGATGGTTAAGATATAGAATATCACCACAATAAAGCTTACCATGGTTAATAAATCACCGTACTTACCACTCAAGCACAATAAACTAGCTACCAAACATTGAATCCATAAACCATAAGCGGGTACTTCGTTCTTATTTAATTCAGCTGTCTTCTTAAAGAATAAGCCATCTTTTGCCATAGTATAATATACTCTTGATCCAGCCAAGATTAATCCATTGTTACAACCAAATGTGGAGATCATAATCATTACCGCAATTACAATGGTACCAGCATTGCCTAGCACAGCATTGGCAGCGGTAATGGCTACTCTATCGTTTTCTGCAAAAGCAATTTCTTGCATTGGCAAAACATATAAGTACATTAAATTAGCACTGATATAAATTAAGGTTACAATACTGGTACCTAAGAATAAGCTCAACCCAATATTTTTTTGTGGATTCTTAATCTCTCCAGCAATAAAAGTTACGTTGTTCCAAGAATCACTACTAAAAATGGAGCCTACCATCGCAGCTGCCATCGCACCAATCAATACGGTTCCGCCAATTGGCATCCAACCATGACTCACCGTTCCATCCGCTGCAGTATTCACTACATCTTGTTGTGCCGCAAATGCATTGGCCCAGTTAGCATCCCAATAACTGGTTTTCGCAAATAAGAAACCCACCACAATTAAACCAAACAAAGAAATCAATTTAGTAAAAGTGAAAGTATTTTGTATCATCTTTCCTTCTTTCACTCCTCTAGTATTGGTATAGGTTAGAAATACAATTAAAGCAATGGCTAATAATTGTGCCGCTGAAATTTGTATAAAACCCAAATCTGCAATAATATTTTGCTCACCTACTGCTGGAATTAAATATGCAGTAAACTTACTAAAAGCTACGGCTACTGCTGCAATAGTAGCGGTTTGAATAACAGAAAAGAAACTCCATCCGAACAAAAATCCTACTAAAGGATTGTATGCTTTTTGCAAGTATACATATTGTCCACCAGCTTTAGGATACATAGCACTCAATTCACCATAACTTACTGCAGCCGTAATAGTCATAAATCCAGTGATCAACCATGCAGTGATTAACCATCCTGCACTTCCAACATACCTAGTAATTTCACTACTCACAATAAAAATACCAGATCCAATCATACCCCCTGCAACAATCATGGTAGCATCTAATGCACTTAACCTTGGTTTAAACTCTGAATTCTCTGTAGACATATGTAATTGTATTTAAAAAAAATCCTCCCCAAAAAAATGGGGAGGATCAAGTTTGTAGTTTATTTTTTTGGCTTGTACTCCGCATTCAGCCCTTTTACAATATCAGCAGTGATATCATATGCGGTGTCTTTGTAATACATTAAATCAGGATTGCTTGAGAAGATGTATGCAAACTCTTTGTTTTTATTATAATTCACTAAGAATGCTTCAATTTTTTGCTTTACTTCTTGTAAACGCTTGAAACTTTCTTCTTGCATTTCTGATGCCAATTGTTGTTCTCTATTAGTATAATTTTTTTCTAATTGAGCTAATTCTTGTTGTCTAGCGCCTATCTCTGCTTGAGACAAGAATTGACCATTTTTTTGTAATTCTTGATACTTAATAGCGAATGCATTTTTTAATCCAGTTAACTGTTTTGCATTCTCAAC
>Ga0209033_1001603_pt1 | contig 13101 bp, 11 predicted proteins | sample LauGreFa1BDMLBDN_2_FD_188218 | JGI IMG/M metagenome (GOLD analysis project Ga0209033, IMG submission 188218) | Freshwater lake microbial communities from Lake Michigan, USA - Fa13.BD.MLB.DN (SPAdes) (version 2) | ecosystem: Environmental > Aquatic > Freshwater > Lake | place: Lake Michigan, USA...
GACAAAACCCAGCACGATGTCAAGCACGATGCTGGTGACGTAGTAGCCCCAGCCCGGGCCGGTGTTTTCTTCGTCGTTTTTGCGCAAAGCGCTGTCCACCAAGTAACCAATCACGCGGCTCAAAAACACCACAAAGGTGTTGAGCACGCCTTGGATCAGGGTCAGCGTGACCATGTCGCCATTGGCGATGTGCGCGACCTCGTGGCCCAACACGGCCTCGACCTCTTCGCGCGTCATGCCTTGAAGCAAGCCGGTGGACACCGCCACCAAGGCCGAGTTTTTGAATGCACCCGTGGCAAAGGCATTGGGCTCACCTTCATAGATGGCGACCTCGGGCATCTCAATGCCCGCACGTTGCGACAAGGTGCGCACGGTGTCGAGCAACCAAGCCTCATCGGCCGATTGCGCTTGGGTGATGACTTGCGCGCCCGTGGACATCTTGGCCATCCACTTGCTCATCAGCAAAGAAATGAATGCCCCGCCAAAGCCCATCACCGCGGCAAAGCCGAGCAAGGCGCCCAGATTCAAACCGTTGCTGGTGAGAAAGCGGTTCACGCCCAACAAGCTGGCCACCACACCCAACACCAACATCACCGCGAGGTTGGTCACGATGAACAAGAAAATGCGTTTCATGTCGTCCTCTGTCAGCCCCGCACCGGGGGGCCGTGGGGCGAATCTTAGGGCGATGTCGCCCAATTCAAGCCGATGCCATGACGGCTTGTCAGGGTATTGGGGGCATTGACCGTGGGTGATGGGCCTGCACAGGCCGCGTTGTCAACTGAACTTGTCAGTTGCTGCTGTGGTGGCCAGTCGAAAGACCTGGGTTTGCCCGTAAAAAGCAGGGTCTTCATTGGCCGCCCACCAGCCCGGCACGCCCAACACCGGCAAAGGCGCAAAGGCCTTGCGCCGCAAAAGGTCTTCATGCAAGCTGTCGCACAACCAGGCGTCGAGTTGCGCATCGGCGTTGGTGACGCCTTGCGATTGCGATTGCGATTGCGATTGTGGGTGCGGGTGCAGGTACACGTGCGTTGGCGTTGGCGCTGGCTTCGCATGCGCGTTGGGACCTGCGATGGGTGCGGTCGGCGCAGGGACTGGCATCACGCGCCAGGCATGGCCAGTGATGGCCACGTAAGGCTGGACCAACTTTTCCAGCAACGCATGGCCAAAGACCTCGATGCGCACTTGCGCCCATTGATCACGCTCACGAACAAACAGGTTTTGCCAATCGCGCGCGCACAAGGCTTGCCACAAGCCATCGGGTGCTTGCAGCAGCAACGCGTTTTCGTCGAACACGGTGAGCGCGTCGCGCAAGGCACCACGCTCTTGGCCCACGCCTTGGCGGGCGATTTCTTGCGCTTGCAACTGGTTCAAACGGCGTTTGCTGCGACCAAAGCGCAACCAGCACAGGCCGTTGAAAAAGTCATGCAGGTTGTCTCGGGTGGGGATGCGCTGCTGGGCATGGATAAAAGCCTCATAGGCCTGGCCTTTGGGCAACTCACTTTGTGGCACAAAACACAGGTCGGTGCGCCCGCACGGGTGGGCGGCTTGGTTCAGCGCATCGGCCACGCTGTGCCCCGCCATCACCGCTGCATAGACGGGCTGCCCAAGTGCCGCCCATGCTTGAAACCACGGGGCCTGCCAATCGATGGCTGGCCAGGCGGGTGACTCGCTCAGGCCTGCATGCGCCATGCCAGCGTCTCGCCACCGCACAAGGGCTTGATGGCGGCGTCGCCAAAGGGCAAGGTCTCGGGCAAGGTCCAAGCTTGGCGCGCCAAGGTGATGCGCCCGGTGTTGCGTGGCAAGCCATAAAAGTCCGGGCCATGAAAGCTGGCAAAGCCCTCTAGTTTGTCCATCGCACCCGCGTCCTCAAAGGCTTGCGCGTACATCTCCATGGCGCTCAGGGCCGTGTAGCAACCGGCGCATCCACTGGCATGCTCTTTCAGGTGCGCGGGGTGCGGGGCGCTGTCGGTGCCCAAGAAAAACCGCGCGCTGCCCGAGGTGGCGGCCTTGACCAAAGCCAAGCGATGGGTTTCGCGCTTGAGCACGGGCAAGCAGTAATAGTGCGGGCGCATGCCGCCCAAAAACAGGGCGTTGCGGTTGAACAGCAAATGGTGGGCGGTGATGGTGGCGGCAGTGGGGCCGTCGGCTTGGGCGACGAACTGCGCGGCCTCTTGGGTGGTGATGTGTTCCATCACGATTTTGAGTTCAGGGAAGTCGCGGCGCAAAGGGATGAGATGGCGCTCGATGAACACCGCTTCGCGGTCAAACAAGTCCACCGATGGGTCGGTCACTTCGCCATGCACCAGCAACAGCAAGCCGTGGCGTTGCATGGCCTCCAAGGTGGCGCTGATTTTGCGCAAATCGGTCACACCGGCGTCGCTGTGGGTGGTGGCCCCAGCGGGATAGAGTTTGCAGGCGACCACACCGGCGTCTTTGGCGCGGGCGATCTCATCGGCGGGCAAGCTGTCGGTGAGGTACAGGCTCATCAGCGGGTCAAAGTGCGCGCCTTCGGGCAAGGCGGCCATGATGCGCTGGCGGTAGGCCATGGCCAAAGCAGTGCTGGTGATGGGCGGCTTCAAGTTGGGCATCACCAGTGCGCGGGCAAATTGTGCGGCGGTGTGGCCCACTACGGCTTGCAAGGCCGCGCCGTCGCGCAAATGCACATGCCAATCGTCGGGTTGGGTGAGGGTCAGGGTGTCGGAGGTAGAAGGGTTGGGGTTCATGCCCGCATTGTCCCATCGGCGCGGGCCAACCCAAGCCACGGGCACTTATTCGGATGGAAGGGTCTGCGCGGCCAAATTGGCCTTGTGCTGCAAAAACGCCCACAGCGCATGGGCGGCGGTTTTGGGGCTGGTGGCATTGGCGCGGGCCGGTTTGACCCTGTAAGCGCGCAGCAGCATGGCTTGATCGGGATGCGGCCACAGGTGCGAGGTGGCGCGCACCAACAACTGCTCGCGCAACTCTTTGGCGACTGCGCTGTGCGGCAAAAACGCCAGCCCATGACCGGCCAAAGCCATGGCCTTCAAACCCTCGGCCATGTCGGTTTCGTACACCCGGTCCAAGTGGATGGGCACCGGAGCGCTTTTGAGGATCAGATCCACGATGCGGCCCAAATACGCCCCTGGCGCATAGCCCAAATAAGGCACATGGGCGGAGGCCGTGCCCGGCAGCTGAAACATCGGCTGACCGTCGGCACGCGGTTTGGCGTAAGGACCCATCACCTCTTGGCCCAGCTCGACCATTTCATACCGGTCGGCGTCCAACTCAATCGGCTGCGAGGGGTGGTAGTAAGAGATCAGCACATCGCAACTGCCCTCAATCAGGTGCAGCACCGCGTCGTGCACATTGAGCGCGATCAAGCGGCTTTTGATCGGGCCAAACTCTTCGCGCAGGCTCGACACCCAGGCCGGGAAAAAGGTGAAGGCCAGGGTGTGTGGCACGGCAAAGGCAATCACGTCTTGCCCGGCCGAGGCCTGGGCGCGCAGCATGGCGCGGGTGCTGTTTAAAAACTGCAGCATGTCCAGCGCTTGCGCATACAAGGTCTCGCCAGCAGCGGTCAGGCGCGTGGGGTAGGAAGAGCGGTCCACCAGGTCGGAACCGGCCCAGGCCTCGAGCGACTGAATGCGGCGCGAAAACGCTGGCTGGGTGACGTGGCGCAACTGCGCCGAGCGGCTGAAGCTGCGCGTCTCCGCCAGGCTGACAAAGTCTTCCAACCACTTGGTTTCCATCAGGGCTCCAAGGGCTTCAAAGCGGGCGGCCCTCTTGCACCGCGTGGCAGGCCACTTGCACGCCGTCGATGGTTTGCAACACCGGGCGTTCGCTGCGGCAGCGCGCATCGGCCCAGGGGCAACGTGGGTGAAAACTGCAACCCGTGGGCGGCTGCAAAGGGTTGGGCACCTCGCCTTGCACCGGGGTGCGCTCGCGCCCATGGTCGCGCATGCGCGGAATCGCGTCGATGAGCATGCGGGTGTAGGGGTGGCGCGGTTGCGCAAACAAGCGCCGCGTGGGTGCCACCTCGACCAAGCGGCCCAGGTACATCACCCCCACTTGGTCGCTCACATGGCGCACCACCGCCAAGTTGTGCGAGATGAACAAATAGGTCAGCCCACGGGCGCGCTGCAAGTCGCCCATGAGGTTGAGCACCTGGGCTTGCACGCTCACATCCAGCGCCGAGGTGGGCTCGTCACACACCAAAAACTCGGGCGCGGTGGCCAGGGCCCGGGCAATCGAGATGCGCTGGCGCTGCCCGCCCGAAAACTGATGCGGGTACTTGCCCAAATCGGCCGAGCCCAAACCCACCGATTGCAACAAACCCACCACCGCGTCTTGCGCAGCGGCGCGGCTGGGGGCGAGACCGTGCTCGAGCAACGGCTCAGCGACCACATCGCCCACCGTCCAGCGCGGGTTGAGGCTGGCATAGGGGTCTTGAAAAATCATTTGGATGCGCCGGCGCAAGGCCAAGGCATCGCGCCCGGCAAACGCGGCGTGCGCGTCTTGGCCGTCAAACTGCACCTGGCCCCGGCTGGGCTGGTACAGACCCACCAGCAAGCGCGCCACCGTGCTTTTGCCACAGCCCGACTCGCCCACCAAGGCCATGGTTTGGCCGCGTGGGATGGCAAAGTCCACCCCGTCCACCGCGTGCAGCCATTGGCGTGGTTGGCGCTCGAGCACCCGGTTGAGCCAGGGGGCGGACACGTCAAAGTGGCGCGCCAGGTCGCGCACCTGGACCAAGGGCGTGGTGGGCTGTAGACCTGCAGCACTGGCGCTGGTGTCAGGCTGGCCAACGTCGCCAGCGGTGTCAGAGATGGGCGTGTTGGGCGCTGCGATCGGCCCTGAGTGTGCGGCAGCGGTGTTCGCCTGCACCAGGGACCGCGCCGCTGGCACACCGGCCATGGCACGGGCCAGTGGCGCTACCCGCTCAGAGCGGGTCTGCACAGCGCCCACCAAAGCGTGTGCAGGGGCGGCCGCGTCGATCAACCAACACGCGGCCAGGCCTTGGCCCACCGATTGCAATTCGGGCCGCTGCTGGGTGCAGCGTGGCAGGGCATGGGCGCAACGCGGGTGGTAAGCGCAACCGCTGGGGATGGCGTTCAGGCGCGGCATGCTGCCGTCGATTTGGTGCAAGCGCTCGTCATCACCGTCGATGTCGGGAATAGAGGCCATCAGCCCCGCGCTGTAGGGATGGGCGCTGCGGTGGATGATCGCGTCCACCGGGCCAATCTCGGCCACCCGGCCGGCGTACATCACCGCCACGCGGTCGCAGGTTTCGGCGATCACGCCCATGTCGTGGGTGATCAACACCACCGCCGCGCCGCGCTCGCGGCACAGGCGTTTGAGCAGGCCAATGATTTGCGCTTGCACCGACACATCGAGCGCGGTGGTCGGCTCGTCGGCCACGATCAGGCGCGGCTCGGCAGCGAGGGCCAGCGCAATCACCACGCGCTGGCGCATGCCGCCGGAGAACTGGTGGGGGTAATGGTCGAGCCGCTCGCGCGCAGCGGCAATGCCGGTTTCTTGCAACAAGGCCACGGCGCGCTCGCGCGCCTCATGGGCGCTGACGGGCAAATGGGCTTGGATGGTCTCCACCAATTGCTGGCCCACGCTGTACAAGGGGTTGAGCGAGGTCAGTGGGTCTTGAAAAATCGCGCCAATGTGGCGCCCGCGCAAGCGGCGCAGGCCCTCAGGGTCCAAGTTGTCGATGCGCTGGCCGTCGAACCAAATGCCACCGCTGGCGATGCGCCCGGGTGGCTCGAGCAAACCAATGATGGACGCACCGGTGAGCGACTTGCCGGCACCCGACTCGCCCACCACGCCCAGCACCTCACCAGCGGCCACGCTGAACGACACGCCGTCCAAAGCCCGCAACACACCCCGGCGGCTGGGAAACTCGACCACCAGGTCTTTGACCTCGAGCAAGGGCGCGGTGTGGGGCAGGTCCATGCGCGTTCGCCTATTGCAAACGCGGGTTGAGCGCGTCGCGCAACCAGTCGCCGAGCAAATTCACCGACAGTGATATCAGCACCAGCATCAGGCCCGGAAAGATGGTGATCCACCACTCGCCCGAAAACAAATAGTCATTGCCCACGCGGATGAGCGTGCCCAGCGAGGGTGATGTCGGCGGCGCACCGACCCCCAAAAACGACAGCGTGGCCTCGGTGATGATGGCCGTGGCCACCTGAATGGTGGCCAGCACCAGCACCGGCCCCATCACATTGGGCAGCACATGGCGGCGCATGATGCGCGCCGGGCTGACCCCGGTCACGCGGGCGGCTTGTACATACTCTTTGTGGCGTTCCACCAAGGTGCTGCCGCGCACCGTGCGAGCGTACTGCACCCAACCGGTCAAGGTGATGGAGGCGATCAACACGCCAAAGGCCAAGGCCTCGTGCGCTTGCGGAAACAGCGCCCGCCCCACGCCAGCGATGAGCAGCGCAACCAAGATGGCGGGAAAGGACAGCATCACGTCACAGGTGCGCATGATCAGCGCGTCCCACTTGCCGCCCCAAAAACCGGCCCACAGGCCCAGGCTCACACCCAGCAGCACCGACAGCGCCACCGAGCTCAAACCCACCAGCAGCGAGATGCGCGCGCCAAACATCAGCGCAGACAAGATGTCGCGCCCTTGGTCGTCGGTGCCCAGCCAGTACTTGGGGTTGCCCTCTGCGCTCCAAGCCGGGGGCAGGCGCGAATCGGCCAACTCCAGGGTGGCCAGATCAAACGGGTTGTGGGGTGCGATCCAAGGGGCCAACACCGCGGCCAGCACACAAGCCAAGGCCAGCAGCGCCGCCACCACCGCAGTGGGAGAGTGGCGAAAGCTGTGCACCAGGTCGCTGTCCCACCAGCGCGCCCAGGCGCTGGGGCTGGCTTGGCTCATGGCGGCAAGGCGCGGGGCTTAGGGTTTGACGACGATGTACTTCCAGGGCATGCCGTTGTCGGGCAACTGCACGACTTGGATGTTTTTCTTGGCCGCCCAGTTCAGCGCTTGCTGGTGCAAGGGCAGGTGGCCAATGTCGTCTTGGTGGATCTTCATCGCGTCGCGGATCAAGGCATTGCGCTTTTTGGTGTCGGTCTCTGAGGCCACTTGCTGGGTCAGCTCGTCCACTTTGGGGTTGTTGTACGCGCCCAGGTTGAACTGGCCGCGCCCACCTTCACCGGGCGAGGACAAGATGGGGTAGAGCACGTTGTGCGCGTCCACCGTGCTGGCGGTCCAGCCCAGCATGTAAAAGCTGGTGTTGCGGCTCAAAATTTTGGGGAAGTAAGAGCCCTTGGTTTCGGCCTCGAGGTTGATCTTCACGCCCACCCGCGCCAAGTTGGCGGCCACGGCTTGGCAGATTTCGGCGTCATTGACATAGCGGTCGTTGGGGCAGTTCATCTTGACCTCAAAGCCGCTGGGGTAGCCGGCTTCGGCCAGCAGCTTTTTGGAGGCCTCGGGGTCGTAGGGCAAGCGCTTGGCCAGGTCGGCGGCGTAGCCATTGATTTGTGAGGTCAGCATCAAGGCCGTGGGGGTGGCCGCGCCACGCATCACCCGGCTTTTGATGGTTTCGATGTCGATGGCTTGGTAAAAAGCTTGGCGCACGCGCTTGTCTTTGAACGGGTTTTTGCCCTTCACATTGCTGTAGAGCAACTCTTCACGCGCTTGGTCCATGCCCAAAAAAATCACCCGCAGCTCGGGGCCTTGCAGCACATTGAGCTTGGCATTGGCCTTGATGCGCTCGACGTCTTGCACCGGCACCGGCTCCATCACATCAACCTCGCCCGAGAGCATGGCGGCCACGCGGGTGGCGTCGTTGCCAATCGGGGTGAAGATCACTTCGTCGACATTGGTGGGGATCTTGCCCCAATAACTGCCATTGCGGGTGAAGGTGGTGCGCACACCGGGTTGGCGCTCGCGCAGGCGAAACGGTCCGGTGCCATTGGCGCGGAAAGAAGCCGCGTTTTCAATGCCCTTGCGCCGGTCCACCGGCTTGGTGGCTTGGTTTTCCTCGCACCACTTTTTGCTCATGATGTTCCAGTGGGTGATCATCTCGGGCAGGATGGGGAAGGGCTGGTTGGTGATGATGTCGATGCTGTGGTCGCTGAGTTTTTTGATCTCTTTGATCTGGCCGACATAGGTTTTCATGTCCGAGCCGTCGCCCTTGGCGCGCTCGTAGCTGAAGATCACATCGTCAGCGGTGAACGGCGTGCCGTCATGAAAGGTCACGCCCTTGCGCAGCTCAAAGCGCCAGACGGTGGGCGCGGTTTGCTTCCAGCTGGTGGCCAGCATCGGCGTGAGTTTGAATTTGTCGTCGCGCCAAATCAGCGGCTCGTAGACGTTTTCCACCACGGTGATTTGCAGCGACTCGTTGAGCGAATGCGGGTCCATGGAGAGCGCGTCGCCTTGGTTGGCAATGCGCAGCGTCACAGCGGCGGCGGGCAAGGCCAGGGCCAAAACAGCGGCCAAGGTGCCCAAGCGCCAAACGGGGGTAGAGGTTTTGAGGTTCATGGTGTTCTCCTAGAGGGGTGTGATGTTACAGGGCCTTGTCTCAATTTGAGAACGATGGATACCCGGGTTTTCAAGGGTTGCGCTGGCTGGGTCTGTCCACGGTGCGGGTCAAAACCTGGGGGTCAAGTCATGCGCAGGCCTGGTAGGCGGGGGTTCACTGCGGCAAAGCAGCCTCAATGAGGCTGGCGTGCAAAGCCGCGCCCAGGGGCAAGATGGCGTCGTTGAAGTCGTAGCGGCTGTTGTGCAGCGGGTGGCTCAGGCCCATTGCGGGCTGGCCTTGGCCAATGCGCATATAGGCACCGGGCTTGACTTGCAGCATGAAGGCGAAGTCTTCGCCACCCATGCTGGGCGTCATGTGGCGCACCACATGTTCTTCGCCGACCAAGCGCGCGGCCACGTCGGCGGCAAACTGGGCCTCGGGCACAGTGTTGACGGTGGCCGGGTAAACGCGTTCGTAATGCACTTTGGCCGTGGCCCCAAAGCCTTGGGCAATGCCCTGGCACAAATGGGTCAGGCGCTGCTCAATGTGGGCTTGCACGCTGGTGCTGTAGGTGCGCACCGTACCCACCAGGGTGACCTCACCGGGTATGACGCTCATGGCCCCGGGATGGCCGCCTTGCATCGAGCAAATGCTGAGCACCGCTTGGTCCATGGCCGAGAGGTTGCGCGCCACGATGCTTTGCGCGGCGGTGATGATGTGCCCAGCCACCAACACCGGGTCCACGGTTTGATGCGGCCGCGCGCCATGCCCGCCTTGGCCGGTGATGGTGATCTCCACCCGGTCCACCGCTGCCTGCATCGGGCCGGGGGTGATGCCAATCACGCCCAGCGGCACATCGGGGGCATTGTGTTGGGCATACACCTGCGCGCAGGGGAAGCGGTCGAACAAACCGTCTTCGATCATGGCGCGGGCACCGGCATAGCCCTCTTCGCCGGGTTGGAAGATCAAACACGCGGTGCCGCGAAATTGCCGCGTCTCCACCAAATAGCGCGCCGCGCCGATCAGCATGGCGGTGTGCCCGTCGTGGCCACACGCGTGCATCAGGCCGGGTGAGGCCGACTTCCAGGCCACGTCGTTGTGCTCGTGCAAGGGCAGCGCGTCCATATCGGCGCGCAGGCCGATCATGCGTAGTGCGCCATCCGCCGCACCCGCACAGGGCTGTCCGTGGATCAGCGCCACCACACCGGTTTTACCCAGGCCGGTGTGCACCTCGTCCACGCCGCACAAGCGCAGCGCCTCTTGCACCCGCGCCGAGGTGTAGACCTCTTCAAAACCCAGTTCGGGGTGGGCGTGCAAATCGCGCCGAAAGGCGGTCAACTCGGGGTGAAATTGGGCAATGTGGGCAAACGCCCTGCCCGTGGCCAACAAGCGCGGCGCGGACATCAGTGCCCCCCCGCTGTGGCCACCCGCAAGCGCGGGTCGACCACAAAGTACAGCAAGTCCACGGCCAAATTGATGACCACGAAAATCAGCGAAATCAGGCACAAATACGCCGCCATCACCGGGATGTCGGCAAAGGTCACCGCCTGGATGAACAACAAGCCCATGCCCGGCCACTGAAACACCGTTTCGGTGATGATGGCAAAGGCAATCAACGAGCCCAGTTGCAAACCGGCGATGGTGATCACTGGCACCAAGGTGTTTTTCAGCGCATGGCCAAAGTGCACGGTGCGGTTGCTCAAGCCCCGGGCGCGGGCAAACTTGATGTAGTCGGTGCGCAGCACCTCCAGCATTTCGGCGCGCACCAAGCGCATGATGAGGGTCAGCTGAAACACCGCCAGGGTGAACGCGGGCAGCAACAGGTGCAGCCAACCGTCGCGGGTGAACAAACCGCTTTGCCACCAACCCCAAGACACCACCTCGCCCCGGCCAAAACTGGGCAACCAGCCCAGGCCCACGGCAAACACCAAGATCAGCAAAATGCCGATCAAAAACGTCGGCAGCGACACGCCCAGCAGCGACACCGTCATGAACAACTGGCTGAGCCAAGTGCCCCGGCGCAGCGCGGCGTACACGCCCATGGGAATGCCCAGCGCCAGCGCCAGCACAGCGGCCACCAAGGCCAGCTCCAACGTGGCCGGAAAACGCTCGGCAATCAAGCGCGACACCTTGGCCCCTTGGCGCAGGCTCAGGCCAAACTCACCTTGCAGCGCATTCACCAAAAAGTGACCAAACTGCACCACAAAAGGTTGGTCCAGCCCCAGGTCACGGCGCAACTGCGCAATCTGATCGGGCCGCGCGTCTTGCCCGAGCAAAAACACCACCGGGTCGCCCACATACTGGAACAACATGAACGAAATGAAAGCGACCACCCCCATCACCACCAGGGCTTGGGCGAGTCGGCGCAGGATGAAGGCGAGCATGTGGTTTGAAATGAACGAGTTGCTGAATGTTTAACCGGGCAGCGGCCTGAAATAGCCTTTGATGCACTGGCCCTCGTCCAAAACGCACAGCTGGATATGATTTTTTGCCCTCAAGCCCGCGTCTGAATAAAGCGGGTCGTCTTCTGGAAAAGCAGCCCTGATGCTGTTGTAAGGCGGCAGGCCCTGGTCCTTGCGCATCTGGTGCAAGGTTTCGATCACAGCACAATCCAAGTCTCTGAGGACTCGGTCTTTACCCTTGCGGTTTGTGGCCATGGGCAACTGGGCCTCAGACATCAAGTCCCGATAAACGTGAAATGCCAACTGAACCTCTTGTAGCCCCGTTTGTGTGGTGAGGTCTAAGCACCTGCCCAAATCAATAATGGCACCCACCACATCGGGCCTCTTGATGACGCCATTTTTTTTGCCCGTTGTCGCCCACTCCAGACCACGCGCAGGATCGTTTTCCCAAAAGTAAACCCCGTGCCCCAGCCAATCGTAGGACTTGGTAGAAGGGGCCAGGTGAATGCGATCTTGCTGCTTGACGACTGCATCAACGGTCGCCTTCTCGGTTCCGTGAAAACCCAGCACGAACGCCGGGTGGAACTGATAGGCCCCCCAGTTATGCACGGACAAGCTGCTTGACTTTGCCAGTCTGCGTCAGCAGCCCTGCGCGCTTGAGAAAGTCAATCGACTTCTCACGCGATCTGGTGACTTCACGCATGTGACGCTTCATCGCGCGCATTTCCACGGCATGGCTATGCCCATCGACAAGCATCTCAGCGCCCGTTCGTTTTTTAGCTTCAGAAGTATTGTGTGCAGCCATGTGTGCGTCATGCCCCCAAAAATTTGTAACGAATTATCATAAACTTTCCTGGTAACTTCGATTGACGCTACAGTCCAAGACCAGGGCTACCACCCCCATCACCACCAGGGCTTGGGCGAGTCGGCGCAGGATGAAGGCGAGCATGGGCGCAGTCTATAACTTTTTTGCATCACATCACATACAGCCCACACTTGTTTGCGCTGAATCAAGGCCATTTTTTTCACCACACAACCGGTCCGCTTCAGCCTTGTATTGCTTTGGACACACACGCCCATGAAAAAACCCCACCGCCCTTGTGAGGCGGTGGGGTTTAAGAGTTGCTAGACCTCAAGCTGGCCGATGGGCCAGCCGGGGATCAGAACGCGTGGTACAAGCCCAATGCGCTGCGGTTTTCAACTTTGGTCACAGAATCTGTGCCCAGCTCATCACGCTGGCTGCCAATGGCCGCATAGACCGTGGTGCGCTTGCTGAGTTTGTGGTTGTACATCATGAACGTGCCAGACAAGTCTTGTGAAGCTGTGCCAGCTGCATCCGCGGTTTGCTTGTTGATGGTGAAGCGAATTTCGCCAGCAGCACCCATGGGCATCTTCACGTTGAACTGGTTCAACTTGGTGGTGGTCTGGGCGGTGGAAGTGGCTGAGCCATTCACTATCTTAGTACCAATGAGTACACCCACATCCATGGCGCCAAAGTTATAGCCACCCAACAACACCATGTTGCTGCTGTCAAATGCAGCAGTGTTGGTCACCGTTGGGACAGCAACTGTCGCGCCCCAGATGTTGGCAGAAGCAGCAGCGTTTGCCGTGTATTGCTGTGTCAACATTTCAGTAGAAATGCCTGCACGGAATGCGCCAGCGTTATAGGTCAAGCGATGCGACATGGCACGCTCAACGCGGGTTTTGTAGCCGGTGATTTGATCTTCGGTGCTCTCGGTGCTCTCAGCTTCGGTTTCGCGACCACCGAAGGTGCCGTAGTACCGCAAACCACCTGCGAACATAGGAGAAATGTAGTTGATGGCTTTGGTGCGGTTGAACAAAGCAAAAGAGGCTTGTGAAGTGCCCGTGTACTCACCGTTGATGTGACCACTATTGGTATACATGTCATAGCTGGCTGCATACACACGGCCCAAACGAACTTCACCGAAAGCACCGGACGCGCCCACAAATGACTGGCGGTTTGCGAAGGTCATGCCAGTACCGTTTACATATTGAGGACCGTTGCCGGCGTTGCGGTAGTTAAAACCATGGCCGTCGGAGACAGCAATGCCTTGCTCAAGGTGGAAATTGCCTTTCAAGCCACCGCCCAGGTCTTCCGTTCCAGTGAAGCGGATGCGGCTACCGGCCCAAGCGCCTTCGCCAATGCCGGTTTGCTTGGTGCTCAAAAGGCCTGAACGGCTTTTTTGATCAACAGAGTAGTAAGCCTGATCAATGAC
>Ga0209033_1001607_pt1 | contig 13090 bp, 12 predicted proteins | sample LauGreFa1BDMLBDN_2_FD_188218 | JGI IMG/M metagenome (GOLD analysis project Ga0209033, IMG submission 188218) | Freshwater lake microbial communities from Lake Michigan, USA - Fa13.BD.MLB.DN (SPAdes) (version 2) | ecosystem: Environmental > Aquatic > Freshwater > Lake | place: Lake Michigan, USA...
TTGAAATCTAAGCTTAGCTCATGATGTTTGTCTCCTGTGAAGATGTAGAAATGATTGTGGTCTGACCAATCACTCTTATATTCCATAGGGAACAAGCTAGCAAGCTTAGCAGGTTTTAGAGCATCTCCGTGGTTGAACATCATAGCTGAATGTCCGTAACTCACATACTTTCTATATCTAGGAGAGATGTCAAAAACTACACGCTCTTCATGTCTGAAATAAGTTTGTAACCAGCTAGCTAAGTGCCAGCCTACAAACTCATCATGATTACCAGCTACAAATATCACCTCAACATCTATTCCTTTCTGAAGAAGTAAGTTGATAACACTCACCTCATGCTCACATATAGCTTGGAAAGCACTGTGATAGGAAAGGATGTTTTGTTGTGGTGTACCTTTTGTAGTTGTGTTGGTGAACTCGCTGTTAAACTCGTCTGACCCAATAATGTATTTAATATCTGTTAGATTGTTAGCTAGACAGGCTTGGTTTAGGATGATTTCCACCTTCTGGATGAAGTCACCAAAACGTTCTTCTATACTATTGTTTCCTTCTATGTCCAGTTTGTTTAGGTGGGAGTCTTGCTTGTTTATGATGAGACAAGCATCTCTTTTACCCAATTCAAATTTAGGAGCTACTATCTCAGGGGAGCAGGGTTTATAGGTTTCTAGGAAGGCAATAAAGCTATCCTGAAATACCTGCTCATCTTTCTTTTTACCCAACCATGCTTTCACTTGGTAGTGAGGCTGGTCAGCATTTCCCCAGTAGTTTTGGACGTATTTAGTTATTTCCCACTTGTCCGTATCTATCTTACATTTCTCAATAAGCTCGTCTAAGCTCTTGATTTCTTCCTTAGAGTTGAACACCACCTCACCAGTTCCCTTTTGTACATCCTCAAAGAACCTCACCACTTGTTCTTCTAGGTCTCCAATATAGGTTCCAACTTCCGCCTCATTTCTAGATTCTTCTGAGTTTTTCAGCTCTCTCATCAGTTCATCCACCTCAGCTTCTTTAATGTTTAGCTTTTCTGCATAGAACTTTTTGCTCTTCTTCCAGTGAAGCATTTGCTCCAGCTGTTGCAGAAGGGATTGATTTTCAGGCATTTACGTTTTGATTTAGTTAAAATTGCAGTAAAGGTAGGAAACTTTTTGATATTTCCCAAAATTATCCAAACATTTTTCGTTATCCATGATAACATTTTTGGTTATAAATAAAAACTCCCCAGGGTAGAAACCCCAGGGAGAAGCCCTGAAAACCAACAAACAGGGCTTTTTGATAGCTTTTATAATATCGTAGTGGTGGTTGTAGTGGTGCATTCCACTATGGTGATATCAATATAATTTGTACATAAGGGAGGATTGTCAGACATCACCCTAATGATAGTGGTTCCATTTGGAACTAATACACTTGTATACCCAGCTAACAGAGCTGCTTTAGAAACACCTGTTTCAAAGGCAGATGTGTACCCATCAACATCTGAATAGAGATTGAAGGGTCCTGTGTCAGATCCTGCTGTGGTGAGAGTTATTACTACTATCATGGTAGAGTGGTGGTAGTGGTTGTTGTTGGTAGACAGCCATTTACAAGCTCACAGAACTGAACGTGGAATGTGGGATTTACACGAAGAAGGATGAGAATAGTGTTCAGAATGTATTCTGGGCATATCTTAGAATCTATCTTCTCTAGAGCAATATCAAGGGAATCTCCTGTATTTACACCAGAGCATGGAAGGTTGTTTCCGTTGTATACAATTTGACTAGCATCTAGACAAACTGGAGGACAAGGACCCATTCCTTCTGGATATACAGGCCCTGTCTGATAACAGGGCATTCCTGGTAAACAAGCCATTTATAATTAGTTTATGGGATGTACATAATATAGTAGCAAGCAAGAACAGGTGGGATGTTATTATGAGACTGGCCACCTCCTGTAGAATCATTATTCACACCTACAAATATTCCTGTTGTTTTTGTTTGGCTCAAACCAAGAGTGGGTGCGTTGTTGCTACCTGTCATTCTATAAGACAAATCAGTTTCTAAATCATGTCTGAAATCAATGAATGTAGAAGGTGTTACATCAGGAGCAGATGAGCCACTAGCAATAGCACCAACAAGTAGGTGGTTGTGTCCAGGATCTACAAGAGTGGTGTTAGCAACGTGTGTGTGAGCAGGAATCTGTGCAGATGTAAGTGTAATAGTGTTAGCACCTGTGGTAGTGTTGAGAGCATAGTTGGGGTTACCAGCTACACCAGGATCAACCACTGGACTAAGAGCTCCACCACCTGGAACAGCTTGAATAGCTCCTACAGGGATTCTTCCACGCTTATCAGGAGTGCCATTAGCACCATTACATAAATAGATGTCTTCAAACCCATTAGCAGGAATGCCTATACCAGCACCATCAAAGTTGCTGAGAGATCCATAGTATTCCACCACTGTATAAGGAACCATTCTGTCCTTGTATTGTACAACACCAGGAGCTGGTGTACAAGCTGCTACAAGAGCACAGAGTTCTGATTTCTTTACATAGTTGGTTTCAACATCTATTACAAAAGCATCAAAATCAGCTTCTAGTAAGCAGAGCTTTGTAATAACAGCCTGAAGAATAGCGTGTGTTCCAGAGTTAGCATTTACACCTGAAAGACAATCTACATCATAAGGTCCTTCTAAAGCTGCTAAATCTGCTACAATAGCATCCACTTGCTCCTGTAAATCACAGGCAGCTTTAATAAGAGCTATGAACAGATCAAGAGCTGTAAGGTCTTGACAGTCAGGTAGATACTGTTGAACAAGTTCACATATGATTTCAGGATCAATAACTGGCTTGATTCCTGTAGCATCTAATGTAGAAGTGAGAAATCCAATAAGAGTTTGTTCTACATAAGAAAGGGAATCTCCAGTTTGGATTCCTAAGAGTGGAACATTCACTCCTGTATATTTGACGCACTGATCTGATACTATCTCAGCGCAACCATTAAAGCAATTTGAACAGTTTGAGGAGGACATTTATTTAGGTTTATGTGTGAGGAAAAAGAAGAGTGGTTGTGGTGGTAGTGGTTGATAGACAATCTGTTGGTATGCAGTTGTTTGGATAGTAAACTGTCACTATCACAGGGTCTCCACAAGGATCGTAATAGCAGTTCATTTGCTTATCAACAGTTTAACCCTACTAGCAATCATCTCCACAGTATACATCTTTGCATAATTTGGATTGCAAAACTTATACGTGAGGATTCTTTTGTAATTCAGCAGGTCTAATATAGCTCCTGCTGGAACAGGTTGATTTAAAATAAATACAACGTTATTGTACAGATTTCCAGCTAGTTGCTTAAGCTTGCAATCAATGTCATTAAGCAACGCGGGAATTGTGGAACATTCTGGATAGTTGATTAATCTGGGAGTTAACATATCGTTTAAAGTTTTTTACGCCTTTACTTGCAGCTGCATTACATGCTGCACAAAGACCATTAATCAATTGACAACCACATCCAACATTTGTGCCACAGTTTCTACATTTAGCCATGTTATTGGAAGTTTAATACGTAGTTATTTCCACCGCATCCACAATTGTTCTTGATGAAATTATTCAACATCATGTTTGCTTGGTTATAAAGTTTGTTAGCTTCATCAATAGCGCAGTTGTTAGCTGCAGCAATAGATCCCTGTATAAAGAAGTAGATGGTGTTTAAATTCACCTTCTGCTGTGTTTTAATAGCTCTATCACACTCCATCATATCAAGCTTCATAAAGGCCTCATCAAACTTTTCTTGTATGAGGTCTGTACGCATGATAGCTTTTTCTACGAAGTTTAGATAGGCAGGAGCAACAGTGTATTTAAACTTATACACTCCATCTGGGAGAGGCAATAGGGAATCCCCTAATGATGTAATTCCCAAACTTGTGGAGTTATAAATGTTAAAATCATTAACGTTAAAGGGAATGCTAACTGACCCAAAACCAGGAACAGTGATGTCAATTGTGGGGGAAGAAACAACAGGAGGATTGGTCGGATAGGTAGATGCATCAGCAACACCAAGTGTGTACGAGTTGTACGTAGGTATCACTAATATATCAAGTTTCAAATCTGGCATGTTGTTCTAAATAAATAAGCCAGAGGATCTGAGTTTTAATCCTCTCACCTCTGGCTTAGGTTATATGATGTTGTTTCTTAGCTACTATTACGGAATCAAGGTAGATGTAGTAGTAGTAGTTGGCCACACAGTGGTAGTAGTAGATGTAGTAGTAACACAATCATTATCAGCCACTACAGTTCCTAATGCAGCCTCAAGGATGGCTTGAAGAGCAGTTTCTTCACCAGATCCTTTTTCAACAGCAATGATCACTCTGCTATCCTCCATGATGTAATCACCCCATTGGTAAACAGTTTTGTCATACTCGTTGAAACGGATGTTGAAGGTGTTGTAAGTTGTACCATCACTCACCCAGCTTTCAAAGTTCTCATTGTAGCCATTCATTCTGTACAAATGCTTCAAGTAACCTGCTTGATAGCTGTAGAAGTTCTTCTCCAATTGTGCAATCTCTGCAGATGTACCGCTTGGATAAGAAGCACGCTGAATAACAGTGGCATCAGCTACAATGTTACAAGCATCAGCAACGATGAAGTCAGCTGTAGTTGCAGGACCATTGTACACGAATGTACGGAACCACATACGGTCATACTCCCAAGGGAATGCTGCAACATCACAAGGCTGTCCGTATTTAGTAAGAGGTTTACCAGTGATACGTAAGATAGCGTTCTGATCATTTCCAATACGTTGGAACTGATAGAATGTGTTGAAAGAGATGTTGTCAGGGTTGTTTCCAGGAGCTTGTAATTCTAATTGATAGATGAACTGATCAATAAGAGCAGGAACATCTACAATTGTACAAGGATCTCCACCACAGTCACAACAAGGAGCTTGAACAGTTACACTACGAGTGAAACCGTTGAAATACAATGTGTCAATGTAGCTAGAGTGAGCACGAAGTGTTAAGGTAACAATGTCACCACACTGTACATTCCAATTAGTTACATCAGTCACCTGAGTGGCAGCAGTAGGACAACCTACAGTTTTGTACCATTCAGTTACATTGCTTGTGCAATTCGCAGTGGCACATCCTTTAATTTTATCAGAGCGTTTAGAACCCTGCAAGTAAGTGTTTGTGCGTCCTTGAGCTACATAGAAGTAGGGAGAAGCAGCAATGTTACCAGCAGTGGCTACAGCATAATCCGCTTTGAAGATACCCACTTTACCAGGGGTTAAGTCTTGCGTAGAACCGCTATTGGCAATACCACTACCAACAGGAACCACGAAGAGCGTAGTTAATGAAAAATCAGCCATTTTGCTTTATTTTAATTGTTAAAAATATTATTCGTTCGTCTGAATTCTATACACTGAGCTTTGTACAGCAGATTGATTTTCAGTGTACATTGCCAGATTTTGTACTGTTAAGTCTAAGAGCTCGTCTTCCAAATAAGCCTCTAGTTCACAATCTGAATCTACAGAAGGAGCGCCATCAAATCTGGTGTAACCAGTTTTATCAATATATTGAGGATACCTCATGTAGGAGATGTAAATCTTCTTGGGGGTGAATGTACCATCCGTAAAGATGCTTATCTCATCAGAAGATAGGAAGTTGAATGTTTCTTGATATTCAAAGGAAGGCTTGTAGTGGTCGTTATTCAGAATGAACTGAAGGTCACCATGTTTAGCCAAGTCTCTGTTTATCCAGATTTTCCTATCCTTGCACACCCCTTTGTCAGCTAGTATATATGCATCTATGTAGAACATATACTTGGGAACAAGCAGGTGCAAGTTTGCAAACCATTGATGTAGTTCGTCGTTCTTAAGCGTAAGATCAATAGGCTGGTTGTTATAAGTGACTACAAGACTTTGTAAATCTTCATAACGCTTCTTGAATGAGTCAAGACCTAGTCCACTAATTACACTAAAACCATCAACCTTTTGTTTTATCAGCTTGATTTGAGCCTCATTGAGGGCTAAAATCTTATCCTCCAGGTTGATCTGCTGATGAACGTTGGTAGATAGTTTATTTAGTCTTTGGTCAATTTTGTATAATAAACTATCTACTGGTATCATAAGGCAGCTAGTTTCTTAGTTTTCAACTTGCCTTCGAGAGTCAGAAGCATATCCTGATTATCATCGTCAGCAAGCGTTTTAATTAAATCATCTTCATCCTTGGCCACTTCAAACTCACCCTCGTAAATCTTACCACTAGGTCTAACCCTGTAGACAGAGTGTGTGAGAGCTTGTTTTACCAAGTCTTTAATATGGAGCAAGTTTTCTTTCATGTCTGCATATCTGTTAAACACTTCTACAGGAGAGAGTCCCTGGTATTTACCAGTTTTGAACTCTGTCTGTTTTAGCAGGTTATCCACCTGGTTGTATACAGCTTCTTCTGTAGTGTTATCAGTAACAGGAAGTCCCAACAAACGAGCCACTTTCTTTTTCTTCTCAGGAGTCATACCATCAAACTTGACAATAGCCTTGTTGATAAGTTGCTTCTTTTTAAACAGAACAGCATTTTCAATTTCATCATCAGCTACGTAAAACTGAACATCAGCAGGAAATTCACCACGTTCCCAAGCTTGATAAGAGCTTGCAATTGTAGGATGAACACGTAACCAAGCAAATGCTAATTCCTGGAAGGGAATACCTAAGTCAAAGAAGTTGTCACCATCCAGCAGTTTTACAGGCTGAACATGTAGAGTGTCTTGATTTGATGTTGATAAGCCATAGTTCCAGAATACAGAACGAGGACCTAAGTCAATATCTCCAAGATCTCTTTCCAGTCTTTCTTTTAAAGCTGTGACACGCTCAACTTCCATTTCTCTTTCTAGAGGGTCTTGTATGCGTTTGATGTAAGCAGCATCAGGATCAAGTCCTGTTCTGTATTTACCATCTAATTCCTTGTAAGGATACTTAAACACCCCTGTTCCAGGGATACGTGTAAATCCTCTTAATGCAAGACCACCTTGCATAGTTTGGAGTTGAGAGTTATTATACTCTTTCTTGATTGTTGAGATTTTTCCAATCTTGCCCATATGTAGTTTATTTTGTTTGGTTTATTTGCAGAGTGATTCCCACCGAAGGGAACAGCGATTGGGAGACACCCCAGTCCAATCACTCTGTAATTTGAGAAGAGCTCCCCCACTCTGAAGTGTGGGGGGCAATCTCTCCTCGGTGTATATTGCACACAAAGTGTGCGGTTTCTTAGAATTGTGGGATTTCCTCAATAAGAACTGTACGAGACAAGTCCTCAATGAATACATCACAACGATCCTTCATCCAGATTTCATATCCTGGGAATTTGTTTGCAGAGCTCATACCCTGAGATTTGGCAAATCCCAAATGGTGACGAGTTCCATCAATATATCCCCAAGTCATAGAAGGTGCACCCTTCATACGAACTTCACGAATGTTGTTAACTAAAGAACCATCAGACATTGGAGATACGTCGAACACCATGAATACAGGTGTACTCTTCTTGTTCTGTCCAAATTCTAGGTTAGATTGAGGAAGGTCTAATTCTTTTAAGTGAATTAGTTCAACACGACCAGTTTCACGTGTAACCATTGCATCGAATGCAAAGTTGTAAGTGATGTGTTGTCCTTCTCCTTGCATGTAACGGTTTCCGCTATCAGCCATGAATGTCAAACCACTGTTCAAAGCGTCTGTCTTCAAAGCTTGTTGGAATACGTCAAATCCAGCCTCATTAGTGTACATTTTAACACGACGGTCTTTAACATCCACACGACGATAGAACAGGTCACCAAACACTGAACGAATCAGGTTAGCAGAGAATTCACCACGGTTGTATTGAACCAGGTTACCGTTGTTACGCATGCGGTGGTAAACACCAGCAGATGTACGCTTAAGTTCTTGCTTGCTACCGTTTGTTTTAACAGTACCAGGACGAGACCAAATCATACGCTTAACTTTTAACTCAAGCATAGACTTACGCATCCAGAACTCAATAAATGGCTCCCATTTAACATCATTACGAGTTAAAGGAAGTTGGTTACGACGCTGAGGTGCATACACTAGAATATCCAAAGGACGTCCAGCGCTATCACGCATCATTTTGTCATCAGCCCACTCAGTGATTTTGTGCTCAAAACCATATGCAGAACCTAAAGATTCAAACATAGTGATTTGCTCTCCCAAACGAGGAAGACCTAATAAATCCTGATCGAATTCACCGATTGCAGCATCTACTAGCTCAAGCTCAATACCATACTGAAGGAATGTAGAGCTAACAAAATCCACTGTAGGATTGTCGCTCACAAGTGTGAATGTGTACAAGAAACCAGCGTTCCAAGGAACGGGATCTTTAATCACATAGAAACGAGGACCATACTGACGAGAACCTACAGACACAATAGCGTTCTTAGAGAACTCATTTGTGTCAAGGATCAGTTGGAACTCTTGACCATCGATACCAGGCTTGCTCAGCTCAGCTGTGCTAGTTGGAACATCAATGATTTTGGGGAATTTGTAGGGAACAGCCACCTGCCATTTCCAAGCATCGCTATTATTATCAATGTAATAAGGCGTGCTTTTGTTGATCATGTCCAGGAAGTCATTGCTATACAGAGAGCTCTGTGTATAGAGGCTGATGATTTTCTTGTCGTAATCAGCAGGCTCTGTAGAGTGGAAGCTCTCCAGGTGGTTAGCATCGGTTAACTTACCCACAGCACGCTTGTCCATTGAAGCCACACGAGCGTAAGTAAAACCAGTAAGTCCTGGGATTGTTTGAATTGCCATTTTGTTATCCTTTTATTTTATGAAAATTTATAAGAACCATGAATTTGTTTTAGGCTGTTGAGCAGGAGAGCTCTTGGCCTTAGTTACTTGTCTTGCTACTTCCCCAAACAGTTCGTTAGATTTCTTTGTAACGCCTGTCTTTTGAATGGTGGATAGAGTGGGATCTTTTTCCAATATCTTGAGGAGGAGAGCAACCTTCACCTTAGTTGCATGGTTCTCAGGTCTCTTCAATTCCAGGATGGTACGATCAAAGTCTGTGAGAGTTTCTCCAGATGCTGTTTTGTACTTATCCACCAGTAGGAAGTCTTGTAGTTCACCAGCTAGTTTGGGATTGATGGGAATACCGTCAAACTCCTTAGTTTTCAGCTTATCCTGAAGGACTTGCTGAACATTGCTAATGTATTGATTTTTAATGGCTTGTTTCTGTTGTAGCTCCATTTCAGCTTTTTGCTCCATTTGAGCTAGCTTCTGGGCTTCTTTCTTTACCAACACCTTGTGGTGTTTAGTAGCCACTGATTCTAAATCACCATAGTTTTTGAGCCTTTCCACTTCTGTATTAATATCATCTGGCTCAAATCCTTGGTCAGCTAACGCTTGCTTTATCACTGTCACTTGATTATTCTCTTGAGACAGATCCATTTCAGCAAAGCTCACTACATTATTATAGGTACCAAAGTAGTCTTTGGGATTAACACCTTTTACGAATATAGCATCGAACGCTTGTTGATAGTCTTCACCAAACTGACCAATGAAGCTATTCACCATCTCAATTGCTCCCTTTTTCTTTTCGTTGTTAAAACGCTCTAGAAATTCTTCAGGAGTGGAGATGTTTACATCTTCTTCTTCATCATCTTTAGAGAATACACCTAGTTTGAAGAGGTCTTTTGCAAGAGCTCCAAACTGTGTTGTGTCTTCTTCAGAGCCTTCTACAGATTCCTCAGCAGGGGCTTCTTCTTTTAGTTCGGTGGCTTTAGGAGCTTTTGTAGCAGCCTTCTTTGGTGCAACTTCCTGATTATCAGCATCTTGCTCTTCTTCATCTGTAGCATCTAATAAGAAGTTCTTCAGAGTGTCTTGAGCATCTGCTTCAGAAGCAGGAGCAGAAATTTCTTTTCCTTTTGGAGCAGGAGCTTCAGCAGGTTTAGGAGGCTCAGCCTCTTTAACAATTTCCTTAAGCTCATCTGGGTTTCCACTAGCAGTTTCAGGTGCTACCAGGTCATTGAGTAGTTCAGCACTACCAAGGCCCATTTCCATGGTGTCTTGTATGCTAAAATTACCAAAGGATTGCATATCAACGTTCTCAGCCATATGTAGTTGTTTTTGATTGGTTTATGAAGTGTAAAAATATATAAAGCCTATTGAATAACAAAGAGTTATGTAGCTATAGTGAGCTTTTTTGCGGATAATATAGCATTAATATAATTTACTCTAACTAATTTACTTTAACTCCACCCACCTAAATCCCATTTTCCATAGAAATCTAGCTGTCAAAGAAGACTCTTTTCTCACCTTTGTCTCACTCCAGTCAGGATGCTTTAGATGGAAATGCTCATGAAGAAGGTAGAGAAGATATCTATATCCCTTCAAAGAAGGGTCAATACTTATCTTATTTTCCTCCATCCAAGCAATTCCCCAAGCACGTTCCTTACCAAGCTTACGGTGTTCAACCTTGTGTGGGTTTGTTATTTCCATATTTATTTGCTTCAAAGATTTCGCTCAAGGCTTGATGAGTGATAAGAAGGGACATCTTCTTGATTTGTTCTATCATCTCAGCTTCTTCTTCACTCAGTAGAAGCGTGTCCATGTCCTCAATTACACCCATAGCCTGTATACAAGCTGTAATGTCTTCATGAGGAGTAGGATCAAATGGAAACACATCATCTATTAGCTCATCTTTATCCATCACTCTTTAGGTTTTTTCTTAGCTCTTCCTTTTGCGTTCTCTTTTGCTATAGCCAAATCATTCTTCTGGTTTTCTCTAGCCACCTGAAGTTTTTCTCTTTCAACAGCTAGTTTCTCAGCAGCCAGTCTATTCTTGCTGCTTATATCAGCCATCTTTGCTTCAAAATCTTTAGAAGCTTTAGATTGTTCTGTAGCTAACTTGCTGATTTCCAGTACATCAGGTGTACCACTAGCATCTATATCAGATAGAGGACCAGCTTTAGATTCAGCAGCTATTAGAGCAATCTCTTTCTTATTGATTCTATCAAGCTCGTTTTGGTAGTTTTCATTAGCAATGTCTTGCTCCTTCATAGCTTGAGCTTGTTGCATTTGAGCCTGAGCAATCTGAGCTTGCTGTTCAATTTGCTGTTGTTGCTGTTGCATTTGCTGTTGTTGCATTTGATCTTGCTTATCACGAAGCTCTTTAAACACCTTCTTCATAGCCCTCATAGACTTGGTGCTGTATAGCTCAATCACGTCGTACAAGCTTCCACCATTTTGAATAAGTGGTTGAGCAAGTTGACGAAGCTCATTAAACATCTGTGTATCCTCAGGACGATTGGTAAGGAACACCTTCAAATCTCTAAACTTGAGATCAGAACCATTCACTGTAACAAATGCAGACTCACCCTCGTTTGTAATATAGCTGAGAGTGGACTGAGGCTTCTTAGATTCTACATATAGAGCAGCATCAATGATTGCTTGATAGAGCTGTCCTAAAACATATTCGTGTGCAACAAACAAGGGTTCTGTTTGAGAATAAGACTGTTGTATAGCAGCTTGTGTACCTGTAGCAGATTCACTAGCTGTTACAGAACCAAGGCGCTGTCTACTCATACCAACAAGCTCCCAACACTCGTTCTTCAGTTGCATAGCAAGTGTATAACGAGATTGGATTTCTTGTGTACGTGTAAGGTCAATATCTCTAAACTGATTGAATGAGCTTGGGCTCTTTAGGTTCTCAGGACTATCATCAATGAATACAACACCTCTGTTGCGTGCTTCCATTTCCCATACATCTAATGCATCTTGGGCATCACCATCTTTTGGAACAGGAATATGTCTGATGGATGTTAAATACACCTTACCCACTTCCTTCTCAAGAAGTTTGTAAAGCTGATTCATACATACATTATATAGCACCTGGAAAGGTTTCATCAAATCCACCAAGCTCTTAGCTTCTGTGTTCTTCACCTCAAAGGTGGTGCCTATGATGGGGCAATAGTTGAGAAGTTTGTAGGGCTTTATGTGATAGATGTCTGGACCAATCTTAATTCCTTGATACCACTGATTCACCCATCCCCATTCTAAAGACTGTTCTGTAGGAATAGTGCCACTCTTGTAATTCTCATCTACAAGAATAGACTGTTCATTTCCCATCTCATCTATATAGATGAGTTTACCAATCTTCTTCTTACTTATCCAATAGCAACGAACTACAACGTATTTATATCCAAAACTACTAACGTTTGACGTTAGCCCTAAGAAGTCTTTTAGTCCATCATTGTTCTCCTTCATCTCTGATTCAATAATCATACGTGTCTGAAGAACCAAAGGATCATATGTGTCATACATTACAGAGTCTATACCAGGAATAGCGTTAGGATTACCTAGATTGGACTCACGTACGTTGATTAATCCATAGTCTTGTAAAGAGCTTCTGAGGTGGTCAATCTCTTCTTTGGTGAGGTCAGGAATACTCTCAATGATTTCTGAAAGCTCCATAACCTGCACTGTACCAGCAGCATAAGCTCCTTGTGCTCTACCTGTAGGATCACTAATCCATTTTCTATCAGGCGTTGTAAGAAACCAAGTGTTCTTCGGGTTAGCCACCTCAATGTTAAATCCAAGCTTAGAGTTGTCCTCATATATATGATAGAACTGACGTGCTGAAATAAGAAGGTCACGAAATGCATCTTCTGATTTCTCCTTCAAATTAAACTCAGCCTTCTGACATGTAAGCACATGGTTAGCCCATTTCTCAGCAACAGATGTGTAGCTGTCAAGGACATCTTTCACATCCTCCATAGTCATTTGATTCACCTCCTCATCACCTATCTCTTCTCCATTTAGTGCTGCTTGTTGTAATATCTTTTGTCTAGCTTGAGAAATAACATATTGCTGGAGAATGCCAGTTTTAAATTCTAGTTCTTCAGATTGACTATCATCATCAAATGCTTTAACACGGAAGGTGTCTGGACGCTTAGATATTTCACCCACTAATTCATTCACAGGTGTGGTGATGATGGAATACATCTTCACATATGCAGGAAGCTGTAAATCAGCTGTCATTACATCTGTAAAGCTTCTCACCTGTGGTTCTTGATAGAAGTCTTCCATTCTTAGGATGCCCTTCATCAAGTCATA
>Ga0209033_1001609_pt1 | contig 13059 bp, 21 predicted proteins | sample LauGreFa1BDMLBDN_2_FD_188218 | JGI IMG/M metagenome (GOLD analysis project Ga0209033, IMG submission 188218) | Freshwater lake microbial communities from Lake Michigan, USA - Fa13.BD.MLB.DN (SPAdes) (version 2) | ecosystem: Environmental > Aquatic > Freshwater > Lake | place: Lake Michigan, USA...
AACATACGAGAGTAGTTTGTAGGATGCACCCAGAGTGATGACATCACGACAGGTATACGGCAATCCGGATACTCCAGCAAAGTCATCGGTAGATGACGTCAGGTTTGCTGGTGCTGCGGTGTACCAGACCTTGACGGTACGACCAGGCTGGATGTTCTCATACAAGTTGACTGTATTGACCGTATTAAAGGTGGCAGTATCTGCCATAGAATCTAGACGCCAACGGTTGATAGGCAACCATTCCTCTGAGGAACCAGTGGTCTGCCAGGACATATAGAGAATATCCTCTAGGTCATCCGGTAGTGGGTAGGTTGTCTGCGCTGCGTTAAAAGTAAAGGTGGTGTTATAGACGGCAAAGAGGTTAGGATAAACACTGTTGATAGTGTCGTTGATAGCCTGCTTAATGATAGTGCGTGGAAATGTCGGACTTAGTACGACTTGTGCGTATTGTGAGTGTGGTGCAGGGCTGGTGTTTTGATAGCCACGACCAAAGCCAGGAGCCGCATTGAGCGTGCTGTTGGTCTTGTTGAAGTTATCAATCCAGATGAGTTCATCATCAATCTCGATAATACCCTTGGCAAGGTTGGCGCTGTTACCTACCTGGATAGCAGTCTGCGTGGTGTTGATGGCAGCATTAAGATAGGTGATGCGGTCTTGACGAAGTGTGTATCCAGCAAGGGATGACCGTACTTCATCTATCATATCGGATAGGGTTGCCATATTTACCTTTCGTACCAGCCTTTATTCCATAGGGTCTGTAGTCTTCTAAAATACTTGTCGTACTTCTGTGCTATCACATCCAGTGAGTAGCGTTCCATTGCGGTCTGTCTGATGACCTTGGGGTCTAGCGTCTTGACATCTTCTAGCGCCTGACAGAACTCATCAAACATCCGGCATCGGTATCCCGTGACACCGTGGATGTTGGTCTCTACGAAAGCGCCCCAGTCTGTGGTGATAGTCGGGGTACCGCTGAAGTGTGCCTCTGGCACAATGTTCCCAAAAGGCTCTAGGTACAGCGTAGGAGCCAGCAGTGCAGTAGCACCTGCCATTAACTCTGCTCGTCGCTGCGGGCCTACCACACCCACATATTCGCCATACTTGGGTGGCTCTCCCGGTCCTGCCAGGATGAGTTTCTTGCCCATCTCTTCACAGACCTGAGAGGCAATATGAATACCTTTGCGGTCTATCATACGTCCGATATAGAGGTAATAGTCCTCTTTGTCTTCTTTGTAGATAAACTGCTCTGGCTCAAAGTAGCCAGGGATTACTTCGTCAAAGAACTTGCCATCTATTGTGGTGGGGTTGGTGTAGCCAGCATAGTTGGCGTGCATCCAGTTATAGGATTCCCAGACCCGATACTTCGCAAAGGTTGCTCCGTATCCAATACCGAACTCTACTGATACTTGATTCGGGAAAGCGTCTGCAATAGGTTTGTGAGCAGCCCCACCGATGAAGCAGAGGAAGTCTTGCGGTTGGACCCTAGCCTGGATGCCAGCGATAGCATTAGCAATAAAGAGTTTCCAGTGGGGTAAGTTGGTGTTGAAGGAGGCTGTTGTGTAGTGCTTGTCTCCAACCGCCTGCTTCCTCTCCTGCTCAGTAATACATACAATATGTCCAGTAACTGGAGCCTCATTAAACTCTCCGGCGTACAGATAGACTTCGTGACCAAGGTTGGTCATCATTATACAAAAGCGCCTTACCTTTTCAGTGAAGGCGCAAGATGTGTATTCAAGTGTGGTCTGGGTGTGGGGTAGCCCCACTACGTGGAATCTCATAGAGAGATTATAGCGCGGCTATCTCTTCTTCGGTGAGACCTAACGCGGAGAGTTTTGCAAGTGCTGATTGACGTGCAATTTCTTTTGCAGCCAAAGCCTCTCTTTTTAATTTTGCTTTTTCTATTGCTGCTTCCACTTCGGCAACTTCTTCAGGTGTATATTCTCTAATTATTGTTTCACCAGTTGTCGTATCAAAAATTTTTTCTGTATACATTATGCGGCTCCATATATAAATATCGTTCCTGCATCAAAATTTCCACTTGAACTAATTACTGATACGCTTGTAATTGCAGCACTTCCTTTGTAAATTCCAGAAACTGCTACCCCTTGTTGGTCATTCGCTCCGCCACCAGTATTGGAGTTTCCTGATAATTGAAAAGCCTTGAAGCCAGTGGAATTTGCTCCAAATATATTCATCCCCACAGCGCCGTGTGAACCAGCATTATTTCCAGTTTGTATTGTTTCTATTGATGTCTGACCGCTGATTCCGCTTTCGTGTTTATCAGAAATACTTGCGCTGTATGACGCAGGTGCTTTAAACGCTCCACCAGCATAAAGGTATTGTCCTGAACCACTGTCGCCATTAAAGCGCCAGTTAAAATAAGAATCTGCGTTAGCGGAACTTGTGTCCATAAGCATAATTAAAAGATTGTCGTAGCCACTAGCAATGTTTACTGTTATTGTTGTTGCACCAGTCATAGAAGTACCGCTTGGGCCATTTAATAAAGTATAAGATTTGCTGGACACAGGAGTGGCCCATTTCATTCCAGTAGCCTGGGCTGAGTCAGCGGTAAGGACCGTATTGTTTGCGCCAACAGTTAACGCTGCTTGAGTGCCAGCAGCAGTGCCTGCAAGTAAGTCACCTTTAGCGGCAACTAAAGATAGTTCACTGGCGGTAGTTCTGGCACGTGTCATTTATTAACCTTCCAATGCAGGGGTTTCGTTAACCATATTATTTTGCTGGTCAATTAAGTATTGAGCGTATTCCTCGTCATTCATTTCACGAACAGTTTGTAATTGATTTTCGCAGTTAAATTCTCCAATTAAAGGTCTACTCACTATTTGGCTCCGTATACATAGATTCCATAGGTACCACTGGACGTGTTAAGAGTGCCGCTTTCTGCCCAGAACTGAATTGAACTAATTGCTGATGTTATTGGGACAAATCCATATAAATCTTCTGTTTGATATGTAGAAGTTTGATATATTGTTTTTCCTGTAAAAAATTTGAAATCAGTAGTTGAGGATGGATTATTTATATCTAAAAATAAATACCTTGGATTTGCAGTTGCAGCCCAGGCTTGCATAGCAAAAGCAGTATATGGAACTGTTGCTGAATTAAAAAAAGTTTGATAACTAGAAGAGTTTGCAGTATAAGCAGTAATCATTGAATAATAATAGTTTGAACTATCATTATTAAATCTCATTCTTATATAAGAACCAGTACTTCCAGAAATTCCCCAAGCCATTATTCTAAATTTTCTATAACCAGAAGGTAATCCCGTAATAGAAATTGTAGAAGTACCAGATGTGCTTGCGTAGGAACCAAGTAATGTCCATACCGGTTCGGTAATTAAGTCAGATTGTGACAATCCACCAGTAGTAACTAGATTAGATACAGCCATTAGGACAACTCACTTCCGTATGCAGAGAAGGACATTGTGGCAGATGAAGCATAAACGGTAATCACATCAGTTGCATTAAGGGTAACGCCAATAGTAATAAAGGTAGTGTTATTAGCAGTGATAGCAGAATCGTAGGCGATGTATTGCGATGCAGTAAGTGCTGCTCCAGCAGGACGAATGGCAATGCGATAGGTGCCGCTTGCTGCTGCTTGGTTACAGACTGCAATGGTAGAAACCACTGCTTGTGTACCTGCAGGTACGGTATATAAAGTAGTTGCCGTAGTGGCAGCAGGGTTAGATTGTCCTAACACTTTATAGTTTATTGGCATTACATTCCACCTAACATTAGAGTAAAGGCTCTCGTCTGATTGATTATTGTGTCTACTTCTGCGATTGTATAATTATTGGCAGCGTTGAAGGTACCAATAACAAGGATTTCTACTACGTCTCCGGAAGCCAAGGCAGCAAGTCCGGTGATAGATGTTCCGGTAGTTGCTGTGTAATCTGCTCCTCCACCAACAAGGAGAACACCATTAAGGAATACCTGCTCTTTACCTGGAGTGTAAGAAAGGGTATTGCCGTTGTAGTCAACGCCAGAAATACTGGTTGCACCAGCGCTTGGGTAGTACAAGTATGTTGTTAAGGTTGCAGTACCGGCAGGACCAGTAGGCCCAGTAGGACCGACAGGTCCTTGCTTGCCCACAATGGCCAACTCCCAGGCTGTGCCATTCCAGTATTTAATCGTTGCCATTAAAGTCCTTACTTAGTAAGTGCTGCGATTTCTTCTGCTGTTAAACCAAGACTTGCTAACTTTGCCTGAGCAGATGCTTTAGCCTCAGCGGCTGCGGCTTCTGCCGATTCACGCTCTGCTTTTTGTTCTTGCAATAATTTTCTATCTGCTTCAAGTTGTGCAATTTCTTCATCAGTTAACTCAACAACGGTTTGCTCTCCGGTTGTGCAGTTTATTTCCATTCTTGTTGGTCGTGTCATATCTTCTCCTTATGCCGAGTTCTTAATTCCGTAAAGGTCAAATCGTGAAGCGGTTGTAAAATTGTAACCGTTCAAATCAATAATATCTATCTGCGTAATGGCTGCTGTATTTCTCCAAAGATTGGCAGTAATCCATATTTCCCACGCTGTTGTACTTGAGTTTTCTGAAGTGCTTGTAACACTTGATATTTTTTGTTTATCGCCTGCGTAATTTGGAATATATATTTCAAATGAACCATACGTGTTTGTGGTTGTTCCATTGGCAGGTAAATTGCCTATTTCATTTCTTGTATTTGTAGTGCTTTTTGCCCCAAATACTGCAGCATTGTCATATATTTCTGCAAATTGATACGAATAATTTGCGCCTGTATCGCTGTTAAATCTATAGACGGCAGACGAGTCATTGCCAGTTCCTTGAACTCGGCTTGAACCAAAAATCACCAAATCTGTATACGTTGCTGGAATAGATGTAAACGAAACAGTGGAAGATGAACCATTAGGTATAATCTTTTGAATAGGTATGAATGTGGCTGCCATTATGCTTTTAACACTCCATAAACATTGATTGTAGTTCCTGCTGCTAGTCCTACGCTAAATGGGTCAAATTGAATTGAAGAAATAGAATTTGTTGAACTGTATAACATTGTGCTTCTATAAACCATTGGAGAAGAACCAACATTGATGTCTGCTATTGTTGCCAACATTGTTCTTCTTGGTGTGCTATAAACTAATGACCCTGCATAATTTAAGAAGTCTAGTCGTACAAATGTAAACGGTGTTGAATTTCCACCGGCAATTTGTCCTAATTGAAAATTGTTGTTGACTCCTGTACCTTGGCTTTGATTTGTATTTCCTGATGATTGGATGTATGTTCCTTCATAAATTGAACTGCTATCAGCATTTACTCGTATTTGATAAGAATTTACATTTGATGCATTATTAAATTTGAGGGTACAAATAACAACCAAATCGGTATATGTGCTTGGAATGCCAGTGATTGCAACATTTGTTGTCCCGGTACTTAAAGTAGTACCAGTGATATATTCCCAAGTTGCTGCCATTACGCATTCCCCTTTATTCCATAAAGTCTAAAGTTGGAGTCAGCGGCAAAATCTCCTGAAACATCTATTGTTAAACTTGTAATTGCTGCTGTATTTATCCAAGAATTAGAAAACACTTTAACGTCACCAAAATTATCTACCTGTGTTCCACCGTGCCCAAGAAGTGTTTTATTTTTTGCCTGAGTATAATCAAAGATTGTTAATATGTATGAACCATAAGTGTTTCCGGTTGAACTTGACCTTGGTGCGCCTGAAGTCAATGCATAATCATTTGGACTTCCAGAAGAAGCAAAGAATGTAGAGGCATTTCCTGTTGCTGTATGATACGCATAATTCAAACCAGTGTCACCATTTATATATATTACTGCGTTTGTTACGTTTCCGGTTGAAGCAGTCTTACTACGCAAGAAACCACGTAATTGCAAGTGTTGGTAAGTTTGTGGGATATTACTAAACACTAATGAAGTATCAGCACCACTTGAGTTGACGCTTGCAATGGAATCAAAGGCTGTAGGCGCAAGAGGTGTAACACTATTGCTTGCTGCTGAATAAGGACCACTTCCAGTAGAGTTATTTGCTCGTATTTGAAAAGTATAAGCAGTACCAGTGGTAAGTCCGGAAACTGTTATTGGACTACTAGTGCCAGTTCCCGTGAATGAACCAGGAGATGAAATAGCGGTATAAGAAGTTGCGCCAGTTTGTGCGGTAAAGGCAATAGAAGCGGTAGTGCCCGTTCCGCCATCCGTTGCTGTTGGTGCAGCCATTAGTGCCGGATAGCCAGCAAGAAACGTATTATATGTTCTACCATTTAAGATAGTAAGGTTTCTAAAATTGGTTACAGCCATTAGGCTATCTCCACCCCTGCAATATGGAAGTTAATTGTCGTGGCAGATGCGCCACCTTGAATAGTCTGCGTTGCCGTCAATACTTGCTTGAGGTCAATGATGGTAGTGTCATTAGCCCCAACGCTTACCGTAGTAGCAATCGAAGTGCCACCAAGAGACATCGTAAATGTTCCCGCACTCGCCGCTGTATTGGTAATAAGGATGTTCGTTACTACAGTTGTCGTTGCTGACGGAACAGTGTAGAGCGTCGTTGTTGTAGTGGTCGTTGCCGCTCCACGAAAGAGGGTCTTAGAGGTGGTAGCCATTAGTTACTACGCCTTTCCTAGTATGCCTTCATAATAGTCATTACGGTCAAATCATCTACGGAGGCGACCGTCGCGTAAGATGCAAGGCTTAGCGTTGTCCACCCAGTATCATAATCTGAGTTAGAAGATTTGGTGAGATACTGTCCGGTAGTTCCACCAACAGGAATTACTGCATCACCTGGGTCATCGGTATCTACCCAGAGAACCGCTGTATTTGTTGGCGCAGTAGGAGTGAACTCCACAGCCGAAGGGCCGGTAGGCCCTGTCGGGCCTGACATACCGCTGGCACCATCAGGGCCAGTAGGTCCTGTCGGTCCCGTTGGTCCTGTTGCGCCATCAACACCTGATGCACCAGAAGGACCTATAAGACTCGTGCCAGTAGGTGGCCAAGTAATTGGGGTTTTTGGTCCATAAATAACATTGGCTGTAGTGTCAATCCAAAAATCTCCAGTAACACCGAACAATGGTGATGGAATACCGGGGCCACTTAAAACCGTATTGCCATTAGCACCAGATGGTCCTGGCAAACCTGAAGGTCCTACAGAACCTGTTGGGCCGGTAGGGCCATCAGGACCGGAAGGTCCCGTTGGACCTGTCGGTCCAGGAACAGTAGAATCAGCGCCAGAAGGACCGGCAGGTCCGGATGGTCCGGAAGGTCCCGTTGGTCCCGATACAGTAGATGCTGCACCAGTTGGTCCGGAAGGTCCCGAAGGTCCGGTTGGTCCCGTAGGACCGGTAGGTCCGGTTGCTCCTGTATCGCCTTGAATACCTTGTGGTCCAGTCGGACCAGTTGCCCCGGTCGGACCGGTCGCGCCAGTAACGCCGGTTGCGCCGGTAGGTCCTGTGGGACCAGTATCACCCGTTGGACCAATAGGTCCTGTAGCGCCTGTAGCGCCCGTAGCGCCTGTCAAACCTACAGGTCCCGTAGCCCCAGTAGGACCAGTGGCTCCCGTGGCTCCTGTGGCCCCCACAGGGCCTGTAGCACCCGTTGGACCAGTGGCTCCTTGAATACCCGTATTACCTTGTGGACCGGTAGCGCCCGTGGCGCCTTGAGGTCCAGTAGCACCTGCAGGACCAGTGGGTCCGGTAGGACCGGTGGCACCGCCAGGACCTTGAGGTCCTTGGTCTGCTGAGAAGGTTACGGATACTTGCGGGGTAATAGACTCAACAACAATTATTGTTTCGCTCATACCGTCACACCTGCTATCACCACGAAGACTCCTTCAAGGACGCGGGTTACTACTGAGCCAGAATCAAAAACAAAATCATAGACATAACGACCCGGAGTAAAGTCTGCTGTTAGTGCAGCGCTTATCGTTACAGTAGCCCGACCATTTAGAGCATCTAGGACAATACGGCCATTTGCCGTAGAACAGACAATAGTGGTCGTACTAGCACCAGCGTACGGACGTACCGTCATCGTCGCTGTATATCCGGTCAAGTTCCACGGTGTGCTGTCATTAGCAATCGTGAACTGAAAATTAAATGTTGCTGCCTGTTCGCAGGATAGGTTGTAGGCTGCGCTCACGAAGCCACCTCTCGCAGCGCTGCTACTGGGTCTAGCCCATTTGTGCTTGCGATGTAGTTACAGACTCCGGCAAGGTCTAACCAGTTGCCGCGAGTAAGTCCTGCAATCTCATTGAGAACTCCTGTCACATCAGTGACAGTCAAGGTTACGCTACGTGCTGCTGCCCAGGCTCGGGCTGCTGAACCTGCATCCAGATAGTTAATCCGAGCAGGATAGGAAGCGCCGCCATTGGCTAGACGATTAAGTTCGTCCACATAAGTTGAACCTGCTACACCGTATGTCGGCACTTCTTACCTCACTTCTGTTTTGACGCCCAGGCGTTATCTACTAGATTAGGATAAGGACGTCCTGCCGCTTTAGCGCGAGCCTTGGCCTTAGCCTTTTGTGAATCAGTTAATGGTGAAGATTTTTTCTTTGGGTTCTTTGTATCCCAAAATGCTTTATTCTTTGCTTTCATTGAGAGACTACCTTTCCGGTCTTTGGGTCAGTGATGGATTTTACTTTACCATTTTTTTCCAACCTGACAATCATTCCATCTTTGATGATGGACTTATTAAAACCGTAGTGGTGTCTGTACTGTCCGGAAGACATTACTTCTTTACCTTTGCTCCAGGAGCACCGCTTTGTAGCGCTTCGTAAGTACCGAACGCACCACACTTATCGTAGGCAGGAATGTACTCCCCGGCCTCATCTTTATATTCCATATCTTTCATTAGTATCCCTCCTCCACATCATCGTCATCTTCTTCTTCGTCTAATTCGTAGTCTTCGTCATCGTCATCAATGTCTTCTTCAGGCTCTTCGATTACGGTACGCCCTGGGAAGGACCATTCCGGAATCTGACTTGCTGTTAAATCAAACGCCTCTTTGCGTGTAAAGCCTGCTTTCATATATGACTCAAGGAGGCGGTGTGCCTCTTGCGCCATCGCTAGCATTGGTGTCAATGGCTCTGCCATCAACACGTAATCGGACTCTGCCATTGGTCTACCTTTCTAGGAACATTTACAATCCCAGGCTCGCAAGGATTTGTTAATCCTGGAGTTTGGGTCTTTCGCTGTCTTAGCGGAAGTCAGTTTGGATTTCATACCGCACATTCTTGAGCAGAATGATTTGCGGCGTCCAGCGGCTTTGGGAGATTTCTTTGCTTCAGCCTTCTTAACCGGAGGCTTGAGGTTCATCCCTTGTGCTTTAGCACTAGCGCGACCTTTGGCGTTCAATCCGCCCTTGGGGTTCTTGCCTGCTGCACGTTGCCACGCTGGAGACTTTGCCATATTAATCCTTAAACTTGAGTGTTGTCCCGTCAAATGCTTTGCCTGCATCGTTAGATAATTTAACGGCGGCATCTATATCTTTTTGCTGTGTAGACCGAGGTTCTATTCCTTGACGAATAGCGCCATAATAAGACGCTAGTTCCCTTTCATCTTTTTTTACTTTAGTCTGGTCCCATCCATATTTGGTTGGACTGACACCAACAAACATTGGCATATTCTCACGCCAACAGTCTGCCTCGTTAGTGTGGTCCTGTGTGGGACAACTAGACTTGCAATGTGGATTTCGTTCCATTACACCACCAGTGTCAGATAGTCGCCATAACCTGCTGCAGTAAGAATAGCAGCCTGCGTATCAGACACCGTGTAGGTGTGACCACCGAGGAAGTAGTAGTCACAGTTTGCCAAGTCATCTTGTGATGGGTATTGATTCTCTATAACAGAAGTTCCGGTAACAAGTAATGAGATTCCTCGCGGAACATCAGTCATTGAAATTGGGACATTTCCATCTATAGTGCCACCATTTAGTCTACGTCCGGCTAATCGGGCATAAGGGTCATAGACGTTACGTGCTCCCCAGGTTTCATTACGCCAAGGGCCGTTCAAGATGTAAGGCATTGTTTCCTTTCGTAGAGCAGGTGGGGCCTTGCGACCCCACCTGTCTGTAACGGGGTATTAGCCGTTTGATGCAGCAGACTCGATGCGATAGAGCGCTGCTTCGCGGAGGCGGTTCCAGCCACCGAACATATACCAACCGATGGTGCGGAAACGACGGAGTGCGTCGATTTCTGGACCGATAACGGTGGAGATGTCCTGAGCAAGAGCCTCAGCAAGTGCTTCACGACCGGCAATGATTGCGCGGTAGTTGTTGGTGAAGGTAACTGTTCCTGTTGCAGCAGTAGAAGTTACGTTCGATGCTGTCTTAGCATAGGAGAGCGTATCTGAAGTAACTGCAGTTAGGGTAAAGGTACCATTGAAGGTTGAGTCAACACCGGATACGGTAATGACCTGTCCGACGCCAAGACCGTGAGCAACAGCAGTTGTCAAGGTTGCAACGTTGGAGGTAAGAGCCTTGTTGGTTACGGAAACAGTTGTGCTGATTCCGGAAGCGAGAGGCATACCATTAAGAACACGTGGTGTCTCAACGATGTATGCGCCTTCGATTGCGCCAACTGCACCAGCGACGAACGGTGTGCGCTCGACGTACTTGGTGAGGTCTTGGAATCCGCCAGTACCAGTCTCAGCGCGAAGGTCGGCTGATTGACGTGGGTGGAGGTATGCAGCGTAGAGTTCGCCCATACGAGGCAGAGCCTTGTTGGTACGAAGTGAGACAACCGCGTTGCGGATGTCTGAAACAGTGATGACGTCGCTTGGCTCAACAGTTGCTGAGGACGATGGGTCAGTGCTTCCACCGGTTGCGTAGATGACGTTGGTTCCTGCGGAGAGGACCTGTCCAACTACGTTGTCGATGCTGTCTGCTGCGTTGTAGGCGATGATGTCAGCAAGTGCTGCGTCTACATCGTTGAAAGAAGTGAGGTTCAACTTCTTGGTTGTGGTTACTGCTGAACCGTACTCATTAAGAGTTACAGTTACTTGAGATGGGTTGCCTAGGGCAATGGAGGAGACATCTGTAGACTCGCTCAAAGTTGAAGTGGCTTGTGCCAAATCTGAGTAAATTGAGAAGACTACCGATGAACCTGGCATTGCTTGCTGTACTGGCTTCACATCTGCAAGAGCACGCATTACAGGAATGGAGCGGAGCGCCATTCTCACATACTGGTCGTATGCGGTCTGTACTAACGCGCTAATTGAAGAGGTCGAGGTAATCGACCCGCCTGGAATTGCCATTAGCGTTATGCCTTTCGTTTAGTCGGTTTAGAGTCCGGACTCACGGATGATGGCGTCCAACTCTTCTTTGCTATTAGCGTTCATCAAACGACGCATAATGTCATCGCCAGCCTCTGGTGAGAGACCTTGTTCGACAGTCTGTGTCATCTTCTGATATTGCTTAGCAGTGTTGGGGTCAACATTTGGAGTCGCTTGTTTTGGCTGTTCTACACCGAACACATCGGCATAGTCATCCAGCCATCGTGATACTGCGTCTTCTGACGCATCAATATCACCTGGGATAAAGGCAGCAATTTTGCTGTTAATCCCTCGGGACGATAGAACATCTTTGATTGCACGCTCACGTTGTGCCTTATTCAGAGATTCAAAGTTAGCCTTTAGTTCGGCTAGTTCTTTTTCCTTCTGCTTGTTGGCTTTGCGTAATTGTTTAACGAGGTCGTTGTTGACTTCAGGTTGCGTGAAATCGTCATCGTCGTCGTCATCCCATTGATTGGACATAGTTAGTCCTCTCCCATTTTCTCTAGTTGGATTCGATAGCCTCATAGTCGCTCGGGGAAACGGTATGGCTCTATCTACCGGTCTTCTTACACTCTTCGGGGCCGGTCGGTCCGAAGCAGGTCTGGTTAAAAGGCGCCTGAACGATTACGTTCTAGCGCACCGGTGGACATTCCAGTCTGTTGCGTGAAACTTCCACGCTCTAATCCAGCAAGTCTTTGTCGCTTGCGACGAGCAGAGGCAGCGCCAGCAAGTCCAAAGATTTCTTCTTCTACTACGGTCTGGTCGTATTGGTCGCTACCACCATAGATGTTGGCAAGTTTGCCAGCCTGTGGTAAAACTTCAGCAATAGTCTGATAACCCTGTTGTGCTTGCTGTTGGGTAATACCACGTGCAGCAAGTTCTTCAGCCCGGATTGCTCCTAGACCAAGACCCGCTACCTGAGCAGCAGCGCCAATCTCAGCGGCTTGAACCTTGCGCTGAATCTCTGGAAGTGCTCTCTGTGGGTCAAGTATGTATGCCAAGAGATTACCTTTGTTGATTCCAGGATAGAATCTTTCTAGTGTGGAAAGAATCTCTGGAGCAGCGTTCTGTACTCGCGTAGCAGCCAACTGTACGCGGTCTTCAAGTTCTGCCGGACTGACATCTCCAGCAATAAACTTCTGAAACTCTGGTTGGATACCACGCTCTCCTCTAGCATAGAAGGATGCAGGTAATCCGTATTGACGCATAATGTTTTGGTACTGGTCTTCTAGGCCAATGTACTCTGCCTCAGATAGAGCACGTAGACCACTATTAATACGTTGCTGATTAGCAGCAAATCGCTGTCGATATGGTTGCGTTTGACGAAGACGTAAGGTAAATTCAGCAGGGCTAATGCCCTCTTCTGCGAGACCCTGAATGTCTCCTACTAAATCTCCGAGACCATAGCGGTCAAACTCTTCACGCAAGAGAGCAAATGCTGAGCGTCGGTCTGCAGTCTTTTCATCGACTGGTTGCTTGATGGCATTTCCAGTACCTGTTGGTGTTGGGCCACCTAACTCTGGTGGAACTACTCCCGTTCCAGGAGGCATCTGTGGCAATGTGGCAGTTGTTTCTCCAGAGGGAGCAACCTTCCCAGGAGTAAACTGTATTCTGTCGATACCCTTTGCGGCAACGATTACATTGGCAAGAGCGGTCTCTAAATCTTGAGTGCCAGTCTTCTCTAACTTCTTAATGTCTCCAGCAATTTTCTTTGCTGCCGCTGCTTGACCTGCGAGTTTTGCGCTCGCCGCAGATTGTGCAACTGTTGCTGGTTTCTTGACAGGAGTGGTTTTGGGA
>Ga0209033_1001630_pt1 | contig 12938 bp, 10 predicted proteins | sample LauGreFa1BDMLBDN_2_FD_188218 | JGI IMG/M metagenome (GOLD analysis project Ga0209033, IMG submission 188218) | Freshwater lake microbial communities from Lake Michigan, USA - Fa13.BD.MLB.DN (SPAdes) (version 2) | ecosystem: Environmental > Aquatic > Freshwater > Lake | place: Lake Michigan, USA...
TGGTCAGTGCGCTGATTGGCGTGCTGGTGGGCATCCCATCCTTGCGCATCAAGGGCTTGTATTTGGCGGTGGCCACCTTGGCGGCCCAGTTCATTTTGATGTTTGTGTTCAGGGAATGGGATTCGGTCACCGGTGGGGTGCGGGGTGTCAATATTGCCCCAGCCCAGTTGTGGGGCTGGGTGATCAACACCGACCGCGATATTTATTACGTGATCATGGCCTGCGCCGGTGTGATGTTGCTGGGCGCGCGCAACCTGCTCAGGACGCATGTGGGTCGCTCTTTCATCGCCATCCGCGACAAAGACATTTCGGCCGAGGTGTTGGGCATCGATTTGTTTCGCGGCAAACTCATGGCCTTTGCCTTGGGTTCTTTTTATGCCGGTGTGGCTGGGGGACTGATGGGGTATTTTTACCGCGCCATCACGCCCGAGCATTTCACCTTCACCTTGTCGATTTTTTACCTGGCCGCCATCATTGTGGGTGGCTTGGGCACGGTGCTGGGCACCATCTTGGGCGCGGCCTTCATGACCTTGGTGCCTGAGGTGCTGCGCGGCATCGTCAGCTTGTTGACCATTTGGGCCCCCAATGCCATGGAGTTGCTCTCGCCCATGCGTGAGATGGTGTTTGGGGCATTGATCATTGCTTTTTTGATTTTCGAACCGCACGGCCTGGTCGAAATGTGGCGACGAACGCGTCGCTTCTTCCATTTGTGGCCTTTTAAAACTTGAAGGAGACTGACATGAATTCTCGTCGCCATGCGCTCAAAAGCGTTGCTGCTGCCACAGGCTTGAGTGCCCTGGGCTTGCCCCTGACCACCTGGGCACAGTCGGGTGAATTGGTGGTGGCTGCGGCCCCACCCATCACTGGTGTGTTTGCCTTTGCAGGTGTGGGTCTGAACATGGGTGTTAACGATTACTGCGAGTGGCGCAACGAAGCCAGGGGCGGCATCATGGGCCGCAAGCTGCGCTACATCAGCGAAGACTCGGGTTACAAAATGGACCAGGCCATGGCGGTGTTCAAAAAACTGATGGCCGCACACAAGCCGCCCGTGTTTTACGGTGACTCCACGGCTTGGGCAAAAGCCGCCTCGGTGGAGGTGAGCCAACTGGGCACCACGCTCACTTGCAGCCCCTCTTTCGCCTCTGATTTGGCAGATCCCGACAAAGTGCCTTATTACTTCATGGCCGGCCCCACCTATGCGTCCATGTGCGCCATTTTGTTGGAGTACATCAACAGCCAGGCCAAAGGCGGCACCAAGCCCACCGTGGCACTGGTTTACAGCGACACAGAATTTGGCCGTGACCCGATTGAAGCCACCAAAGAGCGGGCCAAGAAAATGGGCCTCAACGTGGTGTCAGAAATTGTCACCAAGCCTGGCAGCGTGGACGTGTCGGCTGAAGTGGCCAAGCTGCGCCGCGCCCGCCCCGACTATGTGATCTTCCATGGGTATGTGCTGGCGCCCATCCCAGAGTTCATCCGCCAAATGCGCGAAGCTGGCATGACCGGTACCCAGTTCATGGGAACCATTTGGAGCATGGACAAATCCACTGCCGAAGCCATGGGCGCGGTGGGCGATGGGTGGATGGGTGTGATGCCTTACCGCTACAGCCACGACACCAAAGATGCGCCGGCCATGGTCACCATGAACCAATTTGCCCAAAAACGCCGACCCGATATCAAGTACGTCAGCACCTTCTACACCCATGGTTGGTTGGTGGGCACCATCTTTGCAGAAGTGATGGAGCGGGTTTTGAAGGCCAACAAGCCGCTCACTGGCCCCAACATGAAAGCGGCGTTGGAAACCATGACCGATTGGGATTCGGGCGGCATCAGCGGCTTGCCGGTCAACCTCAAGGGACACCAAATTGCCACCGGGCGCATTTACCGTTTCGACGCCAATGCCAAACTGTTTGAGCCCGCCAGTGGGTGGATCAGAACCGCTTGATGGCCATGGCTGAAGAGGTCGTCGACGCCGCACTGCGCATCGAAAACATCGAGGTGGTTTACCACCACACCATCCAGGTGTTGCGCGGCTTGTCCTTGCATGTGCCAAAGGGTGCCATGGTGGCGCTGTTGGGCTCGAATGGGGCTGGCAAAACGACCACGCTCAAAGCGGTGTCGGGTTTGCTGCCCCTGGAAAAAGGCGAGGTGCGCAGTGGCGAAATTTGGGCGGCCAACACATCTTTGAATGGCATGGCGCCGCACTTGATCGCGCGCAGTGGTATTGCCCATGTGCGCGAAGGCCGCCATGTGTTTGAAGACCTTACCGTGGAAGAAAACCTGATCGCCGCCACCTTGGCCCTCAAAGGCCGGGTGGGGGCGGCCAAGCCCGACTTTGACCGCTTGTTTGAGTACTTCCCGCGCTTGGCCGAACGCCGTCAACAACGCGCTGGCTATTTGTCCGGGGGCGAACAACAAATGTTGGCCATCTCCCGGGCCTTGGTGGGGCAACCCAATTTGATTTTGCTCGATGAGCCCTCGCTGGGCTTGGCCCCCAAAGTGGTCGAGGAAATTTTCGCCATCATTGCCCGCATCAACCGTGAGCAAGGCGTGGCCATGTTGTTGGTGGAGCAAAACGCGTTTGCCGCCTTTGGCATTTGCAGCCAGGCCTACATCATGGAGAACGGCAAAGTGGTGGTCAGTGGGCCGGTCGAGCGTTTGCGCAACGATGCCGACGTGCAACGCTTTTATTTGGGCTATTCGGAAGGGGCATCAGAGGTGGCCAGTTTTCGGGACGTTAAACACTACAAACGGCGCAAGCGGTGGTTGTCATGAGCGAATTCACCCACCTCACCTTGCCGCAAAAATTACAGCATTGGGCGCAGCAGCGCCCCCATGAAGTGGCCTTGCGCCAAAAAGATTTTGGCATTTGGGGCCCCATCACCTGGCAAGATTACGAGCGCCATGCGCGTGAGTTCGGCTTGGGCTTGATGGCCTTGGGTTTGCCAGCGCAGTCGCGCATCGCCATCATCAGCGAAAACCGCTGTGAATGGGTTTACACCCAGTTGGGTTGCGGCATGGTGGGCATGGTCACCGTCGGCATCTACCCCACCAGCCCTGCCGCCGAAGTGGCATACCTGCTGCAAGCGGCCGATGTGGGCGCCGTGGTGTGCGAGGACCAAGAGCAACTCGACAAGGTGCTCGAAGCCATGCCCGAGCTGGCCGCAGCGCCCATCATGGTCGTCATCGACCCCAAGGGTTTGCGCCACTACAGCGATACGGCATGGAAAAGCTTCGAATCGGTCTGTCTGTTGGGGCGGGATGCACCGACCTCCTTGAAGCAAACCCAGGTGAGCACTTTGGGGCAGCAAGTGCCCGATGACATTGCCCTGATGATCTTCACCTCAGGCTCTACCGGGCGGCCCAAAGCCGCCATGATTTCCTACGGCAACATCACCGCCATGGCCTTGGGGGCGCAACATTACTACCACTGCGATGCCAACGATGCAATGTTGTCTTACTTGCCTTTGTGCCATGTGGCCGAGCAAATATTCACCATTTCTTTGCCCATGCAGTCGGGTGCGGTGGTGAACTTTGCCGAATCCATCCGCACCGTGCAAAGTGATTTGCGGGAAATTGCCCCTACTATTTTTCTGGGGGTGCCCCGCATTTGGGAAAAAATGCATGCTTCGATCGTGTTGAAAATGCGCGAGGCCAGTTCATCTCAGCGCTGGCTGTTTGACCACGCGTTTGCAGCGGTAGAGGGTTTTGCGGATCGGCCGCGCCGCACCTGGAGTGGGGTACAAAAAGCGTATTACGCCTTTTGGTATGCCTTGGTGTTTCGCGCCTTGTGCAATTTTTTGGGCTTGCGCGAATGCCGCCGGGCGATGTCTGGGGCCGCACCGGTGTCGCCTGACTTGCTGCGGTTTTTCCGCATCGTCGGGGTGCAAATCACCGAGGGCTATGGCATGACCGAAACCGCGGGCATTGCCACCTTGCAGCGCGACAGCGCGTCACCCCTGGGCACGGTGGGTGACCCCATTCCTGGCTTGGAGGCCCGATTGGCCGAGGATGGCGAGTTATTGCTGCGCGGTCCGACTGTGTTCAAGGGCTACTTTCGCAACCCCGAGGCCACCGCCCAAGCCATTGATGCGGATGGCTGGTTGCACACCGGTGATGTGGCCCAGTGGGTGCCCACGCCGGACTTGCCGCAGCAGCAAGAAATTAAAATAGTCGACCGCAAAAAAGACATCATGATCACGGCTGGGGGCAAAAACATCTCGCCCAGTGAAATCGAAAACATGCTCAAATTTTCGGGCTTCATCAAAGAGGCCATCATCGTCGCCGACAAACGCCACTTTGTCAGTGCCTTGATTCAGGTGGACGGTGAGACTGTGGGCAAATGGGCCGAAGAAAAAGCCATCACTTACACCAATTTCAAAAGCTTGGCCGAACATGCGGCGGTGCGCGATTTGGTTTCCCAAGAGGTGGAGGCGGTCAATCGGCGCATGCCCCAGGTGCAACATGTGCGCAAGTTTCACTTGTTGACCAAAGAGCTCGACCACGATGATGGCGAAGTCACTGCGACCATGAAAATTCGCCGTGAAAGCATTGCATCCAAATACAGTGGCGAAGTGGAAGCCATGTACCGTGGCTGATGGCGTCCCATGAAGGAATAAACCCTATGGCAGAAAGCATTCGATTTGACCAACGCGTGGCCATCGTCACTGGTGCCGGGGGTGGTTTGGGCCGAGCCCATGCTTTGGCCTTGGCCCAGCGCGGGGCGGTGGTGGTGGTCAATGATTTGGGTGGCAGTGTCCAAGGCCAAGGCGGTGACCAGGCTGCTGCACAGATCGTGGTGGACGAGATCACCGCAGCCGGTGGCACTGCCCTGGCCAATTTTGACAACATCGCCACGCCACAAGGTGCGCAAGCCTTGGTCGATGCGGCCATGAGCGCCTTTGGCCGTGTGGACGTGCTGATCAACAACGCTGGCATCTTGCGCGACAAATCTTTGGTCAAGATGGACCCCGCCGATTTTGAGGCGGTGATCCGGGTGCACCTGATCGGCTCAGCATTGTGCAGTCGCGCGGTATGGCCCGTGTTTCAAGAACGACAATACGGCCGCATTGTCATGACCACCTCGGCCGCAGGCCTGTATGGCAATTTCGGCCAAAGCAATTACGCCGCCGCCAAGATGGGTTTGGTCGGCCTGATGAACACCCTCAAGGATGAGGGTGCTCGCAATGGCATTTTGGTCAACACCATTGCGCCGGTGGCCCTCACCCGCATGACCGAAGGCTTGGGTCTGGCGCAATGGATGCAACAAGCCGAGCCCGACAAAGTCAGTGCAGCGGTGCTATTCATGGCCAGTGAGGCTTGTCAGCACAGTGGACAAATTGTGGCCGCAGGTGCTGGATATTTTGCCGGCGTGCAAGTGGTGGAGTCCATGGGTGTGCGTGCACCTGAGGGACAGGCAACGCCAGAATTTGTGGCCGAGCAATGGGCAAAAATCCATGACATGGCGCAAGCTCGACCGTTTGCCAATGCCACACAGGCCTTGGTGGATACCTTTGGCCCGGGGTCCGCATGAGTGTGACTTTGGCGGGGTCAGCACCCGCAAAACGTTTGTCATCCAGTAACCCGCCTTTGCGCCGCAGCCCCAAGCCAAGGGCGCACAACCGACACCAAGATTTGTTGCTCGCTGCCGCCCAGGTGTTTCGCGACAAGGGCTATGCACAGGCCAGCATGCGCGACATCGCCCAAGCCTCGGGGATGATCGCCGGCTCGATTTATTACCACTACGCGGCCAAAAGCGATTTGCTGCTCGCGGTCTACACCGAGGGCGTGCGCTTGGTCAGCCAGGCCATCGACGACATATTGGCCAGCTCTGCTTCTCCGGTGGTGCAACTGGAGCGGGCTGTGCTGAACCACTTGGAGATGATGCTCGGCACCCTGCCAGGGGCTTCGCCGTTTGCCAGTGTGTTCATTCAAGTGCAGCCGCACGACTTCCCCCAAGAAGGCCGCCAAGCCTTGATCGATTTGCGCCACAGCTATGAAGACAAATTCAAGCTGCTGGTGGCCCGCCTGCCCCTGCGCCGAGGCACCGATAAAAGTTTGTTGCGATTGCAATTGATTGGGGCCTTGAACCATGTGCCGATTTGGTACAAGCCCGATGGCCGCAAATCGCTGAATGCGATTGCCAAAGCCATGACCGCCCATGTGCGTTGGGCCTTGGAAGAAGGTGCCACATGAGCGAATTGTTCAACACACATGGAGCCAGCGCATGAGTTTGTCTTGGGATTGGGACGACGGTGATGACGACGAGTTGGCCGCTTTGCGCGACATGGTCCGGCGCTTCATCGACAAAGAGATAGCCCCCCACCACGCCCGTTGGGAACGTGAGGGCCAGGTTTCGCGCGAGTTGTGGCGCAAAGCCGGTGAGCTGGGTTTGTTGTGCATGGGCTTGCCCACAGAATTGGGCGGGTCGCAAGCCGATTTTGGCCACAGTGCCGTCGTGGTGCAAGAGTTGGCGCGCAGCGGTTTCAGCGGCCCCTTGTTCCATTTGCACTCAGAGATTGTGGCCCCGTATCTGCATCATTACGGCACGCCCGAGCAGCAGCAAACATGGTTGCCGCGCATGGCCCGTGGTGAGGTGATATCGGCCATTGGCATGACCGAGCCGGGCACGGGCAGCGATTTGGCCAACATCAGCACCCGTGCCACCCCGCACGATGGCGGCTATTTGATCAAAGGTCAAAAAATATTCATCTCCAACGGGCAGTTGGCGGACCTGGTGGTGGTGGCGGCCAAAACCCAACCCGATCTGGGCGCGCGTGGGGTGAGCTTGTTTTTGGTTGACACCACACGCAAAGGCTTTGCACGTGGGCGCAATCTGGAAAAAATGGGCATGCATGCCCAAGACACCTCAGAACTCTTTTTTGACGATGTGTGGGTGCCCGCCAACTGCCTGTTGGGGCAAGAGGGCAAGGGCTTTGCGTATTTGATGAACGAGTTGCCCCAAGAGCGTTTGCTCGTGGCCATTACCGCTGTGGGCGCCATGGAGTCTGGTCTGCGTTGGACCTGTGCGCATGTACAAGAGCGCAAAGCTTTTGGTGCGCCGCTGGCAGAAAAACAAGTGGTGCGACATGCCTTGGCCCAGGCCTATGGCGATGTGCAAGTGGCCCGCAGTTTTTTAAAGGATTGCTTGCAGCGCCATTTGCGCGGCGAACTCGATACCGCCACTGCGTCGGTGGCCAAGTTTTGGACCACCGAGATGCAGTTTTCAGTGCTGGACCGCTGTGTGCAGTTGTTTGGCGGCTATGGCTACATGGCCGAGTACCCGATTGCCCGAGCCTGGGCCGACGCGCGGGTGCAGCGCATCTATGGGGGCACCACCGAAATCATGAAAGAAATCGTGGCGCGTCAGATTTTGGATGCGCCCAGCCCGCGCAAAAAACCAAGCCCTTGAGTCGCCTCGGGACAGGCTGATTTCAATGTTCGCGGCGCAAGGCTGGGAACAAGATCACATCGCGAATGCTCGGGCTGTCGGTGAGCAACATCATCAGCCGATCGATGCCAATGCCACAACCGCCGGTGGGCGGCATGCCGTACTCCAGGGCGCGCACAAAGTCGTGGTCATAAAACATGGCCTCGTCGTCGCCACTGTCTTTGGCTGCCACTTGCGCGTGAAAACGCGCGGCCTGGTCTTCGGCATCGTTCAATTCACTGAAGCCGTTGCCAAATTCGCGTCCGGTGATGTAGAGCTCAAAGCGCTCGGTCACCTCAGGGTGGGTGTCGCTGGCGCGGGCCAAGGGTGAAATTTCCACCGGATGCTCGCAAATGAAGGTGGGTTCCCACAGCTTGTCTTCCACGGTTTCTTCAAAGTACAGCACCTGCAAACCCGCCAAGCTGCGTTGGGACAAGTGGTGCTTTTCTTCATTCAAGCCCAGCTTTTTCAAAGCTTGGCGCAGCCACTCGGCGTTGTCCATGTGGTCGCCGGCATCGGTGTGCTTCCGAATAGCTTCGCGGATGGTCAGTCGGGCAAAGGGTTTGGACAGGTCAACCGGTTTACCGTCGTAGGTCAAGAGCAAGGTGCCCACGGCTTTTTCGGCGGCATCGCGCACCAAACTTTCCGTGAACTGCATCAGGTCTTGGTAATTCCAGTAGGCCGCATAAAACTCCATCATGGTGAATTCGGGGTTGTGCCGCACCGAGATGCCTTCGTTGCGGAAATTGCGGTTGATCTCGAACACCCGCTCAAAGCCACCGACCACCAAACGCTTCAAATACAACTCAGGCGCGATGCGCAAGAACATCTCTTGGTCCAGCGCATTGTGGTGGGTGCGAAACGGCTTGGCATTGGCCCCACCGGGAATGGGGTGCAGCATGGGGGTTTCGACTTCCAAAAACCCGTGGTGGACCATGAACTCGCGAATGCCACTGACGGCTTTGCTGCGCGCCACAAAACGCTTGCGTGCGTTCTCGTCGGTCATCAGGTCCACATAGCGCTGGCGGTATTTGATTTCTTGGTCGTGCACGCCGTGGAACTTGTCGGGCATGGGGCGCAGGCTTTTGGTCAGCAAGCGGACCTGGGTCACATGGATGGACAACTCCCCGGTGCGGGTTTTGAACAAGCGGCCTTCGGCGCCCACGATGTCGCCCAAGTCCCAGTGCTTGAAGTCGTTGTACACGTCTTCACCAATTTCGTCGCGCGCGATATAGAGTTGGATGCGCCCGGTGCTGTCTTGCACCGTGGCAAAACTGGCTTTGCCCATCACCCGCTTGAGCATCATCCGACCGGCGACACGCGCCAGTTGGCCCTCTTGGGTCAGGGTTTCAGGGGTTTTGTCGCCATGGCTGTCGTGCAAGGTGGCGGCATGGTGGGCCGGCTTGAAATCGTTGGGGAAGGCCACGGCACCACCGGCGGCCTGGCGCTCGCGCAGCACCTTGAGTTTGTCGCGGCGTTCCGCAATGAGTTGATTCTCGTCTTGTGGGGCATCTGCGGCGGGGGTGGTGTCAGACATGGGTCAGAGGTGATAGGGTCCGCGGATGGTGCAGGCCTGGGGTTGAAAGACAAGCGCGTGCGCGCCAAACGGGGGATTTTAGGTGGCTGCGCCTTGCGCCTGCGTCGTCACCTGGTCGATGGGCAAATCCAGGACAATGGCGGCCATTCCATGGAAACCACCGACATGAGCACTGCACCTGAGCGCCCCCCTTTGCCCGACCACCTCAGCATCGACGAACGCAGCCCGCATTACGCTGCCGATGTCTTGGGTCACGCCATCGGCATTCGCTTCAATGACAAAGAGCGCCACGATGTGGAGGAGTACTGCATCAGCGAAGGCTGGGTCAAGGTGCCTGCGGGCAAAACCTTGGACCGCAAAGGCAAACCCTTGTTGCTCAAACTCAAAGGGCGCGTCGAGGCCTTTTACCGCTGAGCGTGGCCAGGCTCATTTGAGGGCCACGGCAAACCCGCGTTGCACGCCAGGACGGGCCATCAACTGCTCGTACCAGCGTTTGACGTGGGGGAATTGCGCCAAATCCACTTGGTGGCGCGGATGCCGCCACACCCATCCCAGGATGGCAAAGTCGGCGATGGACAAGTCGCCAGCAAAAAACGCGTGATCGGCCAAACGCTTGTCCATCACCCCGTACAAGCGCAGGGTTTCGGTCATGAAGCGCTTCAAGCCATAGCGCTGGTCATCAGCGTTGGTCAAACCTGCAAAGTGGTGCACTTGACCGGGCATGGGGCCAAAGCCGCCCATTTGGAACATCAACCACTCCAAGACAGACACGCGCTCAGCACCCTTGGCCGGTAAAAACCGTCCGGTTTTTTCGGCCAAATACATCAGAATGGCGCCGGACTCAAACACGCTGATGGGCTGACCATCGGGCCCTTGGGTATCGATGATGGCGGGTATTTTGTTGTTCGGGCTGATGCGCAAAAAATCGGGTTTGAACTGGTCGTCTTGGGTGATGTTCACCACTTGGACTTGGTAGGGCAAACCCATTTCTTCCAAAGCCACAGAAATTTTTCGGCCATTGGGGGTGTCAAACGCAAACAGTTGGATGCTCATGGTGTGTCCAGTGAATGATGCCGCCGGGGCGGCGCGTGTCTCAGTGGCAGGAAGGGATGGCGTCAAGCCACCGCATCGGCGGGTTGGCGCAACAACATGGCCAAGGTGTTGGCCACGGTTTTGCGCAAATCGCGGCGATCGCTGATCAGGTCGATGGCCCCTTTTTGCAGCAAAAACTCGGCGCGCTGAAAACCTTCGGGCAGGGTCACGCGAACGGTGCTTTCAATCACGCGCGGACCGGCAAAACCGATCAAGGCTTTGGGTTCGGCCATCACCACATCGCCCAAGAAAGCAAAGCCCGCCGACACGCCACCCATGGTGGGGTCGGTGAGCACGCTGATGTAGGGCAGGCCTTTTTTGGCCAACCGGGTCAGGGCGGCATTGGTTTTGGCCATTTGCATCAGCGACAGCAAACCTTCTTGCATGCGTGCGCCGCCCGTGGCGGTGAAGCAGACAAAGGGGACTTTTTGCTCGATCGCAGTGTGCACACCACGCACAAAGCGCTCGCCGACCACTGAACCCATGGAGCCGCCCATGAAGTCAAACTCGAAACACGCCACCACCAAATTGATGTTGTGCACCGAACCACCCATCACCACCAGGGCGTCGGTCTCGCCGGTGTTCTCCAAGGCTTCTTTCAAGCGTTCGGGGTATTTGCGGCTGTCTTTGAACTTGAGGGCATCCACGGGCAGCACCTCTTGGCCAATTTCATAGCGGCCTTCGGCATCCAAAAAAGCATCCAAGCGGGCCCGCGCGGTGATGCGGTGGTGGTGGCCACAACTGGGGCACACGTTTTGGTTTTGCTCCAAATCGTTGTTGTACAAAACGGTTTCGCAACTGGGGCACTTCACCCACAAGCCTTCGGGCACGCTGCGCCGATCGGCCGGGTCGGTTTGCTGAATTTTCGGGGGCAGCAGTTTTTCCAACCAACTCATGTGTCTCTCCTGGGCCCGGGGGCCATGTGCGGATTATGCAGGGGCATGGGGTGAGCCATCCCAAGCCTCAAGGCGCGTCCAGCGCTTGGCGAATTTCGGCCATGAAGCTGCGGGCCTGTTCGGCGGCTTGCACTGCAGGTGCGGCCTCAATCAGTTGAATCAGCTTGCTGCCAATCACCACCGCATCGGCCACTTGGCCAATGGTGCGGGCGGTGGCGGCGTCGCGAATGCCAAAGCCCACCCCCACCGGGATGTGCACAAATTGGCGGATGCGCGGCAACATGGCCTCGACCTCGTCGGTATTCAAGGCACCCGAACCGGTCACACCCTTGAGCGACACGTAATACACATAGCCGCTGGCCACGTCGGCCACTTGCTGCATGCGTTTGTCGGTGCTGGTGGGGGCAAGCAAAAAAATCAAATCCATCTCGTGGGCCCGCAAGCTGGCCGCGAAGTCCACGCATTCCTCGGGCGGGTAGTCGACGATCAGCACACCGTCCACGCCCGCCGCTGAAGCGTCTTTGACAAAGCTGTTGACGCCGTGCAGCAGGTTGTAGTTCTCCACCGGATTGGCGTAGCCCATCAACACGATGGGGGTGCTTGTGTCGGTGGCGCGAAATTCACGCACCATGGCCAGCACCTCGCCCATGCCCACGCCGTGGCGCAGCGCGGCTTCACCGGCTTTTTGAATCACCGGGCCATCGGCCATGGGGTCGCTGAAGGGCACGCCCAGTTCGATGATGTCGGCACCGCCTTGCACCAAAGCATGCATCAAGCCCAAGGTGTGCGAGGGCACGGGGAAACCGGCCATCAAATAAGGAATCAAAGCTTTGCGACCAGCGCTGTGCAGCGCGGTCATCACGGGGGTGATGCGGCTCATGCTTTGCTCCCATTCAATGCGGCCAGTGATATGGCGTGTTCGCCTTTGACGGTTTGGCCTTGGCAGCTGGGGCGGCAGAAGAAATCGGCGTTGGACAAATCGGCCACGGTGCCAATGTCTTTGTCGCCGCGGCCCGACAGGTTCACCAAGATGGATTGCTGGGGCGTCATGGTTTTGGCCAGTTTCATCGCATGGGCCACGGCATGGCTCGATTCGAGTGCCGGGATAATGCCCTCGATGCGGCACAAATAGTGGAACGCATCCAAGGCTTCTTGGTCGGTCACGCCCACATACTCGGCACGGCCAATGTCTTTCAAAAACGCATGCTCGGGGCCCACGCCGGGGTAGTCCAAACCGGCGCTCACCGAATGGGTTTCGGTGATTTGCCCATTGGCGTCTTGCAGCACATAGGTGCGGTTGCCGTGCAACACCCCAGGCACGCCGCGTTGCAGCGATGCTGAGTGACGGCCTGTTTCCATGCCTTCACCGGCGGCTTCAATGCCGATCAAGCGGGTTTTTTCAAACGGGATGTAGGGGTAAAAAATGCCCATGGCGTTGGAGCCACCGCCTACACAGGCCAGCACCGCGTCGGGTTGCAAGCCGTGGTGCATATGGGGCATTTGGGCGATGCATTCCTCGCCAATCACGCTTTGGAAATCACGCACCATCATCGGGTAGGGGTGCGGTCCTGCCACGGTGCCGATGATGTAGAAAGTGTTGTCCACATTCGCCACCCAGTCACGCAGGGCTTCGTTCAAAGCGTCTTTCAAGGTTTTGCTGCCGGAGTCCACCGGCACCACGGTGGCACCCAAGAGCTTCATGCGGTAAACATTCGGGCTTTGGCGTTTCACGTCTTCGCTGCCCATGTAGACCACGCACTCCAAACCATAACGGGCACAGATGGTGGCGGTGGCCACGCCGTGCTGCCCCGCGCCGGTTTCGGCAATGATGCGTGGCTTGCCCATGCGCTTGGCCAGCATGGCTTGGCCGATGGTGTTGTTGATCTTGTGCGCGCCGGTGTGGTTCAGGTCTTCGCGCTTCAAATAGATTTGAGCGCCACCCATTTCACGGCTCATGCGGGCCGCGTGGTAGATGGGCGAGGGG
>Ga0209033_1001631_pt1 | contig 12937 bp, 7 predicted proteins | sample LauGreFa1BDMLBDN_2_FD_188218 | JGI IMG/M metagenome (GOLD analysis project Ga0209033, IMG submission 188218) | Freshwater lake microbial communities from Lake Michigan, USA - Fa13.BD.MLB.DN (SPAdes) (version 2) | ecosystem: Environmental > Aquatic > Freshwater > Lake | place: Lake Michigan, USA...
AATTTACCACAGCGCTTATCACAGGATTGTTGGCTACCAACCCAAGTTTCCCAAACGCTTCTGTAGCAACGCCAGCTCAATTTACCACAGCGCTTATCAATCGTAGGGCGGCTAGAAAAGCGGTGCATTCGAAAAAACAGTCTCTATCTTTGGCTTGATTGACCGGGGGAAGTACCGTAATGAGCACACCATCTACAACCCATACGATGTCCGGTTGACGTGTATGCCCGGCCCTTTAATCGCACCCTGATTGAGGGCCACTGACTGGTGTTCGGGTGTCACTCAAGCATGGGTAGGTAGTACGGGATTCACCACCCCCTTGACGCTACTTGGGCACCCCACCAACCAGCCGCTGCTGGTCGTATCGGTAATCCGACCGCAAGGACGGGATGCCCACGTCTTGCCACAGACTTACAACATGCTCAGAAGCAGCGGGGATGATGTTTCCCCGCATGATAACACAACCCCTCGTACGGGGTTATAAAGAGCATGAAACAAGAGGTAAGCTGGTCATGTGGGCAAAAAAAGAATGACTGGTGCAATGGACTCACAGTCTCAATGGGGCTGATTGGGATTTCGTCTAGGCTCTGGACCTGAACTTACCTCAATGTCTCCCGGTCCATTTGAATTCACGCCTGTCTGCCCATCAGTGTCTATAGTTAAGATCTTGAAACGCCCACTTTTGGTCAGAATTTCCAAAAGAGCTGAGTATTCAGTAGTGGATACCCCCAACACAAAGGTTCCAAGAAAAGGACCATGTCCGCAAACCGTTGGGACCGAACGCTCCGTGATCATGCTGGCGATTCGCATTTGCTCTTCTTTAGTGGCAGAACCAAAATGAAGGTCAATGAGTAGCGATCCCCACGACAAGGTGTTTTCGCCTATTTTTAAACGCTGGGTAGGTGGCATTAAGGGATTCTGACGCCACTGCCCTTCTCTTTCTTGACGTGTCATGTTGGTTATCATGGGTCGAATACCCAAAGAATCGGCTGGTACGACCAGTACCACGGGGGTTTGATCATCTTTGGCCGTAACCCATTGGTTGGCATCGTGCAAGGTTTTGGCAATGGCCAGCGTTGACATCCAGTTACTAAGGGCGATCAACATCACCTTAAATAAATAGATCAAGGAATGAAAAGAATCAAATTGTTTTAAGCTTTTGATAATCGCTGTATCGGATGCCGACACACCGGGTATAAGGCATGTGTCATGGGAGGTGATGAGGTCATTGACCACATGTCCCTTGTACGCCTCTATCAACAAAAAAAACAGGCTGTAAGCCCCGATGAGTAATTTGCCTGTATGCGTTAAAACGGCCAGGGCATTTTTTTTGGATTGTAACGTTTTGTTCATGTGATGGCATTGCTCTTCCGTCATCAGTTTAAGCCGAACCCCACCCTCATGAGGAAACGCCACCAGGCCCATTGAAAGGTTCTCTGCTTGCTTCAGTTCATCTAGCTTTTTTGTGATCAAGTCTTCAATCCGAGTCATCTCTGATGGGTCGTCGCTTACTATCATTAACGCCGGAATGGGTTGAATCATTGCGGGCTGAATCTCATCAACCCAACACCCTTCCGGGCTAGCGCTAACCCATTGCGACAGCTTCTGCAAACGATTCCAATAGGCATGGCATATGCCATCAATCATCTCCTGATGGGATTGAGTAGAATGATCAACGCAACGCAACGCACTTTCTAAACGTGGCCCATCTAATATGACACCCTGTTGGTTGGCACTCGATAACGCCATCCATAACCGGCGGTTCACTCGAATCGAATCGGTGGCGACGGTAATATGTTCAAGTAATACACGCCATGCCCCATCGGTAAGGCGAGGTAAGTCACCTGACTGACTTTTATGATGGATTAATTGCATCAAACGAAAGGTATGATTGTTGCCTGGGTCAGGGAAAATAGAGGGATGTTGTAACATTGTGACCATCTTTGAACGGGAGAGTAATGGGTGAATGGCCTCCGGGTGATTGGTCGTGCCCAAGATGAGCATTGAAAAAGGGAGTCGTAGGGTACTGCCAGGTAGTTGACAATAGTTGTTTGTCATATGGTTTAGGAGCATCGATTGCTGATGGGTCGATAGCTGGTCAAGATTCTCGCAAATAACAGGGTTTCCAAATGATGAGGCGGCTTTGCCCAGCATCAAACGTTGTGACGGTACTGCTGCATTCGGATCCTCCCATCCCGATAACTCATGAAACGATAAGTCACCCACTACCACGGGGACCCCTTCGCACGAAAAAATAGACGGGGTGTCGTCGTGCCGATGTTTGTCAACATTACCCAATAACCACAACAGGACAAACCCCTGGCAGGCCAACAAAAGATCATTAAACAATTGACACGCATAGGAATAATTAAAGGCCATCGTAAACAATGGCTTGTCTCGATACAGCGTTTCATCGCTTACATACTCATGGGGTCCCATCATGTTTTGGCCTAAGGTGGCATAGCGTATTGGGTCAGGCAATGAGTCTAAGTCCATGTCTTGGCATACCACCATTCGGTCAGCAGAGGGAATCAATTTAGCGGCAAAATAAGCATAGTTCGCCATGATATAACCCAAGGTCATCAATACACCCCCGGCCAACGCCTTCCCTTTGCGTTCCCTCTGTGTTTTGAGTTTCTCTCGATCGGCTAAGACCCTATCGATTTGCTCACGGGTGCTAAGGTAATAGGCGTCTTTCTGCCCCTCACGGATCACCATTACGTACCGTTGTTGAAGGCCAAGACGCTCTCGCTGGGTCTTAAGATACTCACACAAAGCCAACATGAGGCTGGTTTTGCCATCACCATAATCACCATGCAAGACCAACAATGAAGAAAGGGGGGGCAATCTCTTAAACAACGAGGCAGGCAGATCTTGAATAGGAATTCCTTTGGCACTGTCACCTGCATAATCAATGCAGCAAGTAATCAAGTCATGATAATGAGTTAAAAAAGTATCTACGGTGTTTTTAAATCTTTGAATAGTCTCTGAATGGCCCACAATACCTGAAAAAGGATCCGATAAAAGCGGGTATTGGGCTAAGGTTGACTGAATAAGAGTAGTGGGTGTGCCAGGATCATTCGAACGGGCGGTGGTAACACATTGTAAAGGTGAGGTAGAAGGTAACGCAATAATACGAAACATGAAAAACCCCCTTTAATGTCATATGACAAAAAATATAGTGGATGAAATGATGTAAAAATAATAGATTATGACGCTGTTTCTTGCAATATATAATGGGTACTTCGTCCCGATCCCCTGGTCATAATCAACCCCTTATTCACCATATCGGTTAACTCTAAATGGGCGGTTTTGTGTGACACCGAATAAAGCGACCGGTATTTTTTATTTTGGATCATCTGAGCACCCGCCATAAATGCCAAGGCCTGGCGTTGCCGCTCATTGAGTGCTGGCTGAGGCGATGCAGGTACATGGGAGATCGGAGAGATATCATTTGCGGATGAGCCCACCATATCATCCAATGCCTTTGAAAATGATGGGCTTACTAACAATGAGGGGGCCTGGAGGGGCAAGTGATCAAATCCCTTACCCGATTCACCAGACGACGCAAAAGCAGTAGAAAAAGCGGGGGAATGATCGGGTGATGGGGACTCAGACAGCAATGAAGAAGACCTACCCAACTCCCCGTCCCGTTGCGACAATGTGACACCCAGCATCCCCGATTCTGACAACAAGGTTGAGATAACAGGTGAACTGGGCCGACTTGGTGCCTCCTCTTCAATGGGTTTGAAAACAGAGGGGGTCCGTTCATCCAATCGGTATATTTTGCCATTATAGACATGTGGTTGATGCTCACCGATGCCCACACTGATCACATGCACCGTGTGGATTTGCCGCTGAATCTCCGATAAAGACACCACTACCTGTGGGGTAATGACGGTTGATACCCATTGCAAAAAATCTGGGGGAAGGGTTGAGCCCGTTAGCTGGCAATTGACTTTATCAATGCCCAATACAATGGTGCCCCCTTGGGTATTGGCCATTGCAGTCACCGCAATGGCCACGGGGTCCAAGTTGTCAGATCGCCGAATAAACCGGGTAGTCAGTGAATCTCCCTGAGCCAATAAAGCCATTACTTGGTTCCAAGTCATTGTTAATCCCTCTTTTTAAAAAAATATTGCCATACAAGGGCCGAATCCGCTGTAGCCCCTCAATCAATGGCAATACGCTGTTAGACATGAATGGCCCGGTTTTCAGTTGCCGCTAAAGCCGCCTCTTTAAGGGTCTCTGAAAACGTTGGATGGGGGTTGCAAAGCATCCCAACATCTTCGGCTGATGCATGGTAAGCCATGGCCAATACCGCCTCGGCAATTAAATCTGCACACCGGGGCCCAATCATGTGAATGCCCAATATTTCGTCGGTATCAAAATCAGCCAATACCTTTATGAATCCATCGGATTCTTCGGCTGCCCTGGCACGACCCGATGCCTTGAATGGCACCACCCCTTTTTTAAAGGCACGACCCGATTGGATCAGGGCATCTTCGGTAAGCCCCACCGACGCCACTTCGGGCCAGGTATACACCACCGACGGAATGGTATCGTAATGGATATGCCCGTGGCGACCCGAAATCCACTCGGCACAAGCAACCCCTTCTTCTGAGGCTTTATGTGCCAGCATCACCCCAGGCACGACATCCCCAATGGCATACAAACCAGGCACCGACGTTTCAAACCGCTCATTGATTTCAATCCGGCCTCGACTATCCCGTGCCACCCCCAGGGCATCCAAGCCCAATCCATCGGTACAAGGTCGTCGCCCCACACATACCAACACCTTGTCTGCCGATAAGCTCAAGGGACCTTTGCTTGACTCAGCCGTGAGGGTGACCCCATCGGGGCCCACCGACATACCCGTTACTTTGGTGCCAAATTGACAGCGAATGCCCAGGGGACGAAATGTTTTTTCAAGGGCTTTGCCTAATTCTTTGTCCATGGTGGGAATCAGGGTGTCCATGGTCTCCACAATGGTGACGGCGACCCCCACACGGGCAAAAATGGATCCCATTTCAACCCCAATGACCCCACCGCCCACCACAATCAACGAATGCGGTAATGCGGGCAGTGATAACGCATGATCCGAGGACAAAATCCGCTCCCCATCAAACGGTAAAAAAGGAATTTCTACTGGAACGGAGCCACTGGCAATGACAATTGAATGGGAAGAGAGGACGGTGTCATTGACCCGTACCGTGGTGGGCGATTCAATATGGGCTTCCCCCGTGAAACGAGTAATTTTGTTTTTTGACATTAAATAATCAATGCCCTTGGTGGTACTGGTGACCACTTGTTGCTTGCGTGCCACCATTTGTTGCCAGTTCACCGCCAGGCCGCTGACCGTAATACCATGAACCTCAAATTTACTCTGGGCTTGATGGAACCATTCCGTCGAATCCAAAAGGGCTTTGGATGGGATGCATCCCACATTCAAACAAGTCCCGCCCAAGGCATCTCGTTTGTCAACAATGGCCACTTGTTGACCCAATTGGGCCAGGCGAATGGCACAAACATAGCCACCCGGACCACCCCCAATGACCACTGAATCAAAGTGTGTCATATCTTATACTCCTTATACGTTGACCAGCAATCGAATTGGGTCTTCAATTTGCTCTTTTACACGCACCAAGAAACGAACCGCATCGGACCCATCAATAATGCGATGGTCATAGGTCAACGCCACATACATAATGGGGCGCACCACCACCTCTTGCCCGATGGCCACCGGCCGATTTACGATGTTGTGCATGCCCAAAATAGCACTTTGGGGACGGTTAATAATCGGCATGGACATCATTGAGCCAAACACCCCGCCATTGGTAATGGTAAATGTTCCGCCTTCCATTTCTTGGATGGTCAATTTGTTTTGGCGGGCTTTGTTGGCATACTCCACAATACGAGATTCAATCTCATTAAATGACAACTGGTGGGCATCCCGAATCACGGGTACCATTAACCCTTTGGGTGCCGATACCGCAATCCCCACATCACAATAGTCGTGGTATACAATCTCGTCCCCTTCGACATAGGCATTGAGAATGGGAAACTCTTGCAACGCATGACAAACGGCCTTGGTAAAAAACGACATAAACCCAAGCCCAACCTGATACTTGTCTTTAAACCCATCTTTGTAACGCGTTCGAATGGCCATAACCTGTGACATATCCACTTCATTAAAGGTGGTCAGGGATGCGGTGGTTTGCTGAGACGCCACCAATCGGGCCATGATGGTTTTACGAAGACGCGTCATCCCCTCACGTCGCTCCCCACGCTCCCCGTTTAACGAACCTTCAGAAACCACATGCGAAGGCGTGACAGGCGAGGATAGAGGAGAAGATATCGACTCGGGGGTAAGCAAAATCGGTGCCGGCACGGGATGGGTGACACCCGATTGGCCCCCATCAGAGCCGAGTGCCCGCAGCACATCTTGTTTGGTAACCCGACCATCTTTTCCGGTGCCATCACCCAGGTGAATACCCGATTCTGACATGAGTCGCTGGGCTGCCGGTGATGCATTGCCCATACGGGCTGGGACATCGGATGCAGGTGGCGGGGTATTCGCTTGAGTAACCGGAGCTGACGCAGTAGGAGCAGGAGAGGGTGAGACATCAGACGATACAATTCGGGCAATCACATCCCCCACGCTGACCACCCCAGAGGGAACCATAATATCCAAAATACCGCTTTGCTCTGCGACCAACTCCAAGGTGGCTTTTTCAGTTTCGAGTGCGACCAACGGTTCGTTGACGCTCACAAAGGCACCCGATTCTTTGAACCAATTTACGACATCTGCTTCTTTGACGGACTCTCCCGCTGCCGGCACAATAATATCAATTGTCATCTGTTACACTCCTAATGCATCTTTAACCAGTTCGAGCTGGATTTTTTCATAGCGCTTCATGCTACCAGTAGCCGGACTGGCCGATTCGGGTCGGGACAACAACTGCAACGACCAACCCGAAAACACACCACGGATATAAGACAGTGCCCCTTGATTGGCGGGTTCTTCCTGGGCCCAAACCCATTGGGCCTGACTGGGATATTCTTTTCGCAAGGATGCCAACTGTGATTTTGGCAGTGGATACAGCTGTTCCAATCGGATAAGGGCCACATGGGACAAGGCATCGGCCTCTCGCTTTTCTAATAAATCGTAATACAGCTTACCCGAACAAATCACCACACGGGTAACCGATGATTTGTCGACAGCCGTGTCATCCAAAACCGGTTGAAATGACCCGGTTTCAAGTTCGTTAACCGAAGACACCGCAAGGGGATGACGAAAAATACTTTTGGGTGACATCACCACCAATGGTTTCCGAAATGGGGCATAGACCTGACGACGCAACGCATGAAAAAAGTTGGCGGGGGATGTGATGTTACAGACCAACATGTTGTCTTGGGCAGCCAGTTGTAAAAACCGTTCAAGGCGGGCACTCGAATGCTCCGGCCCCTGCCCTTCTTGGGCATGTGGCAACAACAACACCACCCCACAGTACCGTTCCCACTTTACCTCAGAAGAGGCAATAAATTGATCAATGACCACTTGTGCCCCATTGGCAAAGTCGCCAAACTGTGCCTCCCAAATGGTCAAGCCATGGGGGGTGGCCATGGCATATCCATATTCAAATGCCAGTGCCCCATATTCAGACAAAATGGTGTTATACACTTGCAAGGAGGCCCCCGATGTGGCCAACGCATTTAATGGCACCACCGGCACTCCGGTCTGCGTATCCCGAACCACGGCATGGCGATGTGAAAACGTACCGCGTTGGGCATCTTGGCCTGCCAATCGAACAGGTACACCATCATGAACCAGTGTGCCGTAGGCCAACGATTCCGCAGTGGCCCAATCCACCCGTCCTTCCTGCCACCATTTGGCTCGGGTGTCGTACACCTTTTTTAGTTTGCCTAATAAGTCAATGGATGCGGGCGGGGCGGTTAGGACCTCGGCCACCGTATTAAGCACATCCGATTCAACCCCGGTGTCGATTGGGGCCGTTAGTTCATGCCGATCGGCCAGTCGATAAGGTGCCCAATCCCCTTTAAACGGCTGTTCGGATGGGGTAATGCCTCCTGCCCGGGCGGCTTCTAACTGTTGGGCCAAGTTGGACTCAACCGCTTGGTAGGCTGAGGCGGCTTCATCCAGCGTGATGACACCCTGCTCGCACAAGCGATCCCGGTATAAGTGGTAGATGGTGGGGTGCTGTTGCAACCAGTCATACAAGGTCGGTTGGGTAAACCGTGGCTCGTCTCCCTCGTTGTGGCCATACCGGCGATAGCCCATGATGTCCACGTACACATCGGTGGCAAACGTTTGCCGGATACGAACCGCCAATTTTAATACCCCAACGACCGCATCAGGATCATCCCCGTTGACATGAAAAACGGGGGCATTGGTCAGGCGGGCCAAATCGGTGCAGTAACGTGATGAACGCCCTTCTGCCGAATCAGTGGTGAAGCCCACCTGGTTATTAAGTACCACATGAAGTACTCCCCCCACATCAAACCCAGGCAGTCGGCCCATATTCACCAGTTCATAGTTGATGCCCTGACCCGACAAGGCGGCATCCCCGTGTACCACAATAGGTAACATGGGGTGCGATAAGCCGTCATACCGATGGTCACTCTTGGCACGGCACATCCCACACACCACGCCACCGACTACCTCCAAATGAGACGGATTAAAAAGCAAGGACAAATGCATCCCATCTCCCGACGGCAACGTGACATCGCACGATTGTCCCATATGGTATTTGACATCCCCCGCCCGATCAAATGCATCTTGAACGGCCTCATCAAATTCTGCAAAAACCGTTGAATAGGGTTTTTGCATGACGTTCACCAAGGTATTCAATCGGCCCCGGTGGGCCATGCCGATGGCACATTCTTTGACGCCATGTGTGGCGGCTTCCTCAATGATGGCCCACACGCCAGGAATAAAGGCCTCTAACCCTTCGAGTGAGAAGCGTTTTTTACCCACAAATTTGGTATGCAAAAAATGTTCAAATGCAACCGCACGACTGAGGTGATCCAAGACCCGTTTTTGGTCGGCTTGTGAAGCGGTAAAACACGCCCGACTTTCTAGTTGATCTTGCATAAAGTTGGTTAATGAAGGGGGGGCATCTGCGGGGAATTCCACTCCAACGGATGCCGTGTAACACTGCAATAAATGAGAGAGTGTCTCTTCCGATTCTGTGTCCGATCGAGTTGAGGCTAAGGTGTCAAAAAACGCCTGCTGCGCCTCAGCACTAGGTGATAAAAGGGGATTGGTATGGGCAACCAAATGGCCACGCAATCGGATGTGGGTCGCCGCATCCGATGAGCGAGAAAGGATGGTCGCATCAGCAGGGGACGGGCTGAAGGATCGTTCGAACTGTTGAAACTCATATCCCTCAAAGAAACGTGCCCAATCTGACGGCACACTGCCAGGATGTTGCCGATACTGCAAATACAGCGACTCGATCGTAGCGGGGGATGTATGACTTAAATAACTAAAGGTTTCCATGGTAAATATCCTCCAAACCGTCCAATGAAGTGCCACCGTTTTTCCCCACCGTCAGGCTCATTTCTAAATGGGAGAAGGAATGAAACGTCATGATGGGCTGACACAAAGACCACGCAGTATAAAAAAATTGCAGTCAATTGCCAATCGATTTAAATGGGTGAGGATCAAAAAGAACGGGTCAGCAAATGGGTGGATCACGTAAAATAACCCCATCAAACGCGGGGTCTAGTGGCCAACACCCTTAAAATGGCACTCCGTGTAAAACCCCCGCCCATAATGAATCGAAAAAATACGATACATAATCCAAGGGGCACCACACGATCCTAATTGGTGGTATTTACTCAGGGGTAACATGACGCCCATTCCAACCATGATAGACTAATGACAACAAGGAGTCCCTTATGATGATGGATATGAACGCAAAAATACGAGAGATTCAACGGCAAGCCATGGCCATGTCCACTATGAGCTGGCAACCCGATCAGGCAGGCACGGATCAAGCCAATGATCCCATGTCAAAGGCTTTCGCAGATATCCTTAGTAAAACCAAACTGGACATTGATCCGGGATTGGAGCTACCAACCGAACTCAAACAAGTGATTCTTGCCTTACTGAACGGGCAACCCCTAGATAACCTTGACCAGGTAATAAAAGGGATCGAGGAATGGGCCCATCATATGGTGTCATCCCCTTCTGTAACCCTCAACCCATTTAACCAACTCACCGCATCGAGTAGCTACAAAATGCTGGCCATGGCATTGGTTCAATTGGTCAAACAACAACAGTCTCCCCACGCTTTGGACGCATTAACACGCTTGTGCAGTGACAAAAAAATGCTCCCTGCAGATGCCCGCTGGACCATTGAGCAACTGACCGCCATTGATCAATCGCTCAAAAAAGAGTCATCCAAGTGGCAAACAAAAGAAGGCAAGGCCAGCTTGGCAGCACTCAATCGCTTGGTTTCGCCGGGCACAACGTTGAACACGCCTACCGGCATAGCCTAAAGGGTTATATCTTTATAACCCGACTCAACGATCGCAACGATCGCTTCCACCGCACAAAATGGTTGGTCCAAACCGGCGGACATGCTAGTGGGTGGCGACGCTATCCGATCACTTAGCCTGACTTCTCCCTACTTTAATCGTTAGATACCCCTTGTGTTAAACCAATACCTCATCACCACCATCAGAGGTTCGGGAATGCGATACCCTATCAAGGGCGGTCATGATTGCCCGTTGGATATCAGGGGTAAAGGCTGGGGTGCATCGTTGTGGGAATGTGGCCAAGCATAGACTCAGCCAGCATTGAACCGTGGGTAAGGAAGGACAGGAATCAACAGGGTCTTGACGGTGATCTTGCGGTCCAACAACACGCCATACATTCTGCAAATACGATGAGTCAATTGGGCTTGGATTAGGAGAAAAGGACGTCATGATGATGTGATACAACAGGGTTTGGCGAGCGGGAGTCAGTGGTATTCGGTGAGATGGGTGATCCGGCTGAATGGCCATAATCAAGTCCATCACAACCGAATGATGGGGGGTGATGTCCCGATCATGCCTTAAGGCAAACCCATTCGGAATGGGTGGTAAGTCCTGTGCTCGCCGTTGTGTCTGAAATAAGGAGGCAATAAACTCAAGGCAGGCGTTCAGGCTATCATCTTTGAATTCAGATGCTGTGTTGGCCACTGTAGTATCAGGCGGACTTAAACAAGGAAGTTCAGTAAATGTAAGATATGATTGGATGGTCTCCTGATGGGAGTGCGACAGAGAGCTTTCATGTCTAGATGGGGTATTGATATGAATCACACGACATGTGGGAGGGGTCGAAACAGTGATCCCATCATTGGTGGTAGGTGAGTCAATACTCTCTTTCCAAAAATGGCTAGAAAACGTTTCTGAGCCGCTAAGATGTTTCGCTGCTGTCTCGTTTGCAGCATCCACGGCACCCGAACCCGATAGAATACCTACAGATGCTAATGGCTTGGACGGCTCGTCTTTATTATCAAGTTTGAATATCCTTACTTCCAACTCTTCCAACCCAACATGATGGTCATTGGACATTACCAAGGTGACTTGAGACTCACACGAGTCTGGCGTGGGTTGAGTCGGGGGAGGCACTGCAGGCAAAGGGGGCGAAGAGGGCGTTCTGATAGAAGCAAAGGCTTCACCAAAACAAGACAATATGGCATCCCAACACCCACTGTGTCGGGGAGATGGCGAATTGATTGGGTGGAGTGGCAAAGGTGCGGGTTGCATATCAACTCTTTTTGGATGAGAGAAAAAGAAGAGACGAGAAGTCTCGGCAAAAAAAGGGGTAAGACGGATACGATATCGAATGACCCGATAATGTCCTATCATAAGCCAGGCACCCCACCTGATCAATTCAAAGATGGGCCCGTTGCAAAACACCCTTAAAAATCAATATCGCTCAATTGGGGGGTTTCGCACAGGCCCAAGATGTGGATCCAAACCATCGTCATGGCATCAACGTCGTCACACACGTCTCCCCTAAACCCATCACCCATCAAGGGGACACGGGTTAGGTATCGATAGCCCCATACAAAACAGGCAGTCAAAATGGTTTTGCAGCATACCCTGTCACCTGATATCCTGGTCTTATGACTGAAGACTCACCCCATCTTACCCCACCCCTCCATTCATCATGGAATGACCCATACACCCCTTGGCATGATAAGCCGTTATGCGTGGGATCTGTCTCCACACCCTCTCGATTGCTGGTAGGCACCGGGAAGTTTCGATCCCCTGATGTGATGGCCCAGGCCATTTTAGCATCTGGCTCAAATTGGGTAACCGTAGCACTACGTCGCATTGATTTTCAAACCCCCACTCATTCTATTCTCACCCACCTGCCACCCGACCTGGTGCTAATTCCCAATACATCGGGAGCCCGATCGGCCGAAGAAGCCATTCGGATGGCCAAACTATCCCGTCACCCTGAGCGCCCCCCCCTCATTAAAATAGAAGTCACGCCTGATCATGATCATCTGATGCCCGACCCGATTGATACCCTTCGGGCCGCAGAAGAACTCGTGAAAGAAGGGTTTGGGGTATTGCCTTATTGTGGGGCTGACCCCGTATTAGCCAAACGATTGGAAGAGGTGGGATGCGTCGCCGTCATGCCCCTCGGCTCACCCATTGGAAGCAACCAAGGGTTGTTAACCCGCGAGTTTATTTTGCAAATTATCGAAGGGGCCAACGTGCCCGTGATTGTGGATGCGGGTATTGGCACCCCCGCCCATGCCTGTGAGGCCATGCAATTGGGTGCCGATGCGGTATTAATCAATACCGCCATCGCCACCGCTGCCAACCCCATCTTGGCTGCCCGGGCATTTAAGCAAGCGGTGATGGCGGGTCGTGAAGGGTATCATGCGGGGTTACGCCCCCCCCTGGC
>Ga0209033_1001633_pt1 | contig 12930 bp, 16 predicted proteins | sample LauGreFa1BDMLBDN_2_FD_188218 | JGI IMG/M metagenome (GOLD analysis project Ga0209033, IMG submission 188218) | Freshwater lake microbial communities from Lake Michigan, USA - Fa13.BD.MLB.DN (SPAdes) (version 2) | ecosystem: Environmental > Aquatic > Freshwater > Lake | place: Lake Michigan, USA...
ATGCCAAGCGCCCTTGTTGACAGCGCACCCCGACAACTTGGCAGAGGCTGCTTTCAATGCGCAGTTGGCCAAAAGTGAATTGCCCATGGTGGTGGACTTTTGGGCCCCTTGGTGCGGCCCCTGCCGCATGATGGCGCCAGCTTATGAAAAGGTCAGCCAAGATATGCAAGGCAAAGCCCGCTTTGTGAAGGTCAACACCGAAGACGAACAAGGCTTGGCGACCAAGTACAACATCCGAAGCATTCCCACTTTGGCGGTTTTTGCGGGTGGCCGTGAAATGGCCAGACAGCCTGGGGCGATGTCGGCCCCCGACTTGGCGCGTTGGGTCAGCGCTGCGTTGCGCAAGGTCTGATGGATCAGGGACAAATCAGCTTGATCTTGGGGAAATATGTTTTGTAGCGCCCCGCGTCTCGGGTGAGCAGTTTGTAACCCTCGGCCTGGGCATGGGCACCAATGAAAAAGTCGGGCAACACCCCGGTTTTGGTGCCGCCGCGTTGTCGGTAAGACCTGAACGAATGGGCGGCCAGCTGAGCGGCTGGCCTAGATATATCCAGCACCTGCACCTCCAACTGATCCAAAAAAGCATCGATATGTGGGCCTGCCGTGTCGTGCGTATGTAGCTCGGCATACACCACAAAATTGGTCACGATGTGTGAGGTTTGGGCTTTGCTCAATGCTTTGAGCGACCAGTCCAGCCAGATGGGGTCTCTGTGGATGACATCCACAAACACATTGGTGTCTACCAAAATCACGGCTGGTTCCAATCATCGCCACGCGTCATGCGCATGAGCTCATCTGTGCTCATGCCATCTTTGGCAATACCAATGAACTTGCGAATCGGATCATCATCAGCCAGAAACGACAAATCCGGCTCAGGTACAGGCTTGCCATGTGACGACGTTTTCGCCGCCACAAGGTACTCGGCCAAAGCTTCTTGAACCACATGCGATTTGCTCAGTTTGCGAACCGCGCAATACTGGTTCAAGTCACGCTCTATGGCTTCGGGGAGTCGAACAGACAGCATGGTGATTCCTTGTCATACGTCATGGTTAATTTGTATGACGATTAGTATGACATAAATTTAAAGTTTGTCATACATCTGAATGCGCTGTGCATTGAACCACTCAAAATTGCTTTCATAATGTCTCTTGCAATTTTTTCATTGTGAGATTTGAATGCCGCCTGTGAACCTATCCCATCCTGTTGACTTGCTCATCCGTCAGGCCTTGGTGTTTGATGGAAGCTTAAGCGAACCGCACATCAAAGATGTGGCGGTACACCAAGGCCGTATCGTGGCATTGGAAAACGCCTTTGAAGGCCAAGCCAAGCAAACCATCGATGCCACGGGTTTGGCTTTGATGCCTGGCATCATCGATTCACACACCCATTTCGATGCCCAAATCACTTGGGACTCGTATGTACGTCCCTCGCCTGCCATGGGCGTCACCACCGCGGTCATTGGCAACTGTGGCTTCACCATCGCACCCTGTCGTCCCCAAGACCGTGAGTTGACCATGCGCAACCTCACCCAAGTGGAGGGCATGTCGCTAGATGTACTCAAGCAAGGCATCGATTGGAGTTTTGAGACCTTCCCTGAATACATGGCCATGCTCAAGCAAAAAGGCAGTGCCATCAATATTGCCGCTTATGTAGGCCACTCCTCGGTGCGCACATGGGTGATGGGCGAGCAAGCAAATAAACGTGAGGCTACGCCCGAAGAAATTGACGCCATGGCCGCACTGGTGAAAGAAGCCATGGCCGCAGGCGCGGTGGGTTTTGCCACCAGCACCAGTCCTGCGCATAACGGCGAGGGCGGTTTTCCCATGCCCTCACGCTTGGCCAGCGATGAAGAAATGATGCAACTCACCCTCGCCATGGCAAGCCACGAGCGGGGCGTTTACATGGTGACCAAGGGTGGTCAGATGTCCATGTCGTTTTTACAGTCGCTGGCACAAACCAGCGGCAGGCCAGTGATGGTGGCGGCCTTGCTGCACAACAGCACCAACCCCCAAGCGGTCTTCAACGACATGGCCGCCATTGCCCAAGCCAACGCCCAAGGCATCCCCATGATTGGCCAAGTGTCCTGCTGTCCTTTGACCATGGATTTCACCTTTGCCTCTGCCTACCCTGTAGAGGGCTTGGTCAGTTGGCGTCCCGCCATGGGCTTATCGCATGAAGCATTAAAGGCCTGCTTGAGCGACACCTCATTTCGTCAAGCAGTGAAAGACGAGTTGTCACAAACCGCCACCTTCCGCTTGTTCAACAACGAATGGGACAAAGTGCATGTGGTGCAAACCGCACTGGCCCAGCACCAAGCGTTTGAACAGCAAAGCGTGGCGTCGTTGGCCCAACAGGCGGGTAAAGATGCCTTGGACTTTGCGCTGGATTTGGCTTTGACAGAAGACTTGGAAACCGTGTTCACCGCGCAGTTGTTGAACAGCGATACCCAAGCCGTGGGACAGCTGCTGAACGACCCCCACAGCTTGGTGTCGCTCAGCGATGCAGGTGCGCATTTGACTTTCTTCAATGACGCGGGTTTTGGCTTGCACCTCTTGGGCCACTGGGCCAGAGATTTAGGCCTGATGACCATGACCCAAGCGGTTCACAAACTGACCGCGCAACCGGCGAAAGTGCTGGGCTTGAAAGAACGTGGTCATTTAAAAGTGGGCTTTGCCGCCGACTTGATGCTCTTCGACCCTCAAACCGTGGGTCGTGGACCTAAGCACAGGGTATTTGACCTGCCAGGCGGTGCAGCCCGTTTAAACACCTTGGCCACAGGTGTGCATGGTGTCTGGGTCAATGGCCAATTGATAGCCGACCACGACGGTTTGAAAACCCAGTCTGCTTTGGCAGGGCAGTTGTTGACGGAATTCAACTAAATGTATTATCTGACGATTCTCTGAATGACATTCTTAAGAGATTTCCATTTTGCTTGCCAAAATCCACCATCCGCGCAGTGACCTTGACAACCTCTCTTCTTTTCAAGAGTCGGTAGAGAACGCCATCCAAACTTTCTTTCATGCGATTTGTGAGCAAAAAAGCATTAAGCATTTTCTGTTTGGAATTTCCCTAGAGAAGATATACGAGAACATGAAACTCCATGGGGAGTTCGTGGTCCTCAAGCCCGAAAAATACTACCGCGATGTCATTTCGCAAACTGCGCCCAAAGGTTTGCAAGTCACACCCAATCAGTTTGAAGATATCTACAGTTGCTTGCTGGAGGTGCTTAAAAAGCAAAGGTTTTTAAAGAAACAAATTCCTAAGCTTGCAGGCTACATCATTGAAAACATCGAAGAGACACGTGCTTTGATTGCCGATGCCGAGCCCAATATTTTGCGCTCTCACGAGGTCAGCAATGAAACGATTTGTGCCATGTTCAATCGATCCAGGGCCGAAGCCCGTATTGACAGTCATAACGATGTATTCATCCCGACTGGTTTTGACTACCCATTTTGGACACGTGTCAATCCACAAGCGAATGAAATTGTTTTTGGCGCACAGGCGTTCCCTGTCAGCGCCAGTGTTGCCCCCAGTGAGATTGAAAACATCAGCCAAAAAGCCAACGCCAGCTTGGGTAACTTTGTCATGGAAGTAGACACCCGAACCCATCACGGCCCCATTCTTTTCTCATTGCACAAAATCAAATACCAAGAGGCTGTTCCCAAAAGAATGCTGCTCAGAGCTGCCAAAGAGTTTTCCAGCGCATTTGAAACAGCTGTCAGCATGGATAAATACAAATACCTCGTGTCAGCTTTAAACTGAATTACCCATGACTTGTTTTGTTTTTGTTTACGGCACGTTGCGGCAAGGACAAGTCAACGATATCAATCTCAAGCAGCCTAAACCCTCGTTGATGGGCTTGTCTTTTGTCAACGGCCAGTTGTACAACCGAGGTTGGTACCCTGGCCTTAGTCTCGGTGGCGCACATCAAGTCCTTGGCGAGGTCTACGAGGTATCGCATGAGCTACTCGCTCAGCTAGATGACTTAGAAGAAATAACGCCTATACCCAGTGGGGAGTACCAGCGGGTCGTTACCGAACTGGTGTGCGGTGAACGCCGATTGTCTTGTTATGTCTACGAGCTAACACCTGCTTTTGCCGCGCAATCTCCCAAGATTGATACCTTCATGAATGACTGGAATGAAAACAAATACCTTGAGTGGCGTCGCAGTGGTGTGGCTGATGGCGCCTAAAGCCCTAGAAAGGTTTGCACCACAGGGAAATGCTGTTCGAAGTCAGATATGCCATGGTCTGAGCCCTCGATCAGGTGCAATTGGGCCAGAGGGTACCTGGCAACCATTTCTTGCCAACTCAGCACCTCGTCGCCTGTGGCAACCATGTTCAGCAAGCTAGGGGTGTCATGCGGCACGGCTGCATCTTCATTGGAGGGAACATTACCTAATGTTTTTCTGCCCAAACCCACATACAAAGCTTTCAGCTCTTCAATGAAGTGTGATTCGAAGGTCACAAGTTCATGCGGGTTATGCCATGCGGTTTGTGTGCCTATGTAAGCCACCAAGTCTCTGGCGGGATGGATCGCAGGGTTGAGCAAGACGGTGCGACAACCCATCAAGGCACCCAGCCAAGTTGCATAAAAACCCCCAAGAGAAGAACCTAAAACTGCCGTCGAATGTTTAGGCCATGCATGGACTGCGTTGAACAGCATCTCCGCAGCAGCACTGGGGGAGGCTGGCAGTTGAGGGCAAAACCACACAATGTCTGGTCGGTGTGCTTGCAGCCATTGCGCGATGAACTGGGCTTTGAACGAGCGAGGGCTGGAGCGAAAGCCATGCGCGTACACCATGTGGGTGGTATTTGCAGGCGTCAATTCAGAGGTAACTTGGGTCAAAAAAAGTCTCCAAGCGAAATACAGTTTGTTGCGGTACTTGAGCTGTCGCTAACAAAGCTTCAAAGACGGCTTTGGCTGCGGGTTCATACACCCGCAGTTGAGGCGCAAACATGTTCAAGCGCAGAGCTTGTTCAATCGAGCGGCCGGCAAATGCGGCAGTGGTTTGAAGCTCTTGGGCCAGCACAGGTGTCCATGCTTGCTGTTGCGCTGCCAATTGGTTTTGTGCTGAACGCAGTACCTTGAGGAACTGACGCAACAAATCACCATTTTGTTGCGCCCATTGCTGGTGAACGTTGATCGATGTAAACAACCAATCGGGTACCAAAGACGCAATAGGACCCAAGTTGGTGTAGCCAGCTTCTTCAGCCACATAGCTCAAAGGAAAGGGCTGAAAACCCACATCGATGCTCGCTTCTTGCAAACGCTTCCAGCGAGTAGGCGCACCACCTACCGCTACCACGCTGTATTCATCAGGTTTCAAACCTACAGATGCAGCGTAGCGTTTGACCAAATAGGCGGTACCTTCCTTGAGCGACAAGACGCCAAACCTGGCGCCTTTCAAATCCTTTGGGCTTTGAATGTGCGGCCGAGCAATGATTTGGTGAGGCAGCTTCTCGGCGTTGCCTGCCACCATGCGCAAAGGTCCTTGGTGGTAGGCGTCCACCATGATGGATTCAGGGGTGGCGATGGCAATGTCTATCTGACCATCGCGCAAGTCTTGTGTGATGCGTTCTGCGTTGTCATACACAAGGATAACCACCGACAAGCCCTGATCCCTGAAAAGATGCTGGGCCTGCGCCGCCCACAAGGGTGCGTAAAAGACGGTGCGTGAAATGATGGCTACGCGCAATACCGGTAAGGTTTGAGCCGTTTGGGCCAAGCCTCTAGGAATATGACTGGCGCAGGCCAAAGCACCCAAAAGTGCCAACGTCGATCTGCGCGAAGCGGTCATCAGGCGTTGGCCCGAGCAACCCAAACGGTGGCACCTTCGGCGCCGTACAGTTCAGCGTGTTCGATGTTGCGAGCCAATCGAAAGTAGTCTCCCGCTTTCAGGTGCGTGACTTTGTCGCCCACCGTCAACCAATACTCGCCACGTTGCACATAGGCACTGACATCAAACGGGTGGGTGTGCGTGTCGATTTTCAAATCAGCTGCCCATTCGCGTACCAATATTTCGTCAAAACCTTCGTCCATCGATTGCGCTGTGAAAGTCTCTAAAGTAGGCGTGCTCATGGTGTTACCTTTACTGAAATAGATGAAAGTCCTTGAATGAAACCCTGCATGGTGTCACCGGCCTTCACCGGCCCCACGCCATCGGGGGTGCCGCTGAAAATCAGGTCACCTGGGTGCAGTTCAAACAAGGTGGAGAGGTTGGCGATGGTCTCATTCACAGACCAAATCAAATGGCTGATGTCGCTTTTTTGTTTGACTTCACCATTCACATTCAAGCCAATGTCGCCAGATTGAATTTCGCCGGTGTCAGACTTCAAATGCAACACACCAATCGGGGCGGCGTAATCAAAGGCCTTGCCAATCTCCCAAGGGCGTCCTTGTTCACGCATTTTGATCTGCAGGTCTCTGCGTGTCATGTCCAAGCCCACGGCATAACCCAAAATATGTTCGTTGGCTTGTTCTATGGCAATGTTTTTACCCGCCTTGCCAATCGCCACCACCAGCTCGATCTCGTAGTGGTAGTTGCTGGTCAATGAAGGGTAGGGAATCGACACCGTGTTGTCTGCAGGCACAGGAACAACGGACTGCGCATCGTTGGCCTTGCAAAAGAAAAATGGCGGCTCGCGGTCGGGGTCAAAGCCCATTTCTCTGGCGTGCGCCGCATAATTTCTTCCCACACAGTACACCCGTCGGACGGGAAAGCACTCTGTACGGCCCGCAATAGGCAGTGCGACAACAGCTTGTGGTTCGAACAGATATTTCATGCTTAAGCGTTGAGGGGTGTTTTCAGCATGAGGGCAGTGCGCTTGCAAGAAGCGATCAATACATTGTGTTGGTTGTAGCCTCTGTGGGCAAAAATCACGATGCCGTTGCGCGGACGCGATTGACTTTCGCGCAGTTCAAGCACCTCGGTTTCCACCCTGACGGTGTCGCCATGGAACAAGGGCTTGGGAAAACGCACCTCGTCCCAACCCAAGTTGGCTACCGTGGTGCCAAGGGTGGTGTCGCCCACAGACACACCCACAATCAAACCCAAGGTGAACACACTGTTGACGATGCGTTGGCCAAATTCGGTGTGGTGTTTGCAATACTCTTCGTCAAGGTGCAAGGCAGCAGGGTTGTGGGTGAGGGCAGAGAACATAACGTTGTCCATTTCGCTCACCGTGCGGCGAATCGCATGTTGAAACACTTGCCCTACATAAAACGCTTCGAAATACAGACCAGCCATCAGCTTTTCCTAGAAAGATTGAGCAAGCGCAAGGCCTGCGTGAGGTGGGGTTTGTCCACCATTTTGCCGTCCAATTGCACCGCACCTGCGCCATGGGCTTGGGCGAACGCATCCACAATGCGTTGCGCATGGCTGATGTCATGCGCTGAAGGTGTGAAACCTTGGTTGATCACCTCGACCTGATCGGGGTGGATGGCCAATTTGCCGCTGAAGCCCTCACGGCAAGCTTGTTGCACATCCAAGGCGAGTGCTTGCATGTCTTTGAAGTCCACCGACAAGGTATCGACGGCTTGTATTTGCGCATGGGCCGAGGCCAATAAGCACAGAGAGCGAGCCAGTTTGTAAGTGAAAGTGAATTCACCCGACGCATCGCGGTTAGAGCTGGCTCCCACAGCGGTTGCCAAATCTTCTGCGCCCCATGTCAAACCTTGTAAACGAGGAGACGCACCCGCATAGCTTTGCAGATCGAACAAGGCCCCCGGCACTTCGGTGGCCACAGGGATGATGCGGGTGGAACCCAGCGCCAAGCCTTCGCGGGTTTCGAGTGCTGATATGTAGTGGTCCAGTTGCTGTGCATGCAGTCCATTCAAGGGCTTGGGCAGCATGATGCCGTCTGGTCTGGCGGGCATGACAGCCACCAAATCGGCCAAGGCTTCTGGGGTTTGCAAAGGGTTGATACGCACCCAAAGCTGTTGTTGGCTTCGGTCGGGATGGGCTTGTAAAAACTCGGCCACCATGACACGGGCAAGGGCTGTTCGCTCAGGTGCGACAGAGTCTTCTAAATCCAAAATCAAAGCGTCAGCCGCGGTGCTGGTGGATTTGGCGAGTTTCTTTTCACTGTCGCCGGGGACAAAAAGCAAAGAACGAAGCATGTGCATAGGAGTTAAGTTCAAAGTGGGGTGCAGGGTAGTTGGGTGGCCAAGAGCTTAGCTCAGCAGGTCCGACAAACTGCGGGCAATGACTTTGGTGGCTCGGCGCAGGTCTTCCAAGTCAAGACGCTCATCGGCTCGCTTGGCGTGTGATTCGAGAACGGTGCGAGGGCCAGCACCGTAAATCACGCCAGGAATACCGCGTTCCACATACAAACGAACATCGGTGTACAAGGGTGTTCCAACTGCTGGAATGGGCTCGCCAAAGACCGTGCTGGCGTGTTTTTGTAACGCATCGACCAAGGGTTTGTTGCCCGCCAAGGGTTTCATGGCTTGTGCCATCAACATGCGCCGGACATCGATATGGATGGCGTGGGTTGCGTCACGTTGGCTGTTATGGGCCACAACGGCATGGTCTAAAACCTGACGAATCGAGGCTTCGACTTGCACAGGGTCTTCTTCGGGGATCATGCGCCGGTCCAGCTTGAACACCACGGTGCCAGGAATCACGTTGGTGTTGGTTCCACCTTCAATCAAACCCACATTCAGGTAAGGATGGCTGATGCCTTCCACAGATGAGGTGATTTGTTGGTACAAAGTGTTTTGCGCGTACAAAGCGTTCAGCAATGCCACAGCGCCCTGTAGCGCATCGATGCCACTGTCAGGAATGGCGGCATGCGCCATTTTTCCGTGGACGGTGACTTCCATTTGCAAGCAACCGTTGTGTGCCGTAATCACTTGGTAGCTAAAGCCTGCGGCAATCATCAAGTCGGGTTTGGTGTGTCCATGGGCCAACAACCAACCAGGACCAACTTCACCGCCAAATTCTTCGTCATAGGTGAATTGCAATTCCACTTGGCCTTTGCTGGGCTTGGCCACGGCCTCCAACGCACGGAGCGCAAACGTGAAGGTAGAAAAATCGCATTTGCTCACAGCAGTGGCTCGCCCATACATCTTGCCGTCCACAATCTCGCCACCATAGGGGTCATGCGTCCACCCTTCGCCAGGAGGGACCACATCGCCGTGGGCATTGAGTGCAATCACCAAGCCCTCACCGTAATGCCGTTTGACAATCAAGTTGGTGATCGAGGTCAGGCCTTGGGCCTTGACTTCTGCCTCTGGTACTTCCAATCGCTGGCAGGACAAACCCATTTGCTCTAACAAGGCGGCTGTTTTCAAAGCATGGGGGGTGTTGTTCCCAGGGGGGGTATCGGTGGGGATGCGAACCAAGGCTTGTAAAAATTGCACCTGCTCATCAAAATGGGCATCTATCCATTGGTCAAGTTGGCTGTAGTTGCTCACGTGTTTTCCTGATAAGGATGGTGCTGTTTCCAATGTTTGGCGATATCAATGCGTTTGCAAACCCATACGCGGTCAAACTTGGCGATATGGTCTAAAAACTTTTGCAAGGCAACGATGCGACCAGGGCGCCCTAGCAAGCGGCAGTGCATACCGACGCTCATCATTTTGGGTGCGTCTGCGCCTTCTGCATAAAGCGCATCAAAACTGTCGCGCAAATAGATGAAGAAATCGTCTGCCTGAGAAAATCCTTGCGGCAATGAAAAACGCATATCGTTGGTGTCTAGGGTGTAAGGGACCACCAAGTGCGGCACCACCTCGCCATTGGTCTTGGCAACCTTCATCCAAAAAGGCAAATCGTCGCCGTAGTAATCGCTGTCGTATTCAAAGCTACCGTGGTCTACCACCAGTCGTCGGGTGTTTGGGCTGTCGCGACCGGTGTACCAACCCAGCGGTGCTTGCCCTGTCATTCTTTGGATGATGTCCATGCCAGTTTGCAGGTGTTGGCGTTCGGTGGCTTCATCCATGTTTTGGTAGTGAATCCAACGCCAACCATGGCAGGCAATTTCATGCCCATGCTGCACAAGGTAAGCGGTCAGTTCAGGGTGACGCTCAAGCGCCATGCTCACGCCAAACACCGTTAAAGGCAGTTGGCGCTGTTCAAACTCGCGCAAGATACGCCACACACCTGCACGTGAGCCGTATTCGTAAATACCTTCCATGCTCATGTGACGGTCTGCAAAACTCGCCGGATTGAACATTTCGGACAAAAATTGCTCAGACCCTGCGTCGCCATGCAAGACAGCGTTTTCGCCGCCTTCTTCGTAGTTCAGAACAAATTGCACAGCCACACGTGCTTTGCCGGGCCATTGAGCATGTGGTACTTGCTGGCCGTAGCCAACCAAGTCGCGGGGATAGGGGAGGGTGGCGTCGTAGGTCATGAATCTGGAAAAAACTCAGCGATCAAGCGCCACGCGTTGACGCGAAAAAGCTGCCACGCCTTCCTTGTCCAGCGCGGATTGAAGCGGTAAGCCGACCAAGCGAAGTGCATGGCACACGGCTTGTTTACGCAAGGGGCTAGAAGGCGTTCGCCCCAACATGGCCAAGGCCCAGTCGGGGAGTTCATCGAATGCCGCTTGGATCACCAACTTGATCAGGGGGCGGTCCCAAAGACTGCTGGGGTAGTTCTCAATCACCTTGATGATTTCTGCGGTGCGCTGATCAAAGCGCAAGTCGGGAAGAAAAGCCAGCAAGGCTTGTTCGGTGTCTTGCTTGGTTTGGGGTAAATCTTCTATGCCTAGGTGCTTGCCAATCAAGGTCATTTCAGCCAAGTAGCGGTCTTCTTCAGAAGGGTCAAGCGGGTTGAGTGAGAAGCTTTGGTAAGCACGCAAAAAGCTGCTCACCTCGCCCAAGTGAACCCATCGAAGCAAGTCAGGTTCATTGGCCACATAGGCCGAGCCATCGGGCATGGAACCCCGTACATTGGCGTGAATCTGGTTGACCCTTTCTATGGACTTCAAGGCCAACTCGCTGGGCCCATAGGTGGTGATGGCTACAAAGTACGCGGTTCGACCCAAACGGGCTTTGAGGTCATGGCGAAAATTGGAATGGTCCCAGACCGCTGCCAAGGCCCTCGGGTGCAAGGCTTGCAGCATCAGTGACGACAAGCCCCCCACCATCATGCTGATGAAATGCGCATGGACCCGCCAAGGCATAGACGCAGGCCCTAGTAAACCGGGGTCACCCAAAGGTTGTTTGAAATTGTCGAGGGACTGGGTTGAGCCCGTCATCTGTCGGATGTGCTCACCTATCAAATGACGCAGGGGCTCTGGCATGGGCAAAGCAGACCGCACACGGCACGCATGGACGCTGTTAGCAGGGGGGAGCGGCCAGCTGAACATCTTCAAGGCAAAGGAGGGGACTGTTCGGTTTTCTTCTCAAGCAAATGACGCAATTCGCTGAGTTCGCGGTGAACTGTACGCAACTCATGTTCGATGGCGTCGAATTGTGCGTGGTCCTTTCGGTCTTGTTCTTTGTCTGCCGTGATGGAGTCCACGATGACCGCGATAAACAGATTAAAGACAACGAAAGTAGCGATGAGAATAAAAACAACAAAAAAGATCCATGCATAGGGGAACACCTCCATGATGGGTCTGGCCAGTTCTTGTGACCAACCTTCCAAGGTCATGATTTGAAAGAGGGTAAATGCACTTGACCCCAAGTCGCCAAACCATTGGGGGAAATCATGCTGAAAGAGATTGGTCGCAATCACTGCGGCCACATAAAAAATAATCATGATCAGGCCAAAGACTGAGCCCAGTCCTGGTAGGGCGCTCAGCAAACCCCCGACCACTTTGCGCATGCTTTCAACTTTGTTGATGAGGCGAAGTACCCGCAAAACCCTTAAAGCTCTTAAGACCGCTAAAGAACCGGAAGCAGGAATCAGAGCAATACCTACAACGATGAAGTCGAACACACACCAAGGATCTTTGAAATACCCCATGCCTCTGGCAGCGATAAGAACCACGATTTCGGCAATGAAAATCCATAAAATCAGATGGTCAATGAACAGCAGCTGCGGACCTATGCTGTTCATGATGTCGGCATCGGTTTCTAGGCCGAGGATCACCGCATTGAGCAAGATGAGAAAAACCAAAAACTTTTGAACCCATGGGTTTGCCATGAAGTCTTCAATTCGGTTTTTCCAAAGGCTGTTCGAGTGATAGACCTTGTTCATACTGCTGCATCTATTTTGTCAAAAGATGCAGACTTTAGCGTATAGCCCCTGTGGCTAATGTGCGCGTTCAGGCCGCCAAAGAATGGGCCAATGTGAAAACTGAGTTAGGCCCTGTGGGCAATTTGGGCACTTGAAGGGGTTTGAATTTCCTTGGATCGAGCTTGGCTGAGGACGTTGATTTGGGCATAGCACCCCAAGCATCATCAGGTACTTGGTTCATCACGTCGGCCAAACTCAAACCCTTTAAGTGGTTTTCCCAAAAACTTTTCATCAAATGAGAAATCACGTCTTTGCTCATTTCGCCTTGGTCTTCACGGTTGCGTTGTTTGGTTTGTTCTTGAAAATCAAAATGTTTCACCAGGTCGAGCAGCATCAATTCAGAGGGTTTGCTTTGCGTGCAATAACCACCACCTGGACCACGGTAAGACACCACAAAACCCTGCTTCTTGAGTTGCGCGAACAAGGACTCTAAATAAGACACCGATAAGCCCAGTCGCTTGCTCACGAGATCGGTGGTGACTGGCCCATTGTCTTGGTGCTTGCATACCCACAACATGGTGTTGACCGCGTTTTGTGTCAGTTTAGAAAACATATCAATCTCCAGACTTAGTCTTAGTTGCTTACCTATCAAGGGTGCTTGAAGTGGTTGAATGCGTGAAATATAGAGTCAATTGTGCTTTATTCAAGAAAAAAAACGAAATTTGAACCAGTTTCGGTTTATTATTAGGTCAAAACCTATTCAAATCTGCTTGAAAGATACAACCATGTCCCTGAAT
>Ga0209033_1001637_pt1 | contig 12900 bp, 7 predicted proteins | sample LauGreFa1BDMLBDN_2_FD_188218 | JGI IMG/M metagenome (GOLD analysis project Ga0209033, IMG submission 188218) | Freshwater lake microbial communities from Lake Michigan, USA - Fa13.BD.MLB.DN (SPAdes) (version 2) | ecosystem: Environmental > Aquatic > Freshwater > Lake | place: Lake Michigan, USA...
GAACTCAATGACCCACTGAGCATCTTTTCTCCCTCTGTATCGTTTCAGAATAGGGGACATTTCTTTACCACGGCTGTGGCAGGTGTATACAAATTCAAGTTTGGATTCAAGGCTCAAGTTAGATTCAGTTATTTACCATCAACCTATCTAAACGTAGCCATCAAGGATGTGGATGACGGAACAATCTATAATCAGATTCAAGCCCTAACCATATTCAACTTATCATCTCCATCAGAGTATGGGGACATTTACCTCAACGCAACCATCCCTGCCGGTCGTAGGGTGGCTCTGTATTATTCAAGAACAGATGGAGTGGGAGACCCCACCGCTGAGTTGTATTTCTTGTCAGCATATTGGGAGTTATACTCATCACCAATTCTGACCTCATCAGACAACGTGTTATTACAGAATAACCTACCAGGGGAAATCACTTGTTTGGATTTCTTTAAGGGTATTGTCAGTATGTTTAACTTGGTGATTATTCCTCGTGGTGATAGAAACCTCTACATAGAAAAGTGGGACACCTATTTCCAATTAGGTAAGGAATATAATTGGTCTCAGAAATTAGCATTGGACAAGGGTTATACTCTATTCCCAACCAATCAATTAAAGAAGGAATATGTCATCACATTTAAGGATAGTTCTGACCGATTCAGTGTAGTCAATCAACAAGACAGAAACCAACAATTCGGAACATACAGATACATTTCAACCACTGCGTTCCACACAGAAAGGGAGACCATTGAAATACCTTTCGCACCATTACCAATCTCAACCTTTGATGCTCAGAGTGAGAGTAATATTTTAATCCCCCACATCTATACTTGGAACAAGGGGGCTGACTCATTACCAAACCAATTCTCTATGTTGGGTTCTGATTTGAGATTGGGATTCTATAATGGTTTGTTGGATTGTTCTATATCGGGAAGTCCCGTATCAATTTATATTTTGAGTGGGTCAACATCCGTTCCTCACAGCACCTATCCCGCAATATCTCACCTATCATCGTATCAGTATACAACCTCTACGTTCTCTGACTTAAACATCGGAAACCAATATGATTTCTGGCAGATTCCAAATGACACCTATGTTGGTTATACCATCAATGATGTATTCCACGATTTTTGGTCTGGTAGAATTGACCCATTGTATGAGAATGACACCAAGATATTCAAGGGGACATTTAAGTTGACTCCAACGGAAATAAACAACTTGGATTTTAACGATAGGGTGTATTTCCAAAATGCGTGGTGGAGGTTATATTCTATGAACGATGCTGACATCACCGATGTGAATTTGGTGGATTGTCAGTTCCTCAAATTACCTTATGAGATTGTGGACGAATCTTTAATACCCCCAACCTATGAGCAGAGTGAACCCCCGACACCAGTTCCCACACCATCGGCATCCACTCAATCACAGAACGTGTTTATCTCCACAAGTATATTATCTCTGTGTGATGAGACGGCAACGATAAATTTGGTGTATTCCAATTGTTCTACATTATCGGCAGGTTGTTCTGTATTCAGTGATACAACAGCAACGACACCTATTGAGGAAGGAACACTACTAAAACCCGTGGGTCAAAATACTATTTATCAAGTAATAGAATATGGAATTCTCACGAATTTCTCAACTTGCTAATCATCACAATCTATGGCTACAAAAGAAATAGGATTAAAATTAAAAATCTCATCAAGTGGAGAAGAGAAGGTTATTAAGAACCTCTCTGAATTAGAACAAGAACTTGGTCGTCTCCAATCTGAATTAAAGACCTTAGATTTCGGTTCAGAAGCATTTGTTCAAGCATCAAAAAATATTCAGACCTTAAAGACAAGGATTGATGATGTTGAAAAGACCACAGAAGGATTGGGGGCTGAAAAACGATTTCGTGCCTTAGGTGATGCGGTAAACGTTGTTGTGGGTTCGTTCCAAGTTCTGTCGGGTATTATCGGATTGGTGATTTCTGATAGTGAAGATTTGGAAGCCATACAGAAGGCTGAGACCTTCGCTCTTGGAGTCTTAAACGTAGCCTTGGGTATAAACGCAATCAACACCGCATTGGTGGAGAGTGCCACCACAAGAGCGGCTCTTGCTCAGAGATTAAACACCATCGCCACCAAGGCAGCAACCATAGCCCAAGCGGCTTTCAATGCTGTCCTATCTGCTAATCCCGTTTTGGTTGTTGTTGCCGGTATTACGGCTCTGACGGCAGCCTTGGCAATTTTCATAAAAGCGTCAAGAAATTCAACTGAGGCTGAAGAGGATGCTAATGCTGTTTTAGAAGCACAGACAAAATTATTGGGTGAGTTAAATATTGCCCGTATTGAAGCCACCGCTGACGCACAAGTTCAATACAGAATCTTAACAGACAATGTAAGAGCAAGAAACTTGGAGTTGTCAGTTATTGAAGAACTCAAAAAAGAATACCCTGGTTTCAACGCATTCTTAAATAACAACAATGAACTTACCGCAGATGGTAATAGGTTCTTAGAACTCAATATAAAACTATTGGGGATTAAAGCATCGTTGGATACGTTATACAAAAAGAGAACTGACTTAAATGTTCAATCCACTGAGGCACTCAATAGAGTGGCAGAAAACCAAAATAGCGTTATCGGTAGATTGACAAATGCGTTTAAGTTTGGATTGAATCCCGCAGCACAATTCTATGGTGCTGTGGCTGAGTTCCAACCAACCATTAAAGCAGTAAATTCTGAAATTGTTAAACAAGAAGCAGAACTAAATAATTTACAAGGAACATTAAAACCATTACAAGACCAATTAGAAAAACAAGCCAAGGCAGAGTCTGAACTTGGTAAACAGACCAAAGAGACCACCAAGACCTTTGATGTGGCTACGGCTAAGATATTGGAACGTATTGGTGTATTGGATATTCTAATCAAGAAACTTGGAGAGGCTCAAGGAGCCGAACTTACATTCTTGGATGGGGTGTCTCAGAAACAACAAGAGATTATCCAACAACAAGAAGATTTCTTCTCAACTCAGACAGAAGCATTACAGACCCAAGGTGAAGCAGTTGCTAAGACCTTAGAGGATTTGTTCTTTAAGGCTATTCCAAGTCCCGATGATTTCGCACAATCTACGGGTGTTGTCTTCACTATTTTTGACCAAATTGTCAAGAGGTTAGATGACCCAAATCTTGACTTGAGTAAAGCGGTAGGTTTTGATAAATTTTTATCAGATTTTGTTGATGGTGATGAGACCTTGAAAAAGTTTGTTGAGACAATACCAGAGTCTACAAAGGTTTCATTGAATGAATTTTTCAATTCATATAGAGATAGAGTTGTAGGATTACAAACTCAATTCACAGAGATTGGGGGTAAAACTATTACTTTCTTGGCTAAACCACAAAAGGAGATTTTTGATTTATTAAGAAAACTTGAGACTGAACAATCTCTGTTATTTAAGAATAGACTTGCTGAAGGTAAAACAGAAAAACAAATCTACGAAGAAGGTAGAAATCTTATTGAAAAGCAATTACTCGGAACTGAAGGTTTAACTCAAGCCAGAAAAGATTTAGAAGCAGCAACAAAAAAATACAATGATGCTGTTAAAACCGGTAATGTTGATGAAATTGAAGCCGCTGCTCAAGTATTAAAAGGTAAACAAGATATTGTTCTCAAGTATAAAGAACTTGCTGACCAAATCCTTGAGGGTGTTGTTAGAAACAATAAGTTCGTTGAGAGTATTGAGAAGGGTAGACAAGAATTTGAGAAAGCGGCTACAACCATTGACACTAATGCCGCTAAAATACAACAAGGTTTAGACCCCGAAAAGGTTAAAGAATACTTCAAGAAAAATGCTGAAGATTATGTCTTTATTCTTAGAGACATCTCAACTAAAAATCAGAAGTATCTACAGAGATTTGGTGAAGAAGGAATCCAATCAATTCTTGCTGGAATCAATCTTGGATTACAAGAATTGGATGGTAAATCAAGGGAGGAACTACAAGCCCTACAAACCAATTTACAGACCTTAGGTGATGAATTAGATAAGGTATTTGTTGATGAGGTTAAAGGTAATCCATTTATCCAACTCCTTAAAGAAATCAGTAAGAGACTTAAAGAACTCCCGACTGAGGCTGAAGAAAACTTTGAGAAGACCCTTGCTAACGTGGCTAATGTTGTTGAAAAATTCACACAAATATTCAGTGATTTACTTGGTAGAGTTCAAGGTATTTTCGCAGCACAGACATCCTTGTATTTGGAACAACTTGCTTACTCTGAGGAACAAGCCTTGGCAACCATTGGAAACGCCACAGAGAGAGAAAGAAAAGAACAAGCCAAAGTCCAAAAAGAATTCGCACAGAAGAGATTTGAGTTGGAGAAAAAGGCTCGTATTCAAGAACTCCAATTTACAATTGCTAATACCATAGCCAGTGGAGCACAGGCATTCGTTCAAGCGTTGGGACTTAAAGCACCCCCACCGATTCCTCAGTTATATGCTGCGGCTGTTGCGGGTCTGACCATCGCTCAAGTTGCTGTCATTAGAGACCAATTACAATTCACCCAATCAAAACAATTCATCGGTAGACGAGGTGGTTTGATTCAAGGAGCAACACACGAAGGTGGAGGAGTTCCTGCGATGTTAGAGGGGGGAGAATTCGTGGTCAACAAAGAGGGTGTAAGACAATTCGGAGACGTAATCTCGTCAATCAATACAGCGACTGGCGGACGTAGTTTAAGTATTGATGACTCAAGAATTGTTCAAGCAATTGCTTCACAAAATAGCAATACAAAACAACCATTAAAGGCTTATGTTTTATATGATGATATTCAGTCAACAAACAAACTGAATCAGAAAATAACCTCATTAGCAAGATTATAATATTTATTAAAGATGAAGATTTTTGAGTTGACAATCAATGAAGATGACGATTTGTCTGGTGTTGAATACCTTTCGTTAGTTAAAAACCCTGCGACAGAAATCGCTTGGGAAGTATTCAACAACAATGAACCCCACACTTGTAGTGTTGAAGGATATGATTTTGGTTCTGAAGAACTGAGTGTATTGGATAATCTTGGAACAATCCCTAATGGGGATTTTTTCCTCTCTGGTGAGTTTTCTAACGCTGAGATAGAACTTACCCCACACGAGTTCGTTTCAGTCCCTCCAATCACTTCTAATCCATCTGAGCAGAGTTTCGGTGATGACCCCGAAGGTTCTGTTATTACAAGATACTTCTACGCTGTGGATACAACCTACGGAGCACCATTGATTAAAACCTCTCGTGCTCTGTGTCGTAAGATGATTTTGGCTCAAAGAATTTTCTCTTTAACTGACCTTAAAAATCTTTCACAACAACTCACCAATGCGGGGGACACCTACAAATTGGTAATGAGAGCACGTATCAATTCTCAAGTAGATTTTTATACCTACAAAGCGGGAAAATATTGTCGTCATTTATGGAAGAGAGTAGATTTCCCTATCGCCATAAATCAGTCATTTGAGGAGGTATTATCTAAAATCCCAAGTAAGGTTCAACCGGCTTTAGCCAAGGGAACACAAGTTGCGATGGTGGGTCGTCCGTTTGTTTCTGAGATGAGTTTGTTTCCACCCGCAAGAGGTGCTGGTAGAAACGAATTCTCCAAGAAGGATTCAACTCAACCAATCGCATTCCATATGGGATTATTCCTATACCAAAGTCGTTTCGCAGCGATGTTGGCTGAACCCACCGCTAAGACCATCAGTAAGGTCAAGTTATGTTATTACGGAGAACCTGGCGACATCTACCCAATTCCCGAAGGTGAGTGTGTAGAAGGATGGTGTCCCGTTGATGTTTACCCCGAATATTTTGAGGGGACTGGTGATGTGGTTGATAAGTTCCAAGTAAGACACAACTTTGTTCAAGTTCCAAACTATGTTCAAGAGGCGGCTCAAAGTGCTGTCAATTGGGCTGAAGAAAATGGATGGGGTTCTTGTGGAACTGACGTTGGAAAGCAGAGGGCACACGACCTTGCTCGTAGTGGACAAGAGCATTCCTTAGAAACGTTGACCCGTATGTATTCTTATGGTTCAAGACATAAGGTAGATTGGGAGTCATCCAAATCATTTGAGGATGGATGTGGATACTTGATGATGGCTTCTTGGGGATTCACCCCATCAAATTATGACCAAGTAATGTCGTTCTTGGAGAGAGAGATTAAAAAATCTACCGAGATGAACGTAGCGTTCTCCAAAGATGAAATGAAGGGTGATATTACCGCTGTGGTATTCCAACCTAATCAGAAGATTTATCGTTGGGATGCTGAGACCAATTCCCCCTACTTTGTGTTTATGAGTAGAGAGACCATCCGTAAAATGTTGATGAAATTCTCTAAGTCAAAACAAGGTAAAGGTGGGGTTGTGAATCTTGAACATAGTGGTTTGATATTCTCACCCGATGATGTTTATACCTACGAGAACTGGTTGGTTGGTGATGACCCCGAGAAAGATAAGTCTTATGAAATGTTTGGTAGAACTTTTGAGCCAGGGACTTGGATGACCACAATCCACTTCAAGGACAAGAGAATGTTTGAGGAGTTTGTATTGAGTAATAAGACCAGTGGGATAAGTTTAGAGGGCGCGTTCCAAGAAATCCCTTTTAACTTTTTCCAAATCAAAAATGAAAGTTTTGTTGAACCTAAACCAGGTGAAGAAGAAAATGAATTTATGAATCGTTGTGTTTCATCAGACACAATCATAAATGAATACGATACTGAGCAACAAAGAATAGCCGTGTGTTATTCTTATTGGGAGAATAAAACCTTCGCTTATCCCGAGGAGATGGAGGTCAACACCAAAGGTATGGTAGATTACCAAACCCCCAATGGTGATGAGTTAGAAACCAAAGTTGAATTCGCACCATATCCGTGGGATGAGTGTATCAAGGATATGACTGAAAAATATGGTGAGACCGCAGCACCGAAAATCTGTGGTAAAATACGTTCTGAAAATATGGCTCAGATGGGCACTTATGACGGGGCTCCATACTACCCATACTGGCAACAGGCTCAAGAGGCTTCGGTCGCTTTGGGATGTAGTGATTACCACTATATGGAAGAGTATGGGTTCTTCCCTTGTAAAACTCATAGAGAGGCTAAAGAACTCTATCAAGACTATAACATCCTCCAATTATTGGAAATGGTGTTAGAAGATTTGGGTGAAAAATAATTTAGAATTTTAATAAACTATTTATACATAAACTAAACATTCATAAGAATATGAAAAACAAAAACGAAATCTTACAAAGAGTTGCGGAATTAGTTGGCTTTAAGTTTTCATCATATCTCAAATTTGAGGAAGTAGAATTAGAAGGTGGATTGGTAATTTCCAATCAAACCGAAGGCGCTTTTCAAGTCGGTGATGTAGTGTCCTTAAAAAACGATGACGGAACTTTCACGATTGTTGGCGCAGGCGAACATAAACTTTTAGATGGCAGAATGTTCATCACCGATGCTGAGGGTAAACTCGTAGAAATCCGTGAAGAAGAATCTGAAGGTGGAGAAGTAGAGGTTGTAATTGAAGCAGCCGAAGTTCCCGTTGAAGTCCCATCTGAAGTAGAAGATGTTATGACCGAAGGTGTAGTTCAAGCCGTAGTAGAGGCGTTGGCTCCAGTCGTAGAAGAATTAAAAGTATTATCGGAAGAGATGAAGAAAATGAAGAAGGACTATGAGTCATTCAAGGCTTCATCGGCTTACCAACCTCTTAAAGAGGATAAAGCAGTTTCAAGTATGTTTTCAACTGACCACAGATATGAGTTGTTGAAGCAGATGAAAGAAAACTTAAAGAAATAATAAAACAAAAACTAAAATACCTAAAAAAATGAAAAAATTTAATTTTGATTTTGACACTACTGGTATGTCAGATTACCTCAATGCTAACGCAGATTTACTATTACATAAAATTGTAATGGACACAATTGAGGCTTCTGTATACAAAGTAATCCCGAATATTAAATTTGGGGAGTTGATACCCGTGTTTGAGACCGGTGATATTGACACAATCGCTTACCCTGGTAATGGATGTTCATTCACTGGCGGAACAATCGCAATGTCTGAAGTAGAACTCAGAACTTGTCAGTATGTTATAGAAAAAAGTTGGTGTCCGGCGGATTTGGACCGAACAATTATGTCAATTAGATTGGCTCCAGGTTCTTACAACGAGTCAGTTGGTGCTGCTACTGAAGAAGCATTCTTGTCTGACATCTCTAAAAAGGCTAACGTTTACGCATCAAGAAGATTCTGGAATTCAACTCAAGCAGTTGAGGGATGTTCGGGTGTTATTGAGCAGTTAGAAAGTGCTGCGTTGAGTGGTTCTGTTGTGAATATCGGCTATACTGCCCTTACTCCATCAAACGCTATTTCAACTACAAACACCTACCTATTGAATCTTCCAGACCCATTAAAAGTTGTTCCAACGATTATGGCATTGAACCACTCTGATTTTCAAGCGCTACAATTAGCATTGAGAGACCAGAACTTATTCAATTTTAACCCAGTAACTTTACAAAATGGTCAGATGGCTATTCAGATTCCATTCACGAATACTATCGCTATTTCTTGTGAAATTTCTGCGGGTAAAATGGTTCTAACTAATCCGGAAAACCTTTTATTAGGAACTGACCTTTTATCGGATATTACTTCACCGATTTCTTGGTGGTCAAATGACTTCCAACAGACTCGTATGAAATTGGCGATGAAACTCGGTGCGGCTGTAAGTTTCGGTTCTCAAGTTGTATACGCATCCTAATCAATAAACCTCTAAAATTTAATATAGAAAAATTATGAGTTCATCTACATATAACTGCTGTATCACAAATGGGTTGGAGCTCCAGTCCTGCGTGAACAATATACCGGGTCTTGATAGTCTATACGTGTTGACACCAGGCTCGGGAACAACTTGTTCTTTAGAGAGTATCGCTTACTCTGGAACGGGTGAGGTTATTGGTATGACGGCATCAACAACTGGCGCAGAATTCAAGAAGATTGACATCGTTAGAAATTCATCTGCGGCGTTGAACGAGGCTACAAGTATCAACTTGGAATCACTTGGATTTACATACAATACCCAACTAATTTTCACCATACCAGGTCTAAATCAAGGAGCGACTAATTTGTATCAACAAATTGTCCAAAATACTGCGAGTATCTTCATCGTAAAACTGAAGACAGGCAAGTATTTCTTGGCATCTCCATCGGGTATGTTCATTGAATCAGCAACAATTGCTTCTGGTAGTCTTCCGGGAGATTCTCAATTGTATACCATCACATTGACATCAAACGAAGTAATCTCAGTTCCACAAATTGACGTGGCTACTGGTGAGACTTTGACTCAATGGTTGGCTGCTAATTCTAACATCTCTTTAGATAGAGAATAATATAAAACACTAATCAAACTAAGGGGGGGTAATACCCCCCTTTTTTTTAATATGTTGGAGGTAAACAAATCGCTCAAAATCAGAAAGGATAATCTGTATGTTCAAGTTGATGGCTACAGATTGACCGATTTAATTTTAGATTTATGGGGTAATAGAATATTTATAGATGTGGAGTTTTTCAGAGATGGTAAAACAATACTGAAACAACGATACGAGACACCCGATAAAAAGGGGGATGTAGATGTTGATAAACAAATTGAATACATACATAGATTATTAAATGAGTAAGATTTGGAAAGCCCTTGACCAAACATATTTCCAAGGTGAAGTAGTTTACAATTATGGAGGTTTAGTTCCACAATTTTTAGGTGGTGGTGTTCCGAGTCCGACTCCAAGTCCCACACCCACTAAGACACCTACGCCGACACCGAGCACAACCCCTGCTGCGGTTTCTCCTACGCCCACTTCAACTCCTACCACAACACCTACAATTACTCCTACCAACACGATTACACCTACGCCTACTACAACAAAAACTCCTACACCTACGCCATCACCATCATCGGTGGTTTATAGTGAATACTTTGGTTCGGGAACTACAGCCTCTTTAGCGTGTGCTGCGGCTGAAACGTTGGAATTATACTCTAACGAACCATTCTTTAGTTATGACCAACAAGTATTCCAAGATAGTGCTTTAACAATACCCGCTCCAATAAACACTTATTTATCTGCGGGTGATGTTGTCTATTTCGTCAATACATTTTATAGAATTGGAAACGCTGTGGCTTGTCCCGTTCCAAGTCCAAGTCCTACACCTACGATGACGATTACTCCAACGAAGACTCCGACTCCTACGCCTACTTCAACACCTACAACATTTACCGCTGAATACACCGCAATCCTTTCAAGAGCATCGGGATTGGGATACACAGCACCATCTTACTCACAACAAGTATTACAGAACCAACTTATTGTTGACTTAAAAGCCGCTGGCTATTGGGCTAAACTCGGTAATATGTATATGTTCAAGGTTGATTTAACGGGTGGTGGTAGTTCCGCATTTACCCTTATCAACTGGATTTCACCAGCATCCACAACCTCTTCTTTAGGTATTTGGGCGGGATATGTAGATGCCCCAATTCATACCACTCAAGGTTGGAGATTTACAAATCATAATTTCCTTCAATTTGGAAGTAATGTTGGTGCTGGAACTAATCCAATCAACACTACAAGTATTAGAAATAGTGAAGGATTGTATGTTGCGGATTTTGTTGCTAATTCCTCATCGGGAACGAATATTATGTGGAGCAGCAATAATAACTCTTGGAACAAAGCACTTTACAATAATACTAACTCACACACTATATTTAGGGGTGTATCTTTAACTGATAGTTATAATTTCACGGGTCTTGGATTTAAGAGTGCCACTATTGATGGTGTAATTACGGCTGATACGAATATCTACTTCCAAAATAACGGAACACAAACACTTAAAACTAAAACCGCTGCTGACTCTGGTGTAGCAGGTAATCAGTTAGGATTAAACGGATTTGGTAATACGCAAACAACCGCTTTCAGTTGGACTTGTGGTTTTTGGTGGAGTGGAGCAGGTTTATCATCAGCGGATATACCAGGATTTGAGACCATTATTACAAATTATATGAACGCATAAGATGTTATACATTCAACAAAACGCAACGAACAACCTTTTTGTCTTGGCTTCTGAGTTCAAGACCTTGAACAATCCAACGTATCTTTGGAGATTACAAAACTCTCAAGGTAGGGATGTTCATACGTTTATCCCCGAAAATATTTCATCTACCTATCCATCTGTATATGCCACCAAATACGATGTGTTCTCGTTTACCACATATAAAAACCAACCACAGAATTTAATCTATTCTGCGGGAACACCAGTCAATCTACACCTCAATAATGAGAACCAATATTGGCTCGGAATCTATGAGCAGATTTCTCCAACCAATCTGAATCCTCAGTTAGCATATGAGAAATTATACTCTGCCTTGGCGTTTATCTTTGTGGATGATGTTCAAGAATACTACACTGGTAATACATCAAATGTTGCCAACAACGTAATCTATTACAACGTATCAGCAACTCCAAATCCTACTCCAAGTCCTACTGCTAGTATAACACCAACACCGAGTATTACCCCAAGTATCACTCCGTCAATTTCTGTATCCCCAACCAATACTCCATCGGTAAGTCCAACCAAGACACCGACAGCAACGACTACGCCTACCAAAACTCCTACACAGACTTCCACACCTACCATCACCCCTACGAAGACTCCAACTACCACACCTACTCACACGCCTACATCGTCTCTAACACCTTCAATTACCCCAACCAATACCAACACCCCAACGACCACTCAAACTCCTACCACAACTCCTACAAACACGATTACACCAAGTCCAAGTGGTAGTCCTGGTGCGAGTTCAACTCCAACGCCTACAATTACCTCAAGTCCTACTCAGACTCCTACCAATACCCCTACTTCAACCATTACGAGCACACCGACTTATACTCCGACTAATACCCCAAGTATTACTCCGTCAATCACACCAACTAATACTCCTACCGAGAGTGTGAGTCCTACTCCTACGCCTTCTATTACTCCATCAAATACCGCAACTCAAACTCCTACTACCACACCTACGAATACTCCTACGGAAAGTGTAAGTCCAACGCCTACACAAACTCCTACGACAACTCAGACTCCGACAGAGACTCCAACCAATACCCCTACTCAGACCCCTACTGAGAGTGTGAGTCCTACACCTACGCCTACTCAAACACCTACCAATACTCCTACAACAACTATAACCCCATCGGTTAGTCCTACGGAAACTCCGACCCAAACTCCTACAAACACACCGACATCTACATTCGCATCAACACCGAGTTCTACTCCAACCAATACTCCTACGCCGACAACAAGTCCCGCACCAGGATTTGATTGTGCTTGGTCTGCGATTACAGATTGTTGGGTATGTAATGCCAATACTTGGAGTGATTGTCAACCAGTTCCTCCGTATAGTCCTACACCTACGCCTACACCCACTTTAACTCAAACACCGACTACAACTCCTACGATTACACCTACACAAACGGAAACTCCGACCCAAACTCCTACAAACACACCTTCAGCAAGTCCCGCACCACCTTTAGTCTTTAGTGTATCATCGGGAACAACTCAAAATGAGGCTTGTAGTGGGGTATGTTATTTCAATGTTTACGCAATGGATTTAGGTAATTGTGGTGGTTGTTATGGAGCAGGTCTAACTTGTTGGGCTTGTATAAACACATCACAACAAGTTTATCTTGATAGTGCTTTAACAATACCAGTTCCAAATGGATATTACGCTAATGAAATGTCAAGTGGAAATTATGGTGTTTGGAGTATAATTGGTGGATTCCCTCAAGGTGGTGGCTTCAGTGGTTGTGGTGTATCACCCGACTCAGACGCATTAGCATACCTTGCGGCTGTAGAT
>Ga0209033_1001639_pt1 | contig 12893 bp, 9 predicted proteins | sample LauGreFa1BDMLBDN_2_FD_188218 | JGI IMG/M metagenome (GOLD analysis project Ga0209033, IMG submission 188218) | Freshwater lake microbial communities from Lake Michigan, USA - Fa13.BD.MLB.DN (SPAdes) (version 2) | ecosystem: Environmental > Aquatic > Freshwater > Lake | place: Lake Michigan, USA...
CTTGGTAACGCATGGCCGAGTTCATCAGGCACAAGCGGCCATACATGGGGTGGTCCACCCATTGCAAAGCGCCGCGCTCGTGCATGTGGGCGTCGTTGACCACATCGTCGAGGTTGCGCACCGGCGCACAAGCAACGCGGTGCTGCATCAGCACATCAAACAGTTCTTGTTTATTCCATTGAGCTGTGAAGCCACTGACCAAGGCGTCGATCTCGTCCATGTGGGCCACGCGCGACTTCAGGTCTTTGTAGCGCGCATCGGTGAGCAAATCTTCGCGCTGCATGGCTTTGAGCAGCGACTTCCAATGCACCTCGCCGACACAAATGATGGCGATGAAGCCGTCTTTCGTGGGGTAGACGTTGTAGGGCGATTCGGCCAAGCCGCCATGGCGGTTGCCGGTGCGCGCCGGGGCTTGGCCCTGGCTGCCAAAGTACATGCCCAAGTTGGAGGCCAAAGACGGATAGACCGCCTCTTGCATCGACACCTCGACCAAGCGGCCCAGGCCGGTGCGCTCGCGCTCGAACAAGGCCGTCATGATGCCGCCGTACAAATGGATACCCCCAAAAAAATCACACAAAGCAGGGCCGGACTTGACGGGCGGGCGGTCTGGGAAACCGGTGATGTCCATGATGCCGGCCATGGCCTGCACAGTGAGGTCCATGGCCGGGTAGTCTTTGTTGGGGCCACTGCGGCCATACCCCGAACCCGCGCCATACACGATGCGCGGGTTCACGGCGCGCATTTGCTCGTAGCCCACACCCAGGCGCTCCATCGCGCCGGGGGCGAAGTTCTCCACCACCACGTCGCCGCGGCGCACCATCTCGAACAACAACTCACGCCCACGGGCAGTCTTGAGGTTCAAAGTGATGAAGTTTTTGTTCGAGTTGAGCATGGCAAACGGCACCGCCGCCCCACCGACCACGCTGCGCCGGCGCAAATGCTCGCCACCGGGAGATTCGATCTTGATCACCCGGGCACCGGCCATGGCCAGCAAAAAGCTGCAATACGGGCCGTTGTAAATCTGGCCCAGATCGACCACGGTGACGCCATCCAAAGGCAGCGGGCGGCTCATCTCAACGCCCCTTGAATTGCGGTGGGCGCTTTTCGGCAAAGGCCTTGGCGCCTTCGGCCACGTCCTCGGTGCCTTGCAGCATGCGGGTGACCATGCGCTCCCAGCGCAAGCCGGTTTGCAAGTCCATGTCGCGGCTGCGGATGGCCAGCTCTTTGGCCGCTTGCACCGCCAGCGGTGCATTGGCCGCAATCCGTTTGGCATAGGCGTAGGCGGTGGGCAACAAGTCGGCCATGGGCACCACCTTGTTGACCAGGCCCCAGCGCTCGGCCGTGGCGGTGTCAAAGGTGTCGCCAACGAGCAAGATTTCCATCGCAATCGCATACGGCACCTGGCTGATCAGGCGCTGGGTACCGCCATTGGCCGCAACCACGCCGCGCTTGACCTCGGCCAAATTGAAGGTGGCATGGCTGGCGGCAATGCGGATGTCGGTGGCCAGCATCAAGGTGACACCCCCACCCAGGCAGTAGCCGTTGATGGCAGAGATGACCGGCTTCCACACCTCCAAGCCCCGGTTGAGCAATTGGCCGGCTTGGGTCATCCACATCTCGGACATGGGCGTGGGCGCGGTGATGAAGCTTTTGATGTCGGCCCCGGTGGTGAAAGATTTTTCACCCGCACCGGTGACGATGGCCACGCGGATCGCGGGGTCGTCGCGCACCGTCATCCAGGCTTTGGACAGGCCGTCGTAGTGTTCGGCGTCCATGGCGTTGAGGCGCTCGGGGCGGTTGATGGTGATGAGGGCCACACCCTCGTCTGACACGTTGAAATCGATGGACATGTTTATCTCCTAGGGGGTGTCAAGCACGCAAAGCACCCAGCATGTCGCGGGCGATGACCATGCGGTGCACTTCTGAGGGGCCTTCGCCGATGCGCTTGATGCGCATCTCGCGGTACCAACGCTCCAGCGGCAGTTCTTGGGCCACGCCCATGCCACCCAAAATTTGGATGCAGCGGTCGACCACGCGGCCGGCGGTTTCGGTGCCATAGACCTTGGCCACCGAGGCGTCGACCTTGATGTCACGCCCCAGGTCGGCGTTCCAAGCGGCTTGGTAAACCAATAAGCGGGCGGCGCGCAACTCGACCTCGGAGTCGGCCAGCATCCACTGGATGGCTTGTTTGTCGGCCAAATGGCTGCCAAAGGTTTTGCGCTGACGCGCCCAGTCCATGGCGATGTCGAGCGCGGCTTGGGCGATGCCAATGGTGGCGGCGGCATACGGCGGGCGCGCATGCACCAGCCATTCTTCGGCAAAGGAAAAGCCCTTGCCCTCCTCGCCCAGCCGGTCTTCGATCGGCACCTCGTAATCGTTGAAATGCACTTCATACGGTGAGTACGAGCGGATCACCGGGATTTTCGACAGGCTGATGCCGGGCTTGGATTTATCCACCACAAAGCTGGTGATGCCGTCGCGCCCTTTGCTTTCGCCCACGCGCGCAAACACAATGCCCCAATCGGCCATGCCCGCGCCCGAGATCCAAATCTTGGTGCCATTGATGACATAGCGGTCGCTTTTGCGCTCGGCCCGGGTTTGAATGGCCCGACCGGGGTCGGAACCACCGCTGGGCTCGCTGATGGCGACAAAGGCTTTGGTGCCATTGGCCACGTCTTGGCGGGCAAAGCGTTGCTGGTGTTCGGTGCCCTTCCAAATCACATTCGGGGGGTCGAAACCAAAGGCGCCGCAACCCGCGATGTAGGCACCCATGCGGCACTTGGCCGTCTCTTCTGCGGCCACACATTGGCCCAACAGGTTCAGGCCTGCGCCGCCATTCTCCGCCGGGGTTTCAAACAACCACAGCCCCAGGTCGCGGGCTTTGCGCTGCAAGTCAGCCAGTTGTCCAGGTGGTGGGGTGTAAGCGTCGTGCTCCAAGGTGTCTTCCACCGGTTTGACCTCTTCCTGCATGAAGCGGCGAATCGTGTCGCGCAGCATCACCAGTTCTTGTGGCAGCTCCCAGGCGCCTGCGGGGTCGTGCATATCGTTTCTCCTTGTGGGTATTCGTTTGAAATGAAAATATTTATGTCGTCGAGGCGGCCAGGCTTTTGCGCCGTGCCGCGCTGGCCGTGGCGTCCAAGGTGTAACGGTGGGTACCGGTGGCCAAGGTGCGGTCTTGGTCGATCACCACGCCGTAATCACGCTCGGCGGTTTCACGGCTGATGTAGCCGCCGTTCAGATCGCGTTCCACCGCTTCCAAATCGCGCTGCAAGGCCGGGCCGTAGCCGCCACCACCCGGCGAATTGGCGCGCAATTGGTCGCCGGCCTTCAAAGCCCGCTTGTCCTCTTTGCTGCGAAATGGCGGGCGCCAGGTGTTGCCATCGGTGACGAACTCAACCACATTGGCCTGGGCAGCGCCGCCACCGCCGACGCCAAACGGGGCATGGTCGGCGCGGTCACCGAGCACGGTGACCACACAGTCGCTCCACATGGTGAAGCCATAACTGGTGCCGCAGCCACCCCGGTGCCAGCCCGCGCCACCCGAGTCCTCGCGCACACTGAAGTGGTCAAAGCGCACCGGAAAGCGGTGCTCGGACATTTCCAGCGACATGAAGTTGGCCATCGATTGCGGGGGCGTGCCATTGATCAATCCGTCGCTGGCGCGGCTGGCCCCATAGCCGCCGGGGTAGGGAAACACACCCACGTAATAGTTCTTGCTGCGGGGGTGGGTGCCGCTGATGGCCACCACACCAATGGTGCCAAAAAACGCTGCAGGCACCTTGTCGGGAATGGCCTGGGCCAGGGCGCCAAAGGTCACGTCGATGGCGCGGCCCATGGGCTCCAGGTAACCGCCACAAGCCGTGGGGTACTGGGCCGACAACAAGGTGCGCTCGGGCAAGGTGAAGCTGATGGGCCGAAAAGTACCGCCATTCACCGGCACATCGGGGAAGATGTGTTTGATGGCCACATAGCACGACGACAAGGTGGTGTTGCGCGACATGTTCATCGGCCCGGTGGTGCTCGGCCCCGTGCCGGTGAAGTCAAAGTGCATTTCATCGCCCTTGACGGTGATGGCCAGCTTGACGGGGACGGGTTGATCGACGATGCCGTCGTTGTCCAAAAAGTCTTCGCAGCGGTAGGTGCCGTCCGGGATTTCAGCGATGTAGGAGCGCATTTGGCGCTCGGAATACGCGATCATTTCGTTCAAACAGTCTGAGAGCACCGGCGCGCCGTAGCGCTGCACCAAGGCTTCCACACCCCGGTGCCCCACCGAGAACACATTGACCATGGCCGAGAGGTCGCCCGCGATTTCCGTGGGCAAGCGCACATTGGCTTTGAACATGGCCAACAAGCCTTCGTTCAAGCGACCTTGCTCGTACAACTTGACCGGCGGGATGACGATGCCTTCTTGGTGGATCTCGGTCGCTTTGGGGCCCCAACCGCCGGGGACATTGCCGCCAATGTCCATCCAGTGACCGGTGGTGGCCATCACGGCAAACAACTCGCCCGCCACAAAAATGGGGGCCACCAATTGCACGTCTTGCAAGTGGCTGCCACCCAAGTAGGTGTCGTTCATGATCCAGATGTCGCCATCTTTGAAGCCGCCTTGGGCATTGGCCAGGCCAATGATGTGTTGCACGCTGAATTGCATATAGGCCAAAAACACTGGCAAGCCGTAGCGGCCTTGGGCAATGGTCTCGCCCGTGGTCGGGTGAAAGATGCCATTGGCGCAGTCGTTGGTCTCGGAGATGATGGGCGAAATGGCCGCGTGGATGAGGTGCAAATCCATCTCATCGGCAATTTGTTCAAGGCTGCCGCGCACAACGGCCAGGGTGACTGGGTCCATGGTCATTTCACTTTCACAAGCAAGTTGCCGTGCACATCGACGGTGGCGGTCATGTCGGGTTCGATGACCGTGGTGGTGTCGCTTTGCTCGACGATGGCCGGGCCTTCAAAGACCATGCCCGGAGCCAAAGCATCGCGGGTGTAAATGGGGGTGTCATGCCAGCCGCCAAAGTACACCGGTCGGTGCCCAGACGCTTGGGGTTGGCTGCCCTGGGCCGCAGCGGCCATGGTCGGCATGGCAATGCTGGCGCGCGTGCCGACCACGATGGTGCGCAGGTTCACCACCACCACCGCCATGCCTTGCAAGGTGTTGCCAAACTTGTCTTGGTAGGTTTGGACAAAGGCTTGTTCCATTTGCGCCGGTGTCCAGTCGGCTTGGATGGGCACCCGCAGCGAATGGATTTGCCCGGCGTAGGCCATGTCGGCCGCATGGGTGAGCGACGCATGGTCAATGGGCACTTGGCTTTCATCGAGTTGCTTTTGGCCTTGTTGGCGTTGGCGCGCCATGATCTCGGCGAGTTCGTTGGCGCCCAAGCGGTCGGTGCGTTTCTCGATGGTCTGCGACAAGTCGTAGCGCAAATCGGCATACACACAACCCAGGGCGCACAACACGCCGGGGTACAAGGGAACCAGCATGGTGCTCACACCCACCTCGCGGATCAGCGCGCCGCCATGCAAGGGGCCAGCGCCACCAAAAGCCACCAAGGCAAAGTCGCGCGGGTCCAGGCCACGTTCGATGGACATCAAGCGCATGCGACCCGCCATGCGCTGGTTGACCACGGCCAAAACCGCCTCGGCGGTTTGCTCCAGCCCGAGGTTCATTTGTGCGCCCAAGCGCTGCACCGCGGCGCGGGCACCGTCCACATCCAAGGTGGTGCCGTCGCCGTTCATGCGGCTGTCGGGGTTGATGCGCCCCAGCACCACATTGGCATCGGTCACGGTGGCTTCGGTGCCACCCCGGCGATAAGCCACGGGACCGGGCATGGCGCCCGCACTGCGCGGGCCCACTTGCAACATGCCACCGCGGTCCAGGTGGGCAATGCTGCCGCCACCCGCGCCAATGGTGTGCACATCGATCATGGGCAAACGCATGGGAATGCGAAAGTCCAGGTTGGTGAGTTCGGCCACCTCGGGCTGGCCGTTGATGATGACGGCCACATCAAAACTGGTGCCGCCCATGTCGCCGGTGATCACATGGCTAAAGCCCGACTCAGCGGCAATGCGCGCTGCAGCCGTGACCCCAGCCGCTGGGCCGGAGCGCACGATGTAAGCCGCGCGTTCGCTGAGTTGGCGCAAAGGCGCGACGCCCCCGTTGGACTGCATGATGGCCACTTCGCGCTCGTAGCCCCAGCCCTTGAGCTTGTCGGCCAGGTTGCGTGCATAACGCGCCACCAGGGGTTGCAAATACCCTTGCACCACTGCGGTGCTGGTTCGTTCGAATTCGTAGTATTCGCGCACCACCGAGGTGGCGGTGACCAACTCCCAGGCCGGGTTGATGCGGGCCAATATGGCGCGCGCTTGGTCTTCGTGGGCGGTGTTGGCATAGGCGTGCATGAAAGAAATCACCACCGCCTCGACCTTCAGCTCTTGCAAAGCCTCGGCCACGGCGTGCAGGCCCGCTTCGTCCAAAGGACGCAGCACCTGGCCTTCGTGGTCCAAGCGCTCGTCCACTTCAAAGCGCAACTCGCGCGGCACCAAGGGCTCGTGCACGCCTTCCAGGCCATACATTTGCGGCCGGTCGCGCCGACCCAACTCCAACAAATCGCGAAAGCCACGCGTGGTGATCAATGCGCAGCGTGCACCCTTGCGCTCAATCACGGCATTGGTGGCAATGGTGGTGCCGTGCAAGATGGCATCTAACTCACCCGGCTGCAAATGGGCTTTTTCCAATGCATGGAGCAAACCCACCGATGGGTCGTGCGGTGTCGAGGGCACCTTCAATATATGGTGCGCCCGGCCCTCACCCCCCGAGAAATACAAGTCGGTGAAAGTCCCGCCGACGTCGATGCCCACAATCCCGGCCATGCTGTCTCCTTGGGGGCTGCACGCCCCCCTTGGTTATTCGATCCCAGCGACACGTGCAGCGACACCGCCGCTCAAGCCGCCACTTTCACATCTTCTCGGGAAGCCACGCTGCTCACATAGGCCCCCACATGGCGGCCCATGCGCCGCGCCGCCGAATCGGCGTTGCGCGCCTCAATCGCATCCATCACCCGCTGATGCGCCACCCCCACGGCATGGCGCACGTCCGCTGAATTGAACCCGGCCAAATCGGTGGCCGCGTACACGTTGCTGGAGATGGCCGCGATGAAGGCGATCAACAATTCGTTGTGGCTGGCGCGCACCACGCTCACATGCCAATCCAAATTGGCTTGCAAAAAAGCGGGGATGTCTTCACCCGCGTTCATCAACTTGTCGTGCGCTTGCACCAGGGCTGCCCAATCGTCGGCCTGGTGGTGCAGGGCCGCCAAACGGGCTGCTTGGGGCTCTATGGCTTCGCGCACCTCGAGCACCGATTGGTTGCGGATGTTTTGGCCCCGGATGAAGATGCCAATCGAGCGCTCCAGCGTGGCGCTGGTCGGGCGCACCACCTCCGAGCCACCGTTGCGGCCGGTGCGGGTGGCGATCAAACCCTCGACCTCCAAGATGCGCAAGGCCTCGCGCACCGAAGTGCGTGACAAACCCGCCCGCTCCGACAACTCGCGCTCGTTGGGCAACAGCGAGCCCACGCCCAAGCGCCCATTGAGGATTTGCTCGCGCAAAGTCTCGGCCAGCACATCGGCGGCTTTGGGGACGAAAACGGGGCTGAGGTCGATCATCTGCAGGTTTGGGTTGTTGGGCGTTGTCACAAAGATTGCAAATGATTTTTAAGCACAAATGGTTGGACCAAATAGGTGGTTTCCCTGAAAAATCAGATGGATTTACCCTGATAAACAAGGGTTAACCCTTGAATTCAAGCCCTACATGCCCGCCCATGCCGCAGGATCGGCCGCCTGCGTGGGCAGCGTTGCTGGGCTCGCTGCGGGTCTTTGTGTTGGGGCTGAAACCGGATGATGGAAGCGGCTGACCTAAACTGGCCCGAACACCCACCCCTGAAGGAATCACCATGTTCACCACCCGGCCCGAGATCAGCGGCACGTTTGGCGTGTCGGCTGCCAGCCATTGGTTGGCAGCCCAAACCGCCATGGGGGTGCTTGAGCGCGGTGGCAATGCCTTTGATGCCGCAGTGGCAGGTGGCATGGTGCTGCAAGTGGTCGAGCCCCACTTGAATGGCCCTGGTGGTGAAGTGCCCATCATGGTTTGGAGTGAGCGCCTTGGCCAAGCCCAAGTGATCGCGGGCCAAGGCTGCGCCCCGCAAGCGGCCACACCGGCTTATTTCAAAGAGCGGGGCATGGAACAAGTGCCGGGCATTGGGCTGCTGGCAGCCACTGTGCCCGGTGCGTTTGGGGCTTGGATGCGGCTGCTCAAAGACCACGGCACCTGGTCTCTGGCCGATGTGATGGCACCGGCCATTGATTTGGCCACCCAAGGATTCCCGGTCCTTCCCCGCGTGTCCCAAGCGATAGCTGCGGTCAAGCCCTTGTTTGAAAGCGATTGGCCCAGCTCGGGCGCGCAGTGGCTGCGCCAGGGCAAAGTACCACGCCCCGGCTCGCTCATGACCAACCCCGCCCTGGCCCAAACCTATCAGCGCGTGGTGAACGAGGCCACACAAAAAAGCAGCCAGCGCGAAACCCAAATCGATGCGGCTGTGGCCATTTGGTACCAAGGCTTTGTGGCCCAAGCGATTGACGCGTTTTGCCGCACACCGGTGATGGACTCCAGCGGCCAACCCCAGGTGGGTTTGTTGACCGGGGCCGACATGGCCGCTTGGCAGGCTGAAGTGGAAACCCCGTTGTGGCACAGCTTTGGCCGCTACCGGGTGGCCAAGTGCGGGCCCTGGGGCCAAGGCCTGGTGATGTTGCAGCAACTGGGCTTGGTCGATGCGGGCCAGCTGGGCGCATGCGCACCCGATTCGGCCGCGTTTGTGCATGCCATTGCCGAGGCCTGCAAGCTGGCCATGGCCGATCGATTGGCTTGGCTGGGAGACCCCCGGTTTGTGTCGGTGCCCACCGATGGATTGCTGTCTGCCGCTTACTTGGCCCAACGCAGGGCCTTGATCGGTGACCATGCCAGCACCACCCTTCGCCCGGGCATGCCCGGGGGACTGGCTTTTGTGCTGCCCGACCTGGGCGTGTGCGAGCGCACCTTGGCGGTGGCGGACACGCGCTACGGCGTGGGCGAGCCGACCTTTGCCCAACTGCCGCCACCCGCCGATTGGGCTTCGCATGAATTGTTTGTGGGCGACACCTGCCACATCAATGTGATCGATCGCCTCGGCAACATGGTGGCGGCCACGCCCTCGGGCGGATGGTTGTCGTCCAGCCCCACGGTGCCCGGTTTGGGCTTTGCGCTCAACACCCGCTTGCAAATCACTTGGCTCGATGACGGTGTGCCCAATGTGCTGGCTCCCGGCAAGCGGCCCTGCACCACTTTGTCGCCCACCTTGGTGATGCGCGATGGCCAGCCTTACATGGTGATGGGAACGCCGGGTGGAGATCAGCAAGACCAGTGGCAAACGGCATTCTTTTTGCGCCATGCGGTGCATGGCATGGGTTTGCAAGCAGCGATCGACGCGCCGATGTGGCATGTGGATCATTTCCCGGCTTCGTTTTGGCCGCATGCGCTCAAGCTCAACCAATTGGTGTTGGAGAGCCGCTTCGCTGAGGCTGACATTCAGAACCTGAAAGACCGAGGCCATGAAGTGCGCCTGGGCGAGCCATGGTCCGAGGGCCGCTTGTGCGTGAGCACGCGCGAACGCGACAGCCAAGGCCGCTTGATTCTGCGCACCGCCGCCAGCCCCCGGGGCATGCAGGCTTTTGCCGTGGGCCGCTGATCAACCGAGCTGCATCGGAGATTCAAATCGTTGTGGCTGGGCTTGTCAGGCCTGGCCCGACCGCGCTTACAGCATCAATTTGAAAATGGTTTGATTTTTGCGGTCACCTGCTGGACAGTGCGGAAGGGGTTTACCGGTGAATACCCTGAATTCAGATCGGGGCTTCGGTGTTATGTTTCCCCCACCCGAACGCACAGGAGACACACCATGACCGCTACCGCCACCACCGAAAAGCGCCGCCCCACCCACGAAGAAATCGTTGCCACCCCACGATCCACTTTTGTGGATGTGCTGAACATGCCTTGGACGCCGTCCAAGTTTCCGGGCGTGGAAGTCAAGGTGTTGTACCAAGACGCAAGCGGCATGTTGACCGTGCTCTCGCGCATGGCACCGGGCTCGTTCATTCCTTTGCACACCCACACCGAAATTGAACAAACCTACATCTTGGAGGGCAGCTTGGAAGACGAGCAAGCGCCAGCCACAGCGGGCAACTTTGTGTGGAGACCAGGTGGCAACACCCACATCGCGCATGCCCCCAATGGCTGTTTGTCGATTTCGTTTTTCACCAAACCCAATAAATTTTTTGACGAGGTCAAGTGGTTCAACGAGCTGTGATGCACTTGACACAGCCCTGACCTGGCCTGGGCATGGCCGCCGCGCCTGCCCAAGCCCCATCCCTGACAAACAGACAGCCCCCCATTGCAGCTTTTTGATTGAAAGAAATCCCATGACATTGCCCAAGCGCCATTTGCTTTTATCCGCCTTGTCCCTGGCATTGGCATCGCTGATGCCGATGGCTGCCCAGGCCCAAAACCTCAAATGGAACATGCCCACGCCCTATGCCGATGGCAGCTTCCACACCAAGAACACGCGCATGTTTGCCGACGAAATCCGGCAAGCGTCTGGCGGACGCATTGATATCACGGTGCACTCCAATGGATCGCTGTTCAAGATGCCCGAAATCAAACGCGCGGTGCAAACCGGTCAGGTGCCGATTGCCGAAACCAACCTGCCGGCCTACGGCAACGAGTTTGCGTTTTTTGACATCGACGGCATTTTGTTTTTGGACCGTGGCTACGATGCGGCCGAGCGTTTGTGGAAAATTTCCAAGCCCTATTTGGACAAGCGCCTGAACGCACAAGGCATCACGATTTTGTACACCGTGCCCTTTCCTGGCATGGGCATGCTCAGCAAAAAAGCCGTCACCAAACTGGAAGACTTCAAGGGCATGAAGCACCGCAGTTGGGGGCCAGCGGCATCGCGCTTTGCCGAATTGGTGGGGGCCACGCCCACTGTGCTGCAAGCCTCTGAGTTGAGCCAAGCCTTCACCGTGGGCATTGTGGACGCCACGCTCACCTCTTCGACCACGGGTGTGGCCACACAGGCTTGGGAATATGCCAAGTACTTCATTGACTTTCAAGCCGCGCACTCCAAAGACACCATCTTGATCAACACCCAGGTGTTCAAAGGCTTGCCCACCGATTTGCAAAACATCATCCTGACCGCTGCGACCAATGCCGAAAAACGCGGTTGGGAGTGGAGCAAGCGCGAAGGCGACGAAACCAAGGCCCGCTTGGTCAAAGAGGGCATGACCATCGTGGTGCCCGACGCCAAATTCCAAGCCGACTTGAAGAAAATTGGCGACGTCTTGGCCGCCGACTGGGAAAAGCGTGCTGGCCCCGATGGTGTGGCGGCGCTCAAAGAATTCCGCAACAAGTAAAAACCACCGATGCGCAAAATTCTCAATGGCTGTTACACAGCCTGTGGGGTGGTGTCGGGCTTGGCCTTGGTGGGTATTGTGGCCTTCGTGCTGATCCAAATTGTGGCGCGGCCCTTGGGGCTGGTGGTGTCGTGGAGTGCCGAGTTTGCGGGCTATGCCATGGCCGCATCATCCTTCATGGGCTTGGCCTACACACTCAACTCCGGCGGTCATATCCGTGTCAACCTGCTGGCCGATCGCTTGCCCCAAAGCTGGCAGCGCTGGCTTGAACGCCTGTGCCTGATCATGGCGGCGGGCATCGTGGGCTTTTTTGCTTGGTACTGTGCCGTGATGACCTATGACTCCTACCAGTTCAACGAAATGGGCCAAGGCATCATTGCTGTGCCACTGTGGATTCCGCAGTTGTGGATGGCGCTCGGCGTGGCCTGTCTGTGGCTGGCCTTGGTCGACAACTTGATCACGCACCTCATGAACGAAACCACCCAATACCCGCGCGATGGCACACAGCCTTCACCCACGTGAACCATGAGCAATGAACAACTCGCCCTGATCACCTTGCTCAGCTTGGGGCTGCTGCTGGGCAGTGGGCTGTGGATTGCCATCGCCCTGCTGGGTTCTGCTTTGGTGGTGTTTTTTGTGGGCACCACCTCCCCCGCTGGCACCATCATGGCCACCTCGATTTGGGGCGGCAGCGCGAGCTGGACCTTGACCGCCTTGCCCATGTTTATATGGATGGGCGAGATTTTGTTTCGCAGCCGCTTGAGCGAAGAAATGTTCAAGGGCCTGGCCCCTTGGCTGAACCGGTTGCCAGGGCGCTTGTTCCATGTCAATGTGATTGGTTGCGGCATTTTTGCGGCGGCTTGCGGCTCATCCGCCGCCACCATGGCCACGATTGGGCGCATCTCTTTGCCCGAACTCGACAAACGCGGCTATGAACCCAGCTTGAGCATGGGCGCTTTGACCAGCGCCGGCACGCTGGGCATCATGATCCCACCGTCCATCACCTTCATTGTGTATGGCGTATCGGCCGAGGTGTCGATCGCTCGTTTGTTTGCAGCAGGCATTTTGCCGGGCATCGTGCTGATGCTGCTGTTCATGGGCTACATCGCCTTTTGGTCGATGCTGCACAAAGACAAAATGCCACCTCCAGAGCCCTCCATCGCCTTCATGGAAAAACTCAAGCTCAGTCGGCATTTGATTCCGGTCTGCATTTTGATTGCGCTGGTGATTGGCTCCATCTACACCGGTGTGGCCACCCCCACCGAATCGGCAGCGATTGGCGTCGCAGGGGCTTTGCTGCTGTCGGCCATTTCCGGCACTTTGACCCGCGCCAACTTCATTGAGAGCGTGCGCGAATCGGTGCGCACCTCATGCATGATTGCCTTCATCATCATG
>Ga0209033_1001648_pt1 | contig 12842 bp, 12 predicted proteins | sample LauGreFa1BDMLBDN_2_FD_188218 | JGI IMG/M metagenome (GOLD analysis project Ga0209033, IMG submission 188218) | Freshwater lake microbial communities from Lake Michigan, USA - Fa13.BD.MLB.DN (SPAdes) (version 2) | ecosystem: Environmental > Aquatic > Freshwater > Lake | place: Lake Michigan, USA...
GCCGATGCCCCGCATCCGCGGATGGTAATCGCGCCAGCCGAGGAACCTCAGGAAGTTGGGGCTGCTGAGGACAATCCGGCCACCCGGGGCGCAGACGCGGACCGCTTCAGCGATGAAGGCTTCCGGATCTTGCACATGTTCCACCACGTTCAACGCTCCGACTCGTTGGAAATGTCCGTCGGGGTAGGGGAGCCGGTTGCCGTCGTACAGCAGGCAGCGGTCGTTGAAGGCACGGGTGCGTTCGATGTTGGGTGCCGACACGTCCACTCCGTGTGCCTCGAAGCCCTCGCGCGTGAGTTGCGCCACGACTTGTCCCACGCCGCATCCGATATCGAGCAATCGTGCGCCCGGCGTCGAAGGCCGAAGGGTACGGGTGAACTTGGCGTAGAAGGCCGCATCCCAGTTGGCCAGAATGTCGGCATAGGCCGAATCGTTGCGGACGTGGTCGAGGTGGCTGGGTGTGGAGGCCATGGTCAGTCAGCGTGCGGAGCCTTCGGTGCCAGAACGAGGATGCCCACCAGCAGCAGGGCTGCCATGACGGCCGAAAGGCTGGCCCACAAAGCTTGGTGAGGCGGATCGAAGCGGTATTCGACGGTGTGTTCGCCAGCGGGAACGGAGACTCCTCGCATCAGAAAGTTGGCCCGCAGTAGCGGTGTGGCTTGGCCGTCCACGGTCACCTTCCAGTCGGGATGCCAACGGTCGTTGAGCAGCAAGAGGCCGGCTGCGCTCGAGCGGGTCTTCACCGTGATGTGCTTGGGTGCGTACCGTGTGATGGTGGCTTCGGACGATGCGGCCGTGGGCGACGGTGTGGCTGCGGCGAGCTTCTCCGAAACGAGGACTTGCCGGGTTGGGTCCCAGTCGGGCGCGCGCAGCCGCTGGAGGGTTTGCGCGTCATCGAGGCCGGCCAGCCAATCGGTGTAGAACTTCGCGCGGGGCAGGGCACCGGTGAACTCGAGTACGGCAAAGGGTCCCGTTTCGGACGCGGTAGCCGTGAGCAATTGCACCATGTCGGCGGTGGCGGTTGAAGCGTTGGGGGGCGTGACTCCCGGCTTGAGACCGAGGCCGAAGGGCATCTTCAGGCGGATGCGTTTCTGGACGGGGTCCACCATGCCGTTGAGCTGGTCGACCACTTCCTTGGATCCCAGAATGTACCGGGTGTTGGTGAGCTGCCATAGGCGGCCGACCAAGGGTAGATTACTTTGATTTTCCATCAGGCCCAGCGCGCCAAAATAGGCCGTCTCGAGCTCGGGCACACGGGGCATCTGGGAGATGTCCAGCGACTGGATGTTGAAATACTGGAACTGGTTCTCCAGCCATTCCTTCTGCAGGTAGGTCCACGAGAGCGCGGCATCGCCCCCGACCAGCGGGCCTTGTCGGTGCGGATCGAGGAAGGCGGTCACGCGCTGCTCCCAAGGCTTGTCCTTCAGCAAGTCTAAGACAGGGTTTGATTGATAGCGGGTGACCCAATCGTAGTGCTTCACCCAGGGCGTGTTGGCCCGGTAGAGGTCCACCACCAGCACTGCACCGAGCAGCATCCAGCCGATTCGGGCCCGGGTGCCGTTGAAGAATCCGGTGATCATTCCCGCGACCAATCCCAGGGAGAGAGCGAAGAAACCCAGAGCCTTCCACACCTCGCCGATGGAGAACTCCGCAGTGGCCGGCGGCCCCATGTGGAACTCGATGCCGCGCAGGTAGGTTTTCAGTTCGGAGGCGCTCCCTGCATAGTTCAGGGTTCCTACCGCCGCGATCGCGAAGCAACCCAGTGCGCCGAAGACCCAGTTGACCTCGCCCGATGCGGCCGTCTTTCTCCAGGTGGCGAACTGTTCCTTCCAGCCGCCCAATCGTTCCTTGCCCGAGGCCAATGATCCCCGGGCGATGGCCTCCAGTCCGTAGGCAAAGAGAACCCACAGGGCGAGGTGCATCACGTGCAGGAATTTGGAGGGAATACGGATGGTCGAGAGGTAGGGGATGGCAAAGAAGATCCGGTAGAACGGAGCGAAATGCCCCCAGGACAGCGCCAGCGATCCGGCCGCCACCGCGGTCCAGAACCACACCATCCGGCGCTCCTGTTCCGAGTACGGAGACTGCTTTTTGCGCAGCGAAGTGGCCGCGGCGTAGCTCGCCACGAGAACCACCATAATTCCGGCATACTCGCCTGCCCCGCTCCAGCGGCCCTTGGAAGTGCCGTCAAAGCCCACCGCTCCCCAGTACGCGCCGCCATCCGGGCTGTCCATGCGGTAGCCGAAGAGTCCTGGGACGATGATTCGCAGTGATTCCACCGGCGGCAGGCTGATCGCTGAGGCGAACTGCCACCGCTGCGCCTCGCTCTCCCGCGTCTGGGACATGCCTGAGACGCCCACGATTTGGGTTCCGACCAGAGTGGATAGGGAGTGGGATGCCAACCAGCCCGCACAACCCGCCACCAGTCCCAGACGGAGGATTCCGCTGACCCAGGAACGGGAAGTGCCTGCGGAGCCGGTGGTTGAGATCACCACCGTGAATGCGGCGACCAAAAGACTGAAGATCGCGCCGACATCCGCGCCTTCGTCGAGGAGGTCGCCGCGCGCCATTCGATTCCGCCTGAGGAGATCCGTGCGTTGCTTGCGCAGGGACAGTCGCAACCGCGCATCCTCGCGGCCATCGCGCGCCCCGCCGAAAGCGTGTTGAAGTGGTGGGAATACAGTGCGCGGCTCGTTTCGAGCGAGCGCGTCAGCCGCGGCGTCGAATTCGCTCGTGAGCACCGCGAGCGCCTCGATGCCGTGCATGCGGCGACCGGCGTCGATCCGGCCTTCATCGTGGCCATCATCGGCATCGAAACCAACTACGGTCGCAACAAGGGCTCGTGGCGGGTGCTCGATGCGCTCATGACCTTGGGCTTCGACTACCCTCCCCGCAGCCGATTTTTCCGCTCCGAGCTCGAGCAGTTCATGCTGCTCGTGCGTGAGGAGCGTCTCGATCCGTTGGCAACCCTCGGCTCCTATGCAGGCGCCATGGGTGCACCGCAGTTCATGCCCTCGAGTTATCGCCGCTATGCCGTCAACGGAACGCTCGATGGCGCGCTCGACGCACGCCGCGATCTGTTCGATAGTTGGGACGACGTGATCGCGAGCGTCGCGAACTACTTCACCGCGCACGGCTGGGAGCGCGACGCACCCGCAGTGCTCGAAGCTACCGCACCCGCCGAGGTCATCGCCACACTGGAGCGCCGCAACCTCGACTTGAACACCACGCTCGAGGGATTACGGACCCAAGGCGTGAGCGTCGACACGAATCTGCCACCCGACACGCGAGCGATGCTCGTGCCGGCAGAACTGGCCGATCGCCCGAGCGCCCGCGTGGGCTTGAAGAACTTCCATGTGATCACGCGCTACAACCGCAGCATTCTGTACGCCATGGCCGTCAACGATCTCGCGGCAGCCATCCGGCAGCAGACCGCCACGGTACCGACGACGCCGGCCGCCGCTCCATCGCCGCAGCCGATCCCGTAAATGCGTCGCGCCATTCCGGTCCTGTTGTTATCGCTGCTCGTGCTGCAGGGCTGTAGCCTGCTGCGGCGAGGTCCGGAGGCACCACCCAAGCCACCAGCGGGCGTTCCCAAGCCGCCACGCGATCTCGCCTCGATCCCCGATGCCGTACCGCAGGCCGAACCGCGCAGTCGCTACGGTAATCCGGAGACCTACGAGGTCTTCGGCAAAAAATACCGAGTCATGAAATCCGCGCGCGGTCATGTCGAGCGCGGGCTTGCCTCGTGGTACGGACCGGGGTTTCACGCCGAGCGCACCTCGAGCGGTGAGCCGTACAACATGTACTCGATGACCGCAGCCCATAAGACGCTGCCGATCCCGAGTTACGTCCGTGTGACGCACCTTGGCAACAGTCGCTCCATCGTCGTGCGCGTCAATGATCGCGGGCCGTTCGTCGGCAATCGGATCATCGACCTCTCGTACACGGCTGCGTACAAGCTCGGCATGATCGGCACCGGGACGGCGCCCGTGGAAATCCGCGTGCTGCAGCCCGGTGACGCGAGCTCTGGCCGGGCAATCGTCACCACGCCTGTGGCGCCAACTCCAGCGCCGACTCTAGCGCCGACTCCAGCGCAGGCCGTCGACACGCCAAGCCTCGGCATCAGCTCGCGCTTTCTGCAAACCGGGTCCTTCGGCTCGCGGGCCAACGCCGATGCCATGACGCGTCGGCTTGCGCAGTCGGGCATCCGCAACGCCGTGATCCGCGAGGCGCGTATTGGCGAGCGTGTGGTGTACCGCGTGCAAGTGGGCCCACTCGACAATGCCGTCGAGGCGGATGATATGGTCGAGCGACTGCGACTTGTCGGCGTGCCGGATGCCCGTCCGGCTCACGAGTGAGGCGGCTACAATAGACGGGCGTTTCGTTTCACCTTCGTTCGTCTGGAGTCTGTCTTGAGCCTGATGTTTGTCCGCCGGATGCTTTTTGCTCTCACCCTGATCTGTTGCGCAGGGTTGTCGCCAGGCGCTGCCTCGGCGGCGACCACCCAAGCCGCTCCCATTCCTCCGCCACCGGCGGTTGCCGGTCGCTCATACGTGCTGATCGACCACGCTACCGGCCGGGTACTGGCTGAGCGCAATGCAGACCAACGCGTCGAGCCCGCCAGCATCACCAAGTTGATGACGGCGTACGTTGCCTTTCGCGCCTTGGCCGAGGGTCGCCTCAAACTCGATGAGCGCATCTCCATCAGCGAACGCGCCTGGCGTTCGGAAGGCTCGCGGACCTTTCTCAACGTCGGCGATCAGGTGCCGGCGGAAGTCCTGCTGCAAGGCATGATCGTGCAGTCGGGTAACGATGCCGCCGTAGCCATCGCAGAGCGCCTCGCGGGTTCGGAAGCCACGTTCGCGCAGTTGATGACGGAGCAGGCCAAGCAGATCGGCATGAGGAACTCGAGCTTCGCCAATGCTACGGGCCTGCCGGATCCGGCCCTCTACACCACGGCCCGGGATATCGCGATTCTCTCGCGCGCAATGATTCGCGAATTCCCGCAGTACTACCGCTGGTATTCGCAGCGTGAGTTCGTGTGGAACAACATCCGGCAGGGCAACCGCAATGGTCTGCTCTACCGCGACCCCACGGTCGATGGCATTAAGACGGGTCACACAGACTCTGCCGGCTACTGCCTCGCAAGCTCGGCCGAGCGTAACGGCACGCGCATGATCGCCACGATCTTCGGCACCGAGTCGCCGAAGGCACGCGAAGATGCCAGTGCTGCGCTGCTCAACTACGGTTTCGCCTTCTACGAAACGGTGACGCTGCGCAAAGCGGGCGAGATGGTATTGAGGCCGCGGCTCTACAAGGGCACCGAGCAGGACATCGCCGTAGCACCGCAGAGCAATGTCAGCGCCACCATCGCCCGCGGCGGCCTGTCGCGACTGCGCACGGCCACGCGACTCGACGAGCCGCTGGTGGCCCCGCTCAAGGCAGGCCAGCGGGTCGGCGAGATGCAGATCCTCGACGGCAAGACGGTGATTCGTCGCGTGCCTCTTGTCGTCACGACCGAGGCGCCCATGGGTGGCGTCTGGCCGAGACTGCGCGACACCATCGCACTGTGGTTCAGGTAAGCACCATGGCCGACCCGCTGCCGATTTGTCATCTCAACGGCGAATGGCCGGCATTGCGAGAGGCGCGTATTTCGCCACTCGATCGCAGCTTCCTGTTCGGCGATGGTGTCTACGAAGTGGTACCTGTCTTCGAAGGTCGGCCGTTCCGCTTTGCAGAGCACTTTGATCGACTGTCGCGCAGCCTCGCGGCGCTGCGTATTCGCGACCCGCATAGTCGGGATGACTGGCGAGCACTCGTACGCGAGCTGATGCAGCGCAATGGCGGCGGCGACATGTACGTCTACGTGCAGGTCTCGCGCGGCGCAGAATACGGGCGCAACCACGCACCCTTTCCCGACGTACCACCGACTGTGTTCGCCTTTTGCGCGCCGCTGCCCAAACCCTCGGCCGCGCAGTTGCAGGAGGGCTTGCAGTGCGTCACGGCTCCGGACATCCGCTGGGCACGCTGTGACATCAAGTCGGTCGCGCTGCTCGGCAATGTCATGCAGCGTCAGCTGAGTGCGCAGATCGGTGCTCACGAGACGATCCTGCTCAAGGATGGTCAGATGATGGAGGCGAGCGCCTCGACCGTGCACGTGGTGCTGCACGGCGTAATCGTCACACCGCCGAATTCGAATGAGATCCTGCCGGGCACCACGCGCTCGGTGGTTGAGGAACTGGCAGATCGGCTCGGCGTGCCGCGCCAAACACGACCCGTCAGTGAAGCCGAACTGCGTTCGGCTGAGGAGGTCTGGTTGGCCTCGGCGACGCGTAACGTGTCGGCGGTAACCCGTGTCGATGGTGCTCCGGTGGGTGATGGCAAACCGGGGCCCGTGTGGCAGAAAATGTGGGCGGCTTTCCTGCAACTGCAAGCAGAGCTTAGGGATCAACCCTGGTGACCCATTCGAGCGGCGCCAACGGCGAGAGCCCGCTGCGCTTTCCCACCGATTACCCCATCAAGGTCGTCGGACGCAGCGAGCGCAGTTTTCGCGCCCGGATAGATGCGGTGGTGCTGCAGCACTGCCCGGATCTTGCCGCCGAGCGCATTGCCGAGCGCGCGAGCGGCGCTGGCAACTTCATTTCGATCACCTACACCATCGTGGCCGAGAGTCGCGAACACGTCACGACGCTCGTCGGCGCGCTGGTCGCAACCGAGGGCGTGCTGATGGTGATCTAGCGATTGCCCAGCGACTAGCGACCGATCAGCGAGAGGAACTCGCGCCGTGTGTCCGCATTGGACTTGATTGAACCACGCAGTGCAGAGGTCACGGTCGCCGTTCCGGTATGGCGTACGCCACGGGACTCCATGCACATGTGCCGACACTCGATGACCACAGCAACGCCAAGGGCCTGCAAATGAGTGTGCAGCGCATCGGCGATCTGGTTGGTCAGTCGCTCCTGCACTTGCAGGCGGCGGGCGTAGATTTCGACCAGGCGGGAAATCTTTGACAGCCCGAGAATGCGTTTGTCGGGCACGTAGCCCACGTAGGCCTTGCCGAAGAACGGCGCAAGATGGTGCTCGCACAACGAATACACCGGGATGTCGCGGACGATGACCATCTCGTCGACACTCTGCGCGCCATCCTCGAAGGATTTGAGAATTTCCTCGGGCTTTTCCCGATAGCCCCGGGTGTATTCCTCCCAGGCCTTGAGAAAGCGAGCCGGCGTCTCGAGCAGACCTTCGCGGGCCGGATCCTCACCGATGTAGGTAAGGAGGTCGCGAACCATCTCGAGTTCTTTGGGGGTGGGCTTATGTTTCATGGACGTGTCTCGACAGCAGTGGTTGCAGTTCGGTCAGCACGTCTGCGGCCACACGCGACACCTCGGTGGGGCCGCTCAGCGCGGCCAACTGAGTCATCGCGAGCCCCTCGTAACCGCAGGGGTTGATACGCGCGAACGGTTCCAGATCCATGGCCACGTTCAACGCGAGGCCATGATAACTCGCTCCGCGCCTCACCCGTATGCCCACACTCGCCAACTTGGCCCCGGAAACGTACACACCCGGTGCCTTCGGCCGCGTGGCGGCCGATATACCGTAACGCGCAACACAGCGAATGACCGCTTGCTCGAGCGCGGTGACGAGGTCACGAACACCGAGGCCCGCGCGACGCAGATCGATCAGTGGATAGACTACGAGCTGACCCGGACCGTGATAGGTGACCTGTCCGCCGCGATCGACGCGAACGACTGGAATGTCACCTGCAGCGAGAACATGCGAGGGATCGGCATTCATGCCGAGCGTGAATACCGGTTCGTGTTCGAGCACCCAGATTTCATCGGCCGTCTGCGCATCGCGCAGGTCGGTGAAGCGCTGCATCGCCTGCCACGTGGGCAGGTAATCGACGCGGCCGAGTTCAACGACGCGGGCTGGCAAGTTCGCTGAGGGCTGCATTATCGAGGCCGGCGTTGTTGCCGGCGAGCGCCTGCTCGGCTCGATAACTCGAGCGCACGAGCGGACCGGATACGCACTCGCGAAAGCCGCGCTCAAGCGCCCAGTCGCGATAGCGATCGAACTGCTCCGGCGAAACGAAACGCTCGACGGGAAGGTGCCGCGCCGTTGGCTGCAGATACTGCCCGAGCGTGAGCAGATCCACCTCGTGTGCACGCAGATCGTCCATCGTCTGCGCGATCTCGTCATCCGTCTCACCGAGGCCGAGCATCAGACTCGACTTGGTCAGTACGTCGGGGCGGTGCTGCTTAGCGTGATGCAGCACACTCAAGGTACGCGCGTAGCCCGCGCGGGCGTCGCGCACGGGATGCGTCAGCCGCTCGACGGTTTCGACGTTCTGCGCAAAGACCTCGAGGCCCGAGTCGACGACGGTTTCGACGTCACCCATCACACCCTGAAAATCAGGCGTCAGTGCCTCGACGGCTGTGGCGGGCGAGCGCGCCTTGATGGCGCGCACTGCCGCCGCGAAATGGGCCGCCCCGCCATCGGGCAGGTCGTCCCGGTTGACCGAGGTCAGCACCACGTAGCGCAGGCGCATGAGTTCGACCGTCTTGGCCGTGTTCTCCGGCTCCTCAGGATCGAGCCAACCGCGCGGATTACCCGTGTCCACCGCGCAGAAACGGCAGGCACGCGTGCAGACCTCGCCCATCAGCATGATCGTGGCCGTACCGGCATTCCAGCACTCGCCGATATTCGGACACTTGGCTTCTTCACAAACCGTAGCGAGACGATGCTCGCGCACCGTGCGCCGCACGGTCTCGTAACCCGGACCCACGGCGAGCGGTGCCTTGAGCCAGCGCGGCTTGCCGCCCGGCACGCGCGCAGCACCTTGCGCGGTGGCCTTGATGCCATCGCGAATCGCGCTGAATCCGTGCGCGGTAATGTACTTCTCGCCGCTGCGAGTGGGGCCGTCCGTGCTCATGACGTCAAAGTGTACGCCGATGATCTCGCTCAGCCCACAGCGCCGGCGGCGAGGCGCTCGTCGAGATCGCGCAGCCGCTCCGGCGTGCCGATGTCGAACCATAGTCCCTGGTACAAGCGACCACGAAGCCGCTGCGCGGCAGCAGCCCGTTGCAGCAACGGCAGTAGTGGAAAGCGACCCTCCTCGTAGCCGGCGAAGAACTCGGGGCGATAGACGCCGATTCCGGCGAAGGTTAAACGCGGTGGCGCATCGGCCGCGGCCAGCCGCTCGGGATCAGCCAGCACGTTGAGCGAGGCCGTCGCTCCCGGCACCAAGGCGAAATCGCCGCGCGGATGCTGCGGGGGATTGGGGACCAGGATGAGGCTCGCCAAAGCCTGCTCATCAAGCCGGGGCGGATGCGAAAAATCGAAATCAGTCCAGATGTCGCCGTTGACGACTAGAAAGGGCTCGGGGCCGAGTTGCGGCAGTGCGCGCAGGATGCCACCACCCGACTCGAGCGCCTCGCCCTCGGCGCTGTAACGGATGATCAGACCATAACGACTGCCATCACCGAGCGCTGCCGGAATCTGCTCGCCAAGCCAGGCATGATTAATCACAACCTCGCGGAATCCAGCCCGCGCAAGCGCCGCCAGATGCCACTCGATCAACATCCGGCCACCCGCCTCAAGCAGCGGCTTTGGACGCAGGTCGGTCAGTGGTCGCATGCGCTCGCCACGACCCGCGGCCAAAATCATCGCCTTCACGAACGACCCGCCAACGCCCGCGTATGGGCCGCGGCCAATTGCGGCAGCACCTGCTCTAACCATTGGCCAAGTGCTGCGAGCTCAGCGTAGCGGCGACAGCTGTCCTGCAGATACTCGACGGTTAGTGGCAAATCGGCGAGGTAGCCGCTCTTGCCATCCCGCCACCACAGACGCGCAAAGATGCCGAGAATTTTGATATGCCGCTGCACGCTGACAAGATCGAACCAGCGTAGGAACTCGGCGTCGTCCGCTCCGGCAAGCCTCCGGGCACCTTGGCCAAGCAGCGCCTGGCGGTGCGCGAGCACCCAGGCTTCGACCCGTTCGCGCGGCCAACGGATGTAGCAATCTTTGAAGATCGAGGCGAGGTCGTAGCCCACGGGGCCCGCGAGCGCATCCTGAAAATCGATAATCCCCGGACCCCGCGCGGGCAGCACCATCAGATTGCGTGAGTGATAGTCGCGATGCACAAAGACCTGCGGTTGCTGCAAGGCCTCGGCGATGAGGAAACGAAACGTGGTCTCGAAGAGCTCCGTCTCAGCCGCGCTCACCGGACGCTGCAGATGCCGACCGCAAAACCATTCCGGCATGAGCACGAGCTCGCGCCGCAGCGCCGCCTAGTCGTAGGGTGCTAGTTCGTGCTGCAACTCGCGGCCTCGCACCTGCAATCTGGCCAACGCCACCAGCGCTTCACCGTACAAGGCCTCGGCACGTCCGGCATCCTGTAGCGCGCTCAGGTACGAGGTGGTGCCGAGATCCTCGAGCAGCACGAAGCCGCGCTCGCGATCCACCGCATACACCGCGGGCACGTGCACGCCCGTTTGCGCCAGCAGCGCGCCGACATGCAGGTACGGACCGATATCCTCCTGCGCGGGTGGTGCATCCATGACAATAAGCGAGGCGCCGTCACGCAGGTGGACGCGGAAATAACGCCGGAAACTCGCGTCGGCCGACGCCACCTCGACGCCGCGCACGTCATGCGCAAGCTCGCGTGTAACCCAGTCGGTGAGCGCAGCCAGGCGCAAGTCGGGGGCAGACATGAACCGATTATAAGGGCCGGTGCATAATGGGCGCAGATCATGTCGCGCTCCACTGCATGCCTCGTCACCCCGCCGCTGCTGGCGCTGCTCGGGTGCACACTCGTGATTGGCGAGTCGCGCGCCGATGTAGCCGAGGCGGTGACGACGACGATGCCGGTGCCGACGGCGCTGCAGACGCCGATGCGCTGCCCCGCGCCGAGCCCCATCGCCGGCATGCAGCGCGCTGATGGACTGCCGGAGCAGGGCATCACGCGGGATCTGCCGGCGATTCGAAACACCGAAAACCGCTTGCCGGTGGAGGTGAGCAGCGACAGTGCGCAGATCGGGGTCGATGGTGCGGCCCTGCTCAGCGGGCGGGTGGAATTGCGTCAGGGCGAGCGCCGACTCGAGGCTGAGGAAGTGCGGTACGACCGCGCGTCGGGGCAGTTCAGCGTCGGCGGAACGCTCACCTACACCGACGGCTCGATCACGGCCCGCGGCGATACAGGCCGCTACGAAGCCGCATCGGGCGCCAGTCTCGAGGATGCAGAGTTCGACCTGCCGGAGCGGCCGGCGCGCGGCGCCGCCGCGCGCATGCAGATCGGCACTGATGGACGAGTACGCCTCGCGGACGTGTGGTTCAGCACCTGTCCCGATGCCTCGCCCGATTGGCGCCTCCGCGCGCGCAGCATCGAACTCGACACTCGGAACGGCAACGGCACGGGGCGAAACGCCGCAGTCGAATTTCTCGGCGTGCCGATCCTTTACCTGCCGTACATTTCCTTTCCGCTCGGCGATCAGCGCAAGAGCGGCTTTCTGGTGCCGGATACCGGTTTCAGCGGGCGCAGCGGCGTGCAGCTCGCTACTCCGTACTACTTCAATCTCGCGCCGAACTACGATCTGCTGCTGCAGCCCCGCTTCTACGAAAAGCGTGGTCTCGACGCCGGCGCAACGTTCCGTTACCTGACCCGCACGAATCGCGGCGAGATCCGCGCTAATCTGCTGCCCGGAGACATGGTGCGCGATACCGATCGGCACTGGCTGCGTCTGCGGCACCGAACGGAGTTGCCCGCCGGTTGGCGGCTCGATCTCGATGCCGCCGATGTCAGCGACGCGGAGTACTTCGAGGATTTCGCAGCGGGTGCCGACGGTACGAGCACGGCCTTTTTGCAGCGCATAGCGCGACTTAGCTATCGCGATGAGCACTGGCGCGTCCGCGGCGAGTTTCAGCAGTTCCAAACCATTGATCGCGCCCTGCAGCCGATCGACCGGCCCTATGCGCAAGTGCCGCGCATCGCGGTGCGCGGTGAAGGCCGCCGTGATGCAGGTCTGCCGCTCAGCTACTCGCTCGACGCCGAGGTGGTGAATTTCGAACGCGATACGGGCATCACCGGTTGGCGTACCGATGCCACCTCGCGTATCGCACTCGATTTCGGCAGCCCCGCCTACTACCTGCGTCCGGCTGCCGGCGTTCGCTACACCCGCTACGCGCTCGACAACGTGGCCTCGGGCGCGACGACATCTCCGAGCCGGTCGTTACCCTTCGCCGCGCTCGATGCGGGTTTGCTGCTCGAGCGCCCGGCCGTGGATGGGCGGGTGCAGCGCATCACGCTGGAGCCACGCCTGTTGTATCTGTGGACGCCGTATCGCGACCAAGATGATCTGCCGGTGTTCGACACCCGCGTGCCCGATCTGAACTTCGTACAGCTGTTCCGCGGCGAGCGCTACGTCGGCGCGGATCGCGTCTCGGATGCGAACCAGGTGAGCCTCGGCGTCACCTCCCGTTTCTACGACGGAGCGAGCGGTCGCCAGTTGCTCGCCGCCACGATCGGCCAGACTCTGCACCTTGAGGCGCCCCGAGTGCGGCTACCGGACGAGCCGCGCATCGGCTCGAAATCGGATCTCGTGGCGCAGCTTGCGGTCACGCGATGGCAGAACTTCAACGTCAATCTCGGCGTGCAATGGAATCCGCAGCAATCCCGCAGCGAACGCCGGCAGGTGCGCATCCAGTACCGGCCACAAGGTGACCGGGCCCTCAACCTGGCCTATCGATTCCAGGATCAGCGGCTCGAGCAGACCGAACTGTCCGGTGCATGGCCCATCACTCGACGTTGGAGTGCCTTCGGTCGGCTGGTTTACGACCAGCAG